>OGMT01001519.1_pt1 | contig 10691 bp, 7 predicted proteins | sample 1573271 | NCBI WGS metagenome assembly OGMT01 (sample SAMEA2582000, study PRJEB24529) | metagenome | biome: Human gut stool | place: China | collected 2011 | reverse complement strand
GCAAAGGGCAAATGGACTATCGACCCTAAATGGGACAACAAGTATAATCAGGGCCATTTGGATCAACACAAAGCCACTTATCTCCAAGCTGTACTTTTGCTTTGCCTTCTCTGAAATCATCTGCTTGATCATACTTCATAGGAATGACAAACTTCATGTCCTTGTCAACGAAGCCATATCCATGGCCGTTGATAGCAACGCGAGCAAGATCTTCTTGGAAACTGTCGATGATATCGAAGGTCAGGCTGGTCAGTCGTTTTCCCTCAATAGAAGCAAACACGGACTTGCCGTACCAGTTGAATGCCTGGCCGCTGATTAAGACCTTCAATAGACCGGTTTCTCCGTCTTCGTACAGAGAGTTTACATTCCACTTCCAGATTTTCCGGATCTGGTGCTTTTCATCGGCATACACGATCTCATCTGTCAACTCCGGCTCGGAGTACGGCACACTCTCCATGTAGCATCGAGTTCCCGCGATTAGAAACTCATTTTTGAACACAATTGCCGGGCCACATTCGGGATAGCCTTTATATCTGCTTTCGTGCCGAGGAATTACAGAGACGGATGCCCAGATGTTATCGGTAAACACATGACCGCGATAGGAAAGAACCTCCTCGTGCTCAGACTCCGTCGGAATAGGAAGTACATACTTTTTGCACTCGCCGTTGTCGAAAAAGAGCTTTACGGCGAATCGTTCTGTGGGAACGGGGGCAAGCGGGACAGCGTTTATGAGTTTGGGAATATATGCGAACAGATCATCTGGTTCTCGTTGCTCGGTTTTAATAAACTCTGCTACCTTCCGATCACCACCGTCAAAGGGGTGACGGATCATGCTATGCATGCGGTCGGTGGCATGGAAGGAGCTCCAACTGAAGAAACCAAGACCTTCAATGTAGGGGACAGAGCTGTAAACTACATCGTTATAACGGACATAGCCCAACTTCATATCACCGTATTCCCGATGCATCGTCCGCAGCGTCCCATAGAAGGCGCTGTTCATAAATGCACCGGAGTATTTGGGATCTCCTTCAATGGACGGATTATCATCTGTGATAATGCAGTCATAGATGTCCGTATCTTCACGGTTGAAGGCGTACATGAACTGCCAGGTTTGATCCATCATCTCTTTGCGAGGATAGTATTCAAACAGATACGAGCCGTTGACTTCTTTAAGATGCCAAAACTCCGGGCTGTGAGTATCACTTCCGCAGTAGTTTCTTACACGATATTTGATCTCAGCTCCGGCCATGTAGCGATCGACATTGAGGTAGAGGATCAGGATGATGCTGTTTTCGGCGAAGGGTTCTTTGGCAAGCTTGCTGCAGAAATCACCGTCCAGCTGAGAAGTTTTCTTTTGGCCGTAGGCATACATGAAAATCGTGTAAATATAGCCTTTTCTATTGCACCGGTAACCGATGCAATCATCAAAGATCTGCGACTCCAGTACGCTATAGCCCTGCTCGGGCAGCCACTGTTTGGCATATTCATCTGCTTTGCGCCAAATATAAATCCCATCAGCCGTATTTACAGTCTTATCCCACTTTTGACCTGCAAATGAGCTTCTCATTTCGTTGACATGCCGATCATGTGTGGTCAGTGGCACTACTGTAGAAGGAAGGTCATCGGGAGAATCGGGTCCCAATTCTTCGCCATAAAAGGTTTCATTGAACTTGCTTGTGTCTCGAGACAGCCATATGCTTCTGAACTTCTCGTAGAGGTCTATCATACAGGCAACAACAGCAACAGGATAATCAGAGCCATACTGATACAAGAGCAGACCGTACCGGCAGGGATGCATTCCGGCTTGATTGTCCAAATCAGCAAGGGTTAGGCCATTTGCCAGGACAGATTCCAGTTCTATGACCTTGTAAGTATAAGCACAGGTTTCATCAATGTTCTTATGGACGGACTCCATATTTGACAGGATTTCAGATGCCCCCGAAAAGGACTTGTTTGCATACTGGGAAGCATAGTCACAGTCCGCCGCCATCAAAGGACGCAGTGCATCGATTTCGCCATCAGCGAATGCTTTTCCCAGTATGTCCATCATAGTATACTGATCCATACTTACACCTCCTAAAATCCGTAGATATCCATCATGTCGTTGGGGCCAAGCACCAAATCAGACCACTCTCGGATATCTTTGATCTGTGTTCTGTATTTATCCCGCTCTTTCCAGAAAGATGCGCCTCGGCTATTGAGCTTCCACATCATGTAATTGCCCTTTCCTTGCCGATCGATTAGCTCATCAAACAATTCATCAAAACTATCCGCAGTAAGGATTCGCCATGCCTCATCAAGGAGATCATTCCACTCTTTATGGCTGAAATGATACTCGCCGTACTCATCGAACCAGCTCCCAATGGCAAGCGAAATGCTCCAATCAAGTATAAGAAAATCTTCAACATAGACATGAAGGCAAGAATCGCCTTTGCCGCTTGAAGATAGTGTCATATATGGGGTATCGGTATATGCGGCTCCTTTTCTCCCGAAGAACAACATATGACTTTCCGCCTCAAACCCGGTAACCTCATCAGCGTGAAGGTCCTCCCAGTTGAACAAAGCGTCTTTTAGTTCAGAAAAGCTGATTTTAACCCACTCGTTGCTTACATCAACACACGCAACCTCGCAGTAATCAATGTCCGGGCTGATCTGCAGACCCAATCCATTTCTCAAACGAAGTGTTACATTTGAAACAAGCTCTCTCTGATAAGGAGGCTCATTAAAAGCGCAGAAAAACATCGGATCCTTGTCTGCTATCCGTGTGTTGACTTCGACTGAAACAATCTCCTGGCCGACACAAGAGGAGAAAAGAATATCTGCTTCCACATTAGGTTGATTTGTTCCGGCCTTGATCCACCAAGGAATACAGTTCATGCTCATCCGGAATTCCGGATCCTGCGGAGTATCGACTTCAAAGATATCTCCATCCTCGAACTCAATCAGAAAGGGTTCGTCAATTTGAGCATATCGGCTAAACTGCATGGTGGGATCAATCGTTGAATAATTGGATTTGCGCTGGCGCTCTTCTTCTGGCAGGTGCTCGACCTGTCGATAAGCTGCTTCTTCAACCCAGTCACGGGTATGGAAATAGCTCAAGCCAATCAAACGCATGCGCTTAATTTTACGGCCGCACAAAGTAAAGCTGTCGATCCGTTCACGGATTTCTTTTGGTGACACCATGGTAGGAGCAGACCACTCTCTTGCAGAAAAGGTGTAATCCTTAAAGTTGTCCCTGCCTTTGCTGTAAATTGTGTTTGAGATCATACGAGCACCTCCTCATGATAGAATTATATCGCCGTTATTGTACCATAAAACGGACTGTAAATTATATATTACCCCTCTGAGGACATTCGCCTTCAGAGGGGTAATGCATTAGAACATTTTCATCTGCTTAGAATCGTCCTCGTCTTCAGATGCACTGCGTGCTTTCTTCGTAGCGGATGTCTTCTTAGGTGCTGTAGCTTTCTTTTTGGCCTCAATTTCTTTCTTTTTTGCAAAGAAATACTTATTTACTTGGCTACGAGCGGCCTTTGTAGGAATTAGAGCAGCCATCTTTTCCAGCCTAAGATCGCTCTCGCGCATCTTCTGATAATGCCGTGAATCCTCGGAACACACCCAACGAGGCTCGTTTTTCATTGCGAACACATAGGGTGCTCCACACTTGCAACGAAGAATGCCATCCAGCGGATATTGCTGAGCAACATTTCTGGAATAATCGCCGGCAACGCACTGCCAGTAGATACCGCCTTCATCGCTTTCTTTCACGATCATTTCATCGCCGCAGATGGGGCACTTCTGTTCGTATGTGTTTTCTATTGCGTTGCAGATGTGCTCGATATCGAAAAGCTTTTCATATTCGGCAGTCAGCTCACGATCAGCATACCGCTGCATAACCTCGCCGGTCAAACCGGTAAAACTTAGTGCATTCAACGAGCCGATCCAAACCGCATTGCTGTCAACAAAAATCAGTTTTTCGTGCATGCCCTTCTTGTGAAGAACACTCACGCCGATATCGCGTAATTCTTTCTCACACTTTTGGTACTGCGCAAGTTCGGATTTGCCACGATCAGATAGAGCCTTTGTAACAACAATGATCTGCTTTCCGGCGCGGACGGCATCAGAGAAGGCCGGCAGAAGTGTGCTTAGGCGTGCTTCCGTCATAAAAGCTGAGTACACAATCAGGCGCTTTTTGAAGGAATGGATATCAGCCATGAAGTAGTCATTGAAGACATCTTCTCGGCAAACGATGTGTTTCCCTATAAGGTTTCCATCAAAAGCAAAATCGGATTGCCGTGCGAACACAATTTCAGGAAGCAAAGTCTTGGCATCCACTTTGACAAGCCTATCCTTTTTGATGAGCTTGTCCAGCAGCTCCGACAGAGCGTTATTCTTGGCTCGTTTTTGGCAATATGCAAAATTGCCGACGATATACAGCTTGAACTTAGCTCTCGTGACAGCCACATTGAACATCTTGCGCAGATCTTCATTGACTTCCTTATCCGTCATAAACAGATTTGCCTTCCAATGCGGTTCATCGATCACTAGGTCAAATATTACGATATCGGCCTCGCTGCCTTGGAAACTGTGAATCGTTCCGGCTCTAATGAAATTGAGGTTTTCTTTAAAACCTCGATTGTGATACTCCAGTTCTACAAGTTGATTGATCCTTGCAACATGGGGTTTATACGGAGCGACGATCAGCACAGAAGCCTCTTTTTCCGGTTCGGCAGTAGCAGGATCGAGTTCCTTGAGTTTGTTTTCCAAGAACTTGAATGCAAGATCCACAGAAACGGCTGCTGAGAAACAATTCAGCCGGCTATGGCTCTTTCCTTGAGGCACACCGGTAACCCAAGCATGGAGACTCTCTGTGTCTATCAGGTGAACATTTCTCTTGGTTCTTTTGCCAGAATACCAACTATAGAATTTCTCGCGATCCTTGACTCTGAAATCGTTGTTATCATCCGAAAGAAGGCCACCGTATGCTCCGTAATACATGTTTGCGATGTCTGCAATATCAGACTCCATGCGGAACTGATTATTGAGCATAACGAAATTTTCAGGACAGGTTTCCTTGTTCCGAGCCCGCTCCTGCATCCCGCTATGGTAGAAGATATCCTTACCCAACCATTTTTGAGCCATAGGGGTATCTGCCATAACAATAGGCGGTAACTGCAGGAAGTCACCGACAATTACAATGCTGCTTTCAGCGAGGTAGCTGGCACACCAAAGTGCAGGAATAGAAGCCATGGAGGCCTCGTCCAAGATTACTGTGTCAAACTTTCTCTCTCGCAGAGTTTCGCTCAAATAAGACTTCGCAAGTGTGGCACCAACAATCTTGGCGCTCATAATTGCCTGCTTTTCGAGCTCCTGCATTTTCTCTTTCAGCTCATTGAGCTGCCGGAAGATTTCGACCAACTGCTGATCCGCATCTTCTTTTTCTTTTATGATGGCATCCATATCAACAGAAGCCATCTCAGCTTTTACAGATGCAAACAGCTTGGAAAGCTCATTAAAGAGGGGAGAGATTCCTTCAGAAGTCGGCTTGTACAGGAAGGTAATACAAAAAGAGATCTCTTTTTCAAGTTGCTCAGAACAAGCGTTATTCTCCTTATCCCGCAGCTTCGTAACCTCAGCCAATTTGTCCTGCTCCAGGCGGACTTTTCTACCCAACTCGCTAAGAACATCAAACGAAGACTTCGCCTGGCTCTGTTGTCGTTCCAGTTCGCGAACTTCTTCATGCAGTGCGTTTTTTCTGGTGGTCAGCTCCGGAAGAGCCTTTTGTGCGGCAGAAAGTTCGGCCTGCAGCTTATTTACCTCAGCATTCCAGTATTCCGGAGTTTTCGAGGGAGTGACTGCACGGATCTGCTCCTGCAAAAGCAACAGGCTTTCCAGTTGCTGAGAATACTCTTGTTTCAGGTCTTGTTGACGGCGCAAGTCGCCATTAGCGATTGGAATCTCTCGGCGGACGCGCTCCAAAGTAGTCTGTGCCTGAGTAACAGCACTCTTGCCGGCAAAAAGTTTTGCGACAGAGCTCTTTTTCTCATAATCCGAGATTGTTTGCTGTGCCGCAGTCTGCTGCCGAGTCAAATCACTGATTGAGCTTTGGAGGCGGTTGATCTGCGCATCAACTTTGCTGATTTCACCTCTAAGGAAGGAAACGGACATATACTTTGCTTCTTGAGCGCGAAGCTCCGTATATCGAGCGTGTTTTCTGACCTCATCCTGCGCCCTTTGGATCTGATCCGGAAGCACAGAAATAGCCTGTTCAATTCTATAAAATTGACCGCATACGGTATCGTAATCGCTCTTTTTTGCTTTAAGCGTTTTCGATAGGATCAGATAGTTCGCGTATTCAGGATGAGCCACCTTTTCCCTCTCTACGGAGACATTGATGGCGTCGCTCCTGCGCTGAATCTCGGTGATTTCCTTCTCATGTGCAGCAATACTCTGAAGTGCTTTCCGAATGACATCCAGATTGCTTTTTTTCAACCAAACATCCTTGGCGAGCAAGGGACGGATCTCGTTGATATGGTGCTGTAACTCAGCCTGCTGTTTTTCAAGAGCCGCCTTTTGCTCGTAAAGCTCTTTCCCTAAGGCGGCAACATGCTGTGCCAACAAAACCCGATCCGGCAAGGGCCTTGCAGGAGTACCAATTCTCAAAATCGGGTAATTGGTGTCATTATCCTGATTGGATTTGGAGTATGTTTTGTCGGCTTTTTCGATGGCACCGTCAACTGCCGTATTGGTATGAGACACAACCAATACGGATCTATCATGCTTATATAATTCATCGATAATCTGCCCAATTACGGTGGTTTTACCAGTACCAGGAGGTCCCCAGATGTATGTAATGTCGCTTGAAAGCGCAGATACGATAGCATTGTTTTGGCTTTGGGTGTTGCCGGTATTCAGTGCCAAGTCGTCATACTCGAATATCTTCTTTGCAGGATAAACGCCGCAGTCAGAAGACAGCATACGTTTTCCTGCAGGATTTTCTTTTTCGGCATTCTCTTCGATACACTTGATCAGCCGCTCCATCAGAACTGTAGCGCCATTTTCAAGTCTGGCCTTGCCGATTGTGTCAGGCAGAGTCGTTTTTGTAGAGATGACAATGGAGTTCTCTTCGTAGCTTATAACGGTAACATCAAATTGATCCTTACCGATTACCAGCTTACAGGGCGTATCTGCCGGAAGAGAGGGGACATATTCAACATTAAAGCGATACCAGAGGTCGGCACCATGGCTTTCGATTTGGCGCCCACCAAAGAGTAGCGTGGAAGACTGACCGCTTTTTTTGATCTTATCAATTTCTTCTTCAAGCGCATCCCGGAACTCTGATAGAATTCCTTTTAATTCCACCCGGTCAGGAACATGTTGCTTATCCTGAGCATACATCATGTCTTTCACTTCCTTGCTACATAAACTGCTTTAAAAGTTGATGCAGAAATCATCCTGTACAAAAATCATTCCTCAACTTCTATTGGATTCCGATATTTCTTCGGTGTGTACTTTTCTTTGTTCCGTTCTTTTGCCATCCAGTAGGCATCCTGCAAAGCGCGCATTACGGCATCCTTATCATTCTCGGACAATTCACCACCGGCAAAGAGCGCAGACGCATCGGCAACCAATTCTTCGGCATCTTTTGCACCTTTGTAGCCGTAGCTCTGTTGTGCCTGAAGAACAAATTCTTCGTCTTCGGAAAGCAGGAAGTTTATCTCGCATCCAAGTGCAGTGGCAAGTTTGGCGTAAACCTCGCGCTGTTTGGGATAGCGTCCGTCCACCTCATAATTGCGGATCGTCCGCAGGGACAGACCACACATTTTACCCAGTTCCGTCTGGGACAGCTTCTTTTCATTTCGCAGCAGTCTTACCTTTTCTCCAAACTTCATATTGAAAACCTCGCCCGGAAAATAATTTGCCTATCATTTGCCTAATTCTATTGACAGAGGAATATTACTTGCTTATAATATAATTAGGCAAATATCTTGCCTATATTATAGGCAGTTTTGAGCCTTTTGTCAACGGGTCTTGGGAAATTAGCAGAATAGCAAGCACAGCCAGTGTATGTACACTTGCAAAAATCCTCGTGCCGGCATTCCGAATGGCTTGCTATATAGCAAGCACATCCGGTGTTGCCACACTCGAAGATTTTTCCTCATTGGGATATCCCAAACCCTTAGTCTTTCAAGCGAAAAGGAAGGTGGAAATGGAAGAAAAGAAACGCAACATCCGCATCGACCAAGACGGCACTCGCCATGCTCCTGTTCCTATGTGGCAGGAGTTGCCGCAGATTACGGTACGCCTTGAAGAAGGGCATACCACCTACCGCTTTACCGGCAGCTTTGACGGGAAACACACACTTCCCGAAAAAGCGGTGAAGCTGGCAGATGAGCAAAAGGGTGTGTGATTTTATGACCCACAGCAACCTTGTATTGGCAGACTGCCCACCGAATATGGAGGAAAATATTATGAAGCAGTCTGATAAAATTACAGCATTGTATTGCCGCCTCTCCCGTGACGATGACCAACAGGGTGACAGCAATTCCATCGTTAATCAAAGGGCATTTCTGACGAAGTTTGCTAAGGAAAAAGGCTTTCGGAACCTTGAGTATTTTGTGCATGACGGGTACTCCGGCGCAAACTTTCAAAGACCAGATTGGCAGCGCATGATGGCCATGGTTGACGAAGGCAAGATCGGTATCGTCATAGCCAAAGACATGAGTCGGATCGGGCGTAACTATCTGGAAGTAGGAATGTACACCGAGATTACATTTCCGCAGAACAATGTCCGCTTCATTGCAGTCAACAGTGGTGTGGATAGTGCCAACCAGAGCGACAACGAGTTTGCTCCCTTTTTGAACATCATAAACGAGTTCTATGTTAAGGACGGCAGCAAAAAGGTACGGGCATCCTTAAAGCTGAAAGGCGAGTCCGGTGAGCATCTGACCACCATACCGCCCTACGGCTATGTGAAAGACGCAGAAAACTCCGAGCAGTGGATTGTCGATGATGAAGCCGCACAGGTTGTCAAACGCATCTTTGCTTTATGCATGGATGGTAATGGTCCGACACAAATCGCCCGTATACTCAAAGAGGAACAAGTGCTGACACCTACTGTCTATCAGGACAAGCAGAAACGGAAAGTGCGCTGTGCTTTGCCCGACAATCCCTATGGATGGAACGACAGCACAGTATCGGGCATTCTGGAACGGATGGAGTATTGCGGACATACCGTAAACTTCAAAACGCACCGACAGTCTTACAAGATCAAAAAGACCATCGAGAATCCGCCGGATCAATGGAAGATCTTCCGCAACACGCACGAAGCCATTGTGGATGAGGAAACCTTTGATCGGGTGCAGGAGCTTCGCCGAAACAAGCGCAGACCGGCTAAGACGGGCAAGAGCAATTTATTTTCCGGTGTTGCCTACTGTGCCGATTGCGGAGAAAAGCTGTACTACTGCACCACGCAAAACTTTGAGGAGCGGCAAGATCACTTTGTTTGTTCTACCTCTCGGAAGAAAGGCAAAGATGTGTGTGGAACACACTTTATCCGTGCAATGGTATTGGAAAAGGGTGTACTGAAATTCCTGCAAATCCTTCTTTGGTACATATCCGATTGCGAGGACTTGTTCCGTGAAAAACTCGGCGCCAAGCGTAAAGAAGAATTCAAAAAAGAGCTGGCTGCAAAACGCAGACAGCTCACACAGGCACAGCGCAGGATCGAGGAACTTGACCGACTGTTCAAGCGGATTTATGAGGACAATATTTCGGGCAAGATCAATGACAGCCGCTTTCAAAAGTTGTCTGCTGATTACGAGAAGGAGCAAGCAGAACTGACGGAAAAGATGCAGCTTTGGGAACAAGAGATTACCAAGCAGGAAGAAGAAGCGGAAAGCATCGAGCAGTTCATCCGCAGAGCAAAGAAATACCCAGAACTGACGGAACTGACACCGGCAGTCCTGCATGATCTTGTGAATAAGGTATATGTTTGTGCTCCCGACAAAAGCAGCGGACATAGGGTGCAGGATGTACGGATCAGCCTCGCCTGTATCGGATTCCTGCCCGAAAGCATTATCTCGGAAATGGTCAATCACGCAGCAGAAAGCAGAACAGCGTGACTTCATGCCACGCTGTTCCAACTAAACATTATAAACCTGTCTTATTACGAGCTACCCTCAGCGTGTCTTTTTTTATTGGTGCGAAAGCGTTCTGCTGCGCAGACCGTCGCCTGCGGGCGGGAATTGAACGCGTGGGTGTCTCAAAGTGGTTTTTGAGACACCCACGTTTTTTACGCAAATTCGATCTCATCGCAGATGATCCTTGTGTCGATCAGGGCGGCGGCGCAGATTTTTCGGTATACGGGGCCTGCGGGGGCTTCGAACAGGATGTGCGCCTCGTAACCGCGCCCGCTCTTGTGCCGGTAAAGCTCCCGGTACAGCCAGACCGCGCCGACGCGGGGCGGCTCCTGCTTCATTTTTGCGCTCCGGAAGGTCACGGTATGGTATTCAGAAAACGGGCTGTCGATGCGGAGCGTGAGGTCTGTTCCGGTGATAATCTCCCGCACCGTACCGTCATGGAAGAAAAGCCGCTGTAACAGTCCATCCGGCAGCGCCTCGCGCGTCTGCGCGGCGCAGTACGCCCGATCGATCTCGTCCAGCCGCTTCTGCACCTCCGGCGTCATGGGG
>OGMT01001510.1_pt1 | contig 10719 bp, 8 predicted proteins | sample 1573271 | NCBI WGS metagenome assembly OGMT01 (sample SAMEA2582000, study PRJEB24529) | metagenome | biome: Human gut stool | place: China | collected 2011 | reverse complement strand
CCGTAACGGAGCAGGCGAATGCGCTGCTTCAAAAGACCGGGAAGCCCGCGGAACTGACGCTTTCCGCCGAAACGCGGCCGATGCGCGGCGGCGTGGTGCTGAAGGACGGGCTGGTCGAGACGAACTGCTCAATCGGCACAATGATAAGCGGCCTGCGGCCCGCGCTTTCCGGCAAGGTTGCGGCCTGCCTGTTTGGCTGAGGCCGGGAGGCTGACGTGACGGAACAAAAAAAGAAAGTAAAAGCGTGCAAGGACACGGAGTATCTGTTTATTTCGGCGTATCTGCGCGCAAAGGAGCCGCAGCTGCTCAACGCGGAGAAGGCTGGGCGGATGCTCGGCTCCTCCGTGCAGGAGGCGGCGCGGATCCTGGAGAGCTGCGGCTATGCCGATGTGCTGGCTGTCGGGCTTGACAAGGCGCTGAGCGACCGGCGCGCCGCCGTGTTTTCCGAGGTGGAGGCGCTTGCGCCGAAGGACGGCGTTGTATCGCTGTTTCGTATGCGCTATGACTATCACAACGCCAAGACGATCGTCAAGGCCGAGGCCGTCGGGATAGACCCGGCTCCCCTGCTCTCCGGCGCTGGCCGCGCAGACGCGCAGGCGCTCAAAACTGCCTATGAAACCGGCGAGTCCGGAAGCGTCCCGCAGGCCGTTCTGACCGCAATGCAGGCCGCGCGCGACGCGCTTTCGAGAAGCGCCGACCCGCAGCTGGCCGATCTGATCCTCGACCGCGCGTATTTTGCCGAGTATCACGAAACCGCCGCGCAGGTCGGAAGCGCGTTCCTGATGGGCTATGCGCAGCTGCAGGCGGACAGCGCGAATCTGCGCGCCGCCGTGCGTGCACGGCGTATGCACAAGGACGCTGCGTTTTTAAAGAGCGTCCTCGTTCCCGGCGGGAGCGTTCCGGCGGAGGAGATCTGCCAGTCGCTTGCGCAGGACGAGCCGTTTGCGCCGCTGTTTGCGAACACTGCGCTCTTCGCCGCCGCGCAGGCGGGCGACGAGTCGCAGTCTGGCTCTCTGACTGCGTTTGAACGGCTGTGCGACAACACGCTCACAGCGTATTTCGCCAAGGCAAAGTCGGTCGTATTCGGGGAGCAGGTCGTCATCGCCTATCTCTGTGCGCTGGAAAATGAAATTTCAGCGGCCCGCATGATCATAAGCGGCCTGCAGGCGGGTCTGCCTGCGGACACGATCCGCGCACGGCTGCGGGATCTGTATCAATGAGCGAGGTGAGCGGTATGTATAAAATCGCAGTTCTGGGCGAACGCGAGAGCGTCATGGGCTTTGCGGCTCTGGGCCTCGCCGTGTTCCCCGTGGACTCCGCCGAGGAAGCGGCGGAGGTCTTCCACCGCCTCACAAGGCAATCCGACGCATACGCGATCATCTATGTGACCGAGACGTATGCCGAGGCGCTGCACGCGCAGATCGAAAAATACGCGTCCAGCGTTACCCCGGCGGTCATTCTGATCCCCGGCGCAGGCGGCTGCAAAGGCCTCGGCATGAACGCGCTGAACGCCGCTGTTGAGCGCGCCGTAGGCTCCAATATTCTGTAACAGCATCCTTGAATTTTAGAAAGGATTCGATGAAATGTCAGGTAGAATTGTAAAGGTATCCGGCCCGCTTGTTGTCGCCGAGGGGATGGAAGACGCCAACATGGCAGACGTCGTCCGCGTCGGCAAGCAGCAGCTGATCGGTGAGATCCTGAATATGACGGGCGGCTCGGCCTCCATTCAGGTCTATGAGGAAACGAGCGGCCTCGGCCCCGGCGCCGAGGTCACGACGACCGGCATGCCCCTCTCCGTCGAGCTTGGGCCCGGTATGCTCGAAAATATTTACGACGGTATCCAGCGCCCCTTGACCGAGATCCGCGACCGCTGCGGCGAGACGATCGCCCGCGGCGTGCAGGTTCCGGCGCTGAACCGTGAAAAGAAGTGGGCCTTCACGCCCACGGTCAAGAAGGGCGACAAGGTTTCCGGCGGCGACGTGATCGGCACCGTGCAGGAGACGAGCGCTGTTCTGCACAGGATCATGGTGCCGCCCAAAATGGCGGGCACCGTCAAGGAGATCAAATCCGGCGAATTTACCGTCGAGCAGACGGTCTGCGTGCTGGAAACGGAAAAGGGCGAGGAGCATTTAAGTCTCATGCAGAAGTGGCCCGTGCGTGTGGCCCGTCCGTATGACCGGAAGTTTACCCCCTCGAAGCCGCTTATGACCGGTCAGCGCATCATCGACACCATGTTCCCGCTGGCCAAGGGCGGCACAGCCGCCGTTCCCGGCCCGTTCGGCTCGGGCAAGACCGTTGTGCAGCACCAGCTGGCCAAGTGGTCGGACGTGGACATCGTCGTTTATATCGGCTGCGGCGAGCGCGGCAACGAGATGACTGACGTTCTGATGGAGTTCCCGGAGCTGCACGACCCCAACACCGGCGAACCCCTGATGAAGCGCACAGTCCTGATTGCAAACACCTCCGATATGCCGGTCGCGGCGCGTGAAGCGTCCATCTACACCGGCATCACCATCGCGGAGTATTTCCGCGACATGGGCTATGACGTGGCCGTTATCGCCGACTCCACCTCCCGCTGGGCCGAGGCGCTGCGTGAAATGTCGGGCCGTCTGGAAGAGATGCCCGGCGAAGAGGGCTACCCCGCATATCTGGCCTCCCGCCTCGCGCAGTTCTACGAGCGCGCAGGCTGCGTCGAGTGCCTCGGCGCGGACGAGCGGCGCGGCTCTCTGACCGCCATCGGCGCTGTCTCCCCTCCGGGCGGCGATATTTCCGAGCCTGTCTCGCAGGCGACGATGCGCATCGTCAAGGTCTTCTGGGGTCTGGACGCTTCGCTGGCCTACGCGCGCCATTTCCCGGCCATCAACTGGCTGACGAGCTACTCTTTGTACCTTGACACGCTCAAGGGCTGGTGCGACGAGAATCTGGGACGCAGCTTCATGCAAAACCGCGGCCGCGCCATGGCGCTGCTGCAAAAGGAAGCAGAGCTGCAGGAGATCGTCAAGCTGGTCGGTCAGGACGCGCTGTCCCCGGCGGACAACCTGACGCTGGAATCCGCAAAGATGATCCGCGAGGACTTCTTGCAGCAGAACGCGTTCCTGGAGAACGACCAGTATTCGTCGTTTGACCGGCAGGCCCGTCTGCTGGACCTGATCCTCCGCTACAAGGATCTCTGCGACGCGGCCATCGAGCGCGGCGCGGATATCTGGAAGCTCTATGCCATCGCGGCCCGTGCTGCCATCGGCCGTGCGAAGACCGTTCCGGCGGACACGTATCAGGACGTTTACGCGAAGATCGTATCCGATATGGAGCAGCAGATCGAAGAAGTTGCAAAGGAGGCTGAGGCTGAATGATCCGCGAATACCGTACCATCCGTGAGGTCTCCGGGCCTCTGATGATCGTCAAAAACGTCGAGGGCGTTACCTACGACGAGCTGGCCGAGCTGGAGCTGCCGAACGGCGAGGTCCGGCACTGCAAGGTTCTGGAGTGCAGCGGCGATACCGCCGTCGTGCAGCTGTTTGAAAACTCCGCCGGCATCAACCTGAAGGACAGCAAGATCCGCTTCCTGGGCCACCCGCTGGAGCTAGCCGTGTCCGAGGATATGCTTGGCCGCGTCTTCGACGGCATGGGCCACCCGAAGGACGGCGGGCCGGAGGTTCTGGCCGCCGAGATGAAGGACATCAACGGTCTTCCGATGAACCCCGCCGCACGCGATTACCCGAACGAATTTATCCAGACCGGCATTTCCACGATCGACGGCCTGAACACGCTTGTCCGCGGCCAGAAGCTGCCGATCTTCTCCGGCTCCGGTCTTCCCCACGCGCAGCTTGCCGCGCAGATCGCGCGTCAGGCGAAGGTTCTGGGCGACGACGCATCGAACTTCGCTGTCGTCTTCGCCGCCATCGGCATCACGTTTGAGGAATCGGAATTCTTCATTCAGGAATTCCGCCGCACGGGCGCCATCGACCGCACCGTCGTCTTCTCGAACCTTGCCAACGACCCGGCGGTCGAGCGTATCGCAACACCGCGTATGGCGCTGACTGCCGCCGAATATCTGGCGTTCGAATGCGGGATGCACGTGCTGGTCATCATGACCGACATCACGAACTACGCCGAGGCGCTGCGTGAGGTCTCCGCCGCACGAAAAGAAGTCCCCGGCCGCCGCGGCTATCCCGGCTACCTCTATACCGACCTTGCGACGCTCTATGAACGCGCGGGCCGCCGGATCGGCAAGAAGGGCTCCATCACCCTCATCCCGATCCTGACCATGCCGGAGGACGACAAGACGCACCCCATCCCCGACCTGACCGGCTATATCACCGAGGGCCAGATCATCCTGAGCCGCGATCTGTACCGCAAGGGCGTCATTCCCCCCGTGGACGTGCTGCCGAGCCTGTCGCGACTCAAGGACAAGGGAATCGGCCCCGGCAAAACGCGTGAGGATCACGCGGGCACCATGAACCAGCTCTTTGCGGCGTATTCCGCCGGCAAGGACGCGAAGGAGCTTGCAACGATCCTTGGCGAAAGCGCCCTCTCCCCCACTGACCGGCTGTACGCGAAGTTTGCCGAGGAATTTGAGCAGCGCTACGTCAGTCAGGGCTACGAAGAAAACCGTTCCATTGAGGAAACGCTGAACATCGGCTGGGAGCTGCTGTCCATCCTGCCCGAAACGGAGCTCAAGCGCATCAAGCCGGAGTTCATCGAAAAATACCTGCCCAAAAAGCAGGCGTAAGGCGGTGTTCGCATGGCCAGTAAAACGATCAATCCGACCCGGATGGAGCTTACGCGGCTCAAGGGCCGCCTGCGCACGGCCGTGCGCGGCCACCGGCTGCTCAAGGACAAGCGCGACGAGCTGATGCGCCAGTTCTTCCTGATCGTGCGGGAAAACAAGGAGCTGCGCGCCAAGGTCGAACAGGGCATTGCGGAGGCCAACCGCGCCATGACCGTCGCGTCGAGCGTGATGTCCCCCGAAATGCTCCAGCAGGCGCTTTTGTACCCGAAGCAGTCGGCGACGTTGGACATGACGTTCCAGAACATCATGTCCGTCTCCGTCCCGGTCTACGAGTTCCACACCAAAAACGAGGACGCCGCGTCCATTTACCCCTACGGCTTCGCGCAGACGTCCGGCGAGCTGGACGATGCGCTGGGCGCGCTGGCCTCCGTATTTCAGGATATGCTTGCGCTGGCGCAGGCCGAGAAGAAGACGCAGCTGCTCGCCTCCGAGATCGAGAAGACCCGCCGCCGCGTCAATGCGCTGGAATATGTCATGATCCCGGAAATGGAGAAAAACATCAAGTATATCTCCATGAAGCTCGAGGAAAACGACCGCGCTACCAAGGTCCGCCTGATGAAGGTCAAGGACATGGTGCTCAAGGACGCGCACGAATTCGAAGATTAAAACCGGAACGCCGTCCCCTGTCACAACGGGGGACGGCGTAAAATTTTGCTGAAAACGGACGGAACGCGCACGCACCGAAGGCTGTCTCACCGGACAGCCTTTTCTCTGCGGGCCAGATGGACATAGTAGAGCAGGCACAGCAGGACCTGCACGACGGTCGAGCAGGGCGTTGCGAGGCCGATGTAGAACAGGCGCACATTCAGCAGGCGGGCACCAGCAGCGTCAGCGCCAGAAGCAGCGCCAAAATCCGTTTTTTCATGGTCAGTCTACTTTCAGCTCCCGCGCAATGGCCCGCATCAGCGCCTCCGGCAGCTTTTCCACGCGCCGGTCGTAGGTCACAAAGCCGTTGACCTCGTCCTCCACGTCGCTCAGCTGCGTGTACACATCGGCGGCAAGGCCGGACTTGCACGCGGGGACGATCTGCGTTTCATAGAGCGTTTTGACCGCCTCACCCAGCGCCTCAGGCGTCTGGTAGCCCTTATAGCCGAAGTTCTTCGCGTTCCAGGTGTGCCCCGCGACCGGCAGATTGTACCCGCCGAACTCCGACAGGACGACCGCGCGGCCCTTTTTGTCAGGCTTAAAGCGGTACGGCTTGAAGTACACGTGCAGGCTCTTCACGTCGCTCACGCCCTGATCATGCCAGCCGCTGGCGTGGTCGATCAGCCGCGTGGGGTCGAGCCTGCGGATCAGCCGCACTGCGTTTTTCGCGTCAAACTGTCCCCAGCCCTCGTTGAACGGCACCCACAGGACAATGCACGGGCAGTTCTGCAGCTGCGCGACCAGTTCCTCCAGCTCGCGGGTATAGATGTCGCGCCCCTCCGCGTCCGTGCGGGCAAAAAGCCGGTAATGGCTGTCCTTGAGATGAACGCCGGTGATGAGCGGCGCGGAGATGGTCAGCAGATTGTACTGTCCGCCGCCGGAGGGCATATCCTGCCAGACCAGCATCCCCAGCCGGTCGCAGTGGTAATACCAGCGCATAGGCTCAATTTTGATGTGCTTGCGCAGCATATTGAAGCCCAGCCGCTTCATGAGCGTAATATCATAGATCAGCGCCTCGTCCGACGGCGCGGTATACAGTCCGTCCGGCCAGTAGCCCTGATCGAGCACGCCATGGTGGAAATACGGCTGCCCGTTTAAGAGCAGGCACGGATGGCCCGCCGCGTCCTTCCCGGTGCCGACGGTGCGCATGGCGAAATAGCTTCTGACGGTATCGTCCCCCAGCGTGATGGTCACGTCGTAGAGGTTCGGCGCCTCCGGCGACCACAGGTGCAGCTGCTCCGGCGGCAGAACGGCGCTGCCGCAGCCGTCCTCGTCCGTTTCGCCGCTGCCGACGGGCGTTCCCTGATAGGAAATTTCGATTCGAGCGCCCTTCGGCGCGGGCGCGGCGAGCCTCCAACGGACGCGTCCCTCCGGCAGCTCCGGCGTGAACAGGAGCGCCTGCACATAGTTCTCCGGCACGTGCTCGGCCCAGACGGTCTGCCAGATGCCGCTCTGCGGCGTGTACCAGATGCCGCCGCGCTTCGTCTTCTGCTTGCCGCGCGAGAGGGGTACAGCGTCCGTATCGTCGCGCACGGCGACAGTCAGGATGTTTTCGCCATCCCGCAGAAGCTTTGTCATATCCAATGTAAAGGCCGTATAGCCGCCCGTGTGCGTCCCGGCAAGCAGGCCGTTGACGTACACCCAGGCCCGCTGGTCAGCGGCTCCGATGTGCAGCAGCATCCGCCCGCCGTCCGGCTTTGCAAACGGCAGCGTCCGCCGGTACCAGAGCACCTGCCCGGGCTTCAGAATTCGGCCCACCCCGGACAGCGGTGCTTCCGGCGAAAACGGCACGAGGATCTCCCCGTCCCACGCGCCGGGGCAGGCGTCGGAGGCCGTGATGGCGTAGTCCCAGAGGCCGTTAAGATTGTAATAGCTTTCCCGCACGAGCTGCGGGCGGGGATATTCCTGCAAAACAGCGTTCTTGTCCAGCGCTTCGCCCCAAGGTGTCAGCATTTTGTCCCCTCCTTCTTTTTAAGCGCCAGCACCGGCGGCAGAATCAGCAGCAGCACAATGGCAGCCGCCAGAAAAATGGACGGCGTCGGCACGGTTTTTACCACGCCGAGGTCAACATAGGTCGAATCGCTGCCGCGAATGACCGCCGCGCCGATAGCCGGGCCGAAGATCATCGGCAGCAGAACGCCGAAGATCATGCGGATGCCCTGAAAATGCCCGACCTTTCCGGCAGGCGTATGGTCGCGGATGACGCCGGACAAAATCGCCGTGACCAGCATATAGCCGGACATCATAATGCAGCCCGTCAGAATCACGGCCAGCATCGACCGCGCGAAGAACATCCCAAGCAGTCCCGCGAACATGACCCCCGCCGCCGGAAGCACGCACCGCAGCTCGCCGAGCCGGTCGATCACGCGGCCGGAGAGCACACTCACGACCGACGCGAAGATCAGCACAATGCCCAGCACAAGGGCATAGCCGTCAAAATGCAGATAGTTCTGCATATAGATGATGAGATACGGGAAAAAGACCTGCACGGCCACGGAAAACAGGCAGAACGCCGCGAAGGACAGATAGAGCGCCGGGTTTCCCCGCACGACCGACGGGCGAAGCCCGTAGACAAGGTTTTTTAGACCATTGTCCCGTCTCGGCTCCAGCTTCGGCTCCGGGATCAGGAAGACGGACACAACGCCCGTCAGAACAACGAGTCCGCCGAAGATCGCGAAGAATTTCTGCCACTGCCCGCGCTGTGTCATGCCGTCGAACAGGCCAAAAATGACGAGCATGGAGATCAGCGGCAGAATGGCCAGCACGGATTCTGCCTTGCCCCGCGCCGCGTTCGGCACGGTGTCGGTGATCCACGCGTTGAACGCTGCGTCGTTGGCCGTCGAGCCGAAAAACGTCATGACGCAGTCGAGCACGACGATCATCACCGCCGCGGCAGCCGCCGCAGAGGCCGCCGGGAACAGCTTCGCCGCGTTTTCGACTGTCACGAAGCCGAACGCCGCCGTAGAAAGGCCCCAGAGCAGATAGCCGCCGCAGATAAACAGCTTGCGCTTTCCCACGCGGTCGGACAGCGCGCCCATCAGCAGCGTCGTCAGCGTGGCGGCAGCCGCGCTCCAGCCGACCATGGCGGAGATATAGCCGGGGTCGGTGGAGATGGTATTATAAAGGTAGACATTAAAATACATATTTTCGATCGTCCAGGCAAACTGGCCGACCATGCCGACAAGAATGAGCGTCAGCCAGACGCGCGGGGACAGCTTTTTCATATCCGCTATCCTCCCGTTATTCAGCTTCTGCGCTGCCGCAGTATTTCGTATAGAGCGCAATATGGTCCTCAATACAGAACTCGCCTGTCCACGCGTTCGCCGTCACGCAGATCACGCTTCTGCCGTCCGGGGTGGTTCCTGCGCTGGCACAGCAGTTCATGGCCTCGGCGGTATAGCCCGTCTTGGCGGCTGTAATTTCCGCGCCGTTCAGGGCATATTCGTGGTGGACGCGGTAGAGGAATTTGTTCGTCATGGCAAGCCCGTCCGGGTGCTGCTCCGTTTCGCTGGCCCGGTAATTTTCCGCGCTCAGTATTTCGGTGCACGTCTCGTTTTCCAGCGCTGCCTGCAAGATCAGGGCGATCTCGCGCACCGTGGAATAGTGGTTCTCGTCGTGCAGACCGCTGGTGTTCATGAAATGCGTGTTGGTCAGGCCCAGCGCCGCGGCCTTTTCGTTCATCATAGCGACAAACGCTTCCTCGCTTCCGGCCACGGCCTGCGCCAGCGCCTCCGTCGCCTCCGCGCCGGAGGGCACGACTGCGCCGTACAGCAGATCGCGCATCGTGACTGTCTCGCCGTTCACATAGCCCGCCATCGACGCGCCCGCAAGATACAGCGGATCGATGATGGCCTGCGTCATGGTGAATGTCGCGTCGAGATCCGGCAGATTCTCCGCCGCCACCAGCAGCGTCATGACCTTCGTCATGGATGCGGGGTAAATTTTTTCGTCCATGCCCTTTTCGGCCAGCACCGTCCCGCTCTGCACGTCGACCAGCACGGCGGAAGACGAATACAGCTCCAGATCGAGCGTTCTGGTATTCTCCGACGCCTGCGCCAGCGTCAGGGCAGGCTGCTCCGGTTCGGGTTCTGGCTCAGGCTCAGGCTCCGGTTCGGGTTCTGGCAGCGGTTCCGGTTCAGGCTCCTGCACTGGCTCCTCCGGGACGGCGGCCTCCGGCTCAGAGGGCGTATCCGTCTCGCCGCTCGTGACCGGCGTATCGAGATAGGGCTTTACGATCTGCCGGTGCGCGTAATAGACTGCGCCGCCCAGCAGTGCCGCGCACACAAGAAGCGTCAGCGCGACGCGGAGCACCCGGCGGCGCTTTGCGCGCCTGCGGTCGCGCAGGCGTTCGAACGCGGGTGCGTTTTCAGGGTCAAACTGCTGTTGTGATTCATGGTTCATAGGAAGCTCTCCTGTCTGGAATTCGCGATATACCCTATTCTACCACATCTGCGCTCTGCCGGAAAGAGGCAATGTCATCAGCGCAAGCCCGTGCCCCGCCAATTTTATGTGCGTGCTGTCAAGGAAAAACACTTGACAGCCGGGATAAAATCTTGTATAGTATACCGGAACGATTGATCTGGGGGTCTTGCCATGCGGTCTGATGCGCTCACCATGACGCTGCTGTACGACTATTATGGCGAGCTGCTGACCGAAAAGCAGCGGGGCCTGTTCGATCTCTACTATAATCAGGACTATTCTCTCAGCGAGATCGCATCCGCTGCCGGGATCAGCCGACAGGGCGTCCACGATACGCTTGCCCGCGCCGAGGAGCTGCTGGAGGGCTATGAGGCTGCGCTCGGCTGCATCGCGCGCGACCGGCGGCTGGAATCCGCACTGGATACGATCACACAGAACGCGCAGGCGCTTGCTTCTGTTCCGGGGGCTGCGCCGCAGGCCGGCGCGATCCTGCGCGCCGTGCGGGAAATAAAGGAGTAACACATGGCATTTGAAGGCTTAACCGAAAAGCTCTCGAACGCGTTCAAAAAGCTGCGCGGCAAGGGCCGCCTGTCTGAGGCCGACGTCAAGGAATCCATGCGCGAGATCCGTCTGGCGCTGCTCGAGGCCGACGTCAACTACAAGGTCGTCAAGGACTTCATCAAAAAGACGACCGAGCGCTGCGTCGGCACGGACGTGCTCGAAAGCCTCACGCCCGCGCAGATGATCGTCAAGATCGTCAACGAAGAGCTGTGCAAGCTTATGGGCAATGAGACGAAGCACCTGAATATCAATCCCAACGGCCCTACCGTGGTCATGCTGGTTGGCCTCCAGGGCGCCGGTAAAAC
>OGMT01001500.1_pt1 | contig 10786 bp, 8 predicted proteins | sample 1573271 | NCBI WGS metagenome assembly OGMT01 (sample SAMEA2582000, study PRJEB24529) | metagenome | biome: Human gut stool | place: China | collected 2011 | reverse complement strand
TATATCTAGAAGAAGCTGAAAAAGCTATTACAGATGCATTTGAGAAATATGCTTACAAATATTATACAGTTAAAAATATAGAATGGTTTCAAGACTATTCGATTGAAAAGGTTATAGAAAAATCAAAAGTATCTGAAAAATGGAGAGTTGATTTTGATTTGATGGAACAAAGAAAAAGAACTTTTATGAATCTGTCGATTGCTAAAAAGGTAATTAAAATACTTCAAGGCTAGGTTGAAATATATTTTCTTTTTTTTAAAGCCTAATATGGTATAATTTTTATGCAAATAAGTTTGCAGCAGGACTTGGTTCGATTCCAAGCATCTCCTCATTTGTTATGACATTATTGAATATTGTTACCTCTGGTATCTGTTATGATGCTATTAGGAATTTTATTTCTGACTTAAAAGGAGGATACGTTATGAGAGGTTTGCCTTGATGATGAGAAGTATATCATACATTCAGATGGGCGAGTAAAACTTACACAGTATGCTTTATCTCACATGGATGAACGTTGTCTTGCTTTTGATAATGGATATAGTTATCAGTCGAAGTATCAGGGACAAAAATACTATACCCAAATGATGTACAAGACACCGAGTCAGGTGGTAGCACAAGAATACTCATTTGAGATGAATGCTCACAACAGAACATTGTTATCTCAAATTCAGAGAGCAAGTCGAAGTGCTGATGCAATGAGATTGTATCCAGGAGCCTTCTCTGAAACATTGGTACAGCTTATGAAAGAGAAAAAGCTTTCTAATAAGAAATTAGCAGACGCGTCATTGGTGGGCGAACGTACAATACAGAGATTAAGAAATGAAGAAGAATATCCCACAACAATTCAAACGGTTTTGGGATTGTGTTACGGATTGCAGCTTTCAGTGCCTGAAGCAGAAATGTTAGTTGGGAAAACCGATTTCAATATAAAGCCAACTAATCCACAAAATAATGCTTATAGATGCGTATTAAGCTCATGTGCCGAGAATAGCATATATGAGGTTAATGAGATGTTGGAATCTTGTGGATTTGAGCCACTTGGTAGTTCAAAATTGGGATAATACATAAGCCTGCTAATAAAAAGTCAAGTGATTTTTGAAGAAAATTTCAAAAATCCGATTTGATATTTTGTGCATAACTTTTAAGCCGCCAAAAATGCCGGCTTTGAAAGGGGTGATATAGAAAAGGGTGTTATTCTGTCTGTTCTAAGTTCCGCAGACACTCTTTGACTTTACCATAGTAAATGCGTAAGAACTTATTCGCTCCGGCTGTCATGTAGACATAGTAAGGCTTTCCCTGAGACCGTTTTTTGTCAAGAAAACGGTACACCGGATCGGCTTCAGGAGCATTTTGCAACAGGGTTGTCATGATCTGAAACAATGTCTTGCGCAGCCTTGCGGAGCCGACCTTTGAAGCCCTGTTGCTCTTTGACTTGTGCTGGCCGGATTCATCAACACCGGGGTCTACGCCCGCAAAGGCGGTCAGTGCTTCCCTGTGGGTAAACCGGGATACATCGCCGATCTCAGCGATGAGCTGGGGGCCATAGGTTTTCCCAACGCCATAGATGCCCATTACGGTGCTGTATTCGGGAAGTGTGGATGCCAGTTCGTTCATTTCCCTGCGGAGTCGTTCTACATGTTCGGAGGCAAGATTTAACTGCTGGATGCTTTGCTGGATCAACAGCTTATAAGTCTTCTCCTTTGGAAAGACGGCAACCAACTCCTTCGAGGCATTAAACAGTTTTTCGGGCTTGTCCTGCTGAAAGATATAGTGGTGCTTCTTACAGAAAGACTTGTAGCGTTCTGTAAATGCCTTTAACCCAATCTTGCGGACACAATCCGCATGCCAGAAAGAATAAGCATAGTCAACCCATTTTTCACTCCCGTCCTCACGGGTGGGGCTGTCAAAGAGTTTGTTTACACCAGGATAAGTATTATCCAACAGTGAAATAAGATTTGCTTTTGCGGCAATCTTTTGCTTCATAAAGAAGCTGAATTGAGAGTTTAAAGTTTTTAACTGAGTACGTGTATTGTCCATACCTGAATATTGGCGCAGTTCCGTCCAGTTGTCAAGCGTATAGCGGGCAATTTTGCGGGCATCCGCCGGATCCGATTTCACCTTGCGCAGGGAGTTGTTGCCAAAGTTTTTAATCAGGTGAGGATTTACAATGGAAACAAACAATCCAGCCTCGGATAGAGCCTTTACCATAGGCTCATGATATCTACCCGTACACTCCATAACGATCTTTGTGGTGCCGTCTAATGAACTCAAATAATCTGCCAGTTCATTGAGGTTTTGGGATGTGTGGGAGACATCAAAGGGCTTACGGATCACAGTGCCGCCAGGCTGCAGGACTGCAACGGTGCTTTTACCCTTTGAAACATCAATACCTACTGCGTTGTACATTCTACGTACCTCCAAAAGTGAATTTGCATGGATTCCAGCATTTCTCATTGCCTATTCAATCTCCTGGGGTATCAAACGAACGTGAAGTAGTAGTTCAACCTGCATAAATCGAACGGCTGCAATGACAGGCTGGCTGACAGGCTTTCGTACGGACGCCAATGGTCCTAGGAGGTGTCGTCAGACCGATGCCTAATCATTATACAGCTTAAACAATGAGAGGATTAAGTCCCAACTGGCTGTTGGGTACTGAAACCCTACACTTATATATTAGGAGGAGGGATGCGTATGGGCAGACCAAAGAGCAGACAGGCACCAAGAACGACAATGAGCATCCGGGTATCGGAGCGTGAGCGTAGAGAGATAGAGGAGAAAGCAGCGGCTACAGGAATGACACCATCTGCCTATATCCGTACGATGGCATTGGATGGTGGAAATGTGGATATGACCAGTCATGAGGACAGGCAGAAGCTGATGTATGAGCTATCTACAATCGGCAACAACATCAACCAGATAGCACGAATGGCAAATACGAATGTATTTATCTCAAAGTCAGATGTGCAGGAGGTAAATGAGCAGCTGAAACAGATACAGCGACTTCTATTGCAGTATATAAGAAACAGGTAACAGATAACAGATAACAGATGTGCCTGGCATCTATCCATCAGAGAATGCGGCATAAGTGATGAAGAATATGCCAGATTAGTGTTGGAAGCGGCAGAATAAAAATATGGTAGTCATTAGGTGCCCCTTTTGACTACCGTTTTTTTATTAAAAATTAAAGAGGAGCCGGATCACTCCGACTCCTCCAAGTATGTGTCCGCAAACACATACCCCAATTGCTATCTATAATATACTATATACAAGTGAAATATGCAAGCATTATATGGCATTTTTCAAGATGCCCAGCCGAGAAAACAAATCGGGATGAATGGTAATAGCTGAAACATTCGGGTTTACGGATGCTTCGTATTCTCGTGTGATCTTTTCAAATTCTCGAATAAATGATTTAATCTCAGTTTTAGAAACTTTCAGTAATTTCAAGTAATAACAAATGAGAATAATATAGTCACCAATAGTTTTGAAATTTATGTAAGGCATCCCCATTTCTAAAATCAGACACTGCTTCATTGGTCTGGATGGATCCATTTTTTTGAAACGGGTATCGTATACTACATCATTATGGGCAATAGCATTTCTCAGATCCTTTAAGGCATATACATATTTATAAAGCAATTCCCGATAGGTATCACTGGATAGATTTATGCCGATTGAACGGGATACTTTTTCACGCATATCAATAGTCAGACAGGAAAGTAGATAACCAAAATCGCCCATAGTAAGAATTTCGAAAATTGCCCAAATTGGAACCTCATTATAGTTGACATTATTATAAAAATGGGTGATTTTAGGGTTCTCTTTGCGGTATGCAGCGGCTATGGCATTTTGTATGGAACCTTGGAGATTCAGTTTGTTATTTTGGTATTTCTTTTTTATATCTTCGCGAGTTCCAGCCGGAGCATTTTTGTAACTGCTGATTGCTTTATCATACATATCATAGACACTGCTTGAATCTATTTCTGTCATAATTGTGTTTAATGCAATATTTTTAAGGGCAGTTTCAATAAACATCATTTTTCCATATAAAAGAGATTTTAGTTTTGTGTCATATTGTATGGTTGCGTTGATCTCATTGTATGAGGTAAATGGAAGGCGGTTTGAGGATGATACAAAAAAGCGGTATCCCTTATATCCATGAAAATATCCTGTATTGATCAGTTGCTGCTTTTGAGAAGTCCCTGAGATGAAAATTCCGTTATTTCTAAGATGTCGCATTAAGGCATCAGTTGATTTATAGTCTGTTTTTGCCATAGTATCTCCTAAGTGTTTGTGATAATAAGTTAAGTATAATACACGGTGTCATTATTAACAAGCTACAAGATAGGGTTATATTTTCTTAAATTGTTCATTCACTGGATCAGCTTGTGTCTGTCCGAGGTATACAAATGCAGCAATAGTATCTTCTTTCAAACACAGCAAAACTTTTTATACGATTGAAAAAAAAGAGAATTGTGATATACTTTATTAAGGTCTATTAGGATTTAGCTCGGTTTACATATAGGAGAAAATCATGTACTATAATAATACAAGAATAACCAATAGTTAGCTAAGTTACTGTGCTCTGGTTGGTGTATTTTTAAAGAAAGTACTCCGAGGGTCTACAGGGCATTATGGTAGTGAATTTGAAAAATGATTTGATATTGACATATGTAGAAACTATTATTGAAGAGTGTAAAGAACAACAGTTTATAGACTGTGATGAATGGAGGTAGGAAATGAGTAAGGAATACGAAGAAATGAATGTGGAAAAATGGGTGAATCTTGAGGATATAGCAATACATTTGAGCTTAAGCCAGGATACGGTCAGGACTTGGATAAAAGAAGGAAAGCTTCCATTTTATAAAGCAGGTAAGAGATATAAATTTAAGATTTCCGAAGTTGATGAGTGGGTCAGAGCAGGAAAAATCAAAGAATAAAAAATAGTGTACTGTGTCCAGATAGAGGTTCATAATACCTTGGCAGGTGAGAAGAAGAACCAGCGGTCAAAATGTAGCAAAGAAGTGTTCAAGATGATTTATTATGCAATGTAGCAGGAACAGCATTACAAAATGATGATGAATACGGAGTCCTGATTATGGGACACGGTAAGAATTAAAACAGATTTAGACAGGGATATCTGATCCCGATGAACGGAGGATACAGCAATGGCTGAAAAGCAGACAATTGACGCAATGTGGGACGACTCCCCTGTTGACGTTTCTACAGAGGTGAATTTTATCTGGTCTATCGCAAACAAGTTGCGTGGTACTTACCAGAGTGACAAATACAAGGATGTCATCATTCCGATGGTTATCATCCGCAGATTTGAGTGCGCATTGGCACCAACAAAGCAGAAAGTAGTAGACCAGTTCAAGGCGAATCCAGCATATCCGGCAAAGGCGATGTATCGTGTATCCGGATATCAGTTCTACAACACCAGTGAGTTTGATCTTGCAGAGCTGGTAAATGATGCGGATCATCTGGCTGCAAACTTTAAATCTTACATTCAAGGTTTTTCTGCAAACATTCAGGACATTATTAAGAGTCTGGATTTTGATAAGCAGATTGACAAAATGGACAAGAACAATCGTCTGCTCAGTGTGGTGAAGGCCTTCTCGGAATTGAATCTGAATCCGGTGACAATCGATAACGTAAAGATGGGATACATCTTTGAAGACTTGATCAGAAGATTTTCAGAAAATGCCGAGGCCGGTGATCACTACACCGGCAGAGACATCATCAAGCTGATGGTCAATATTCTGTTGGCAGAAGGCTGCGATGATATTTTTGACGACGGAAAGGTCATCACCGTATTGGATCAGGCATGTGGAACTGGTGGTATGCTTTCCACCAGCTACAACTTTATCAAGCGCTACAATCCATCTGCGGATGTGCGTTTGTTTGGCCAGGAAATCAATCCAGAATCATATGCGATCTGTTTGGCTGAGATGATGATTAAAGGCCAGAATGCAGAAAATATTTGCTATCAGGACACAATGAAAGCTGACCGATTCAAGGAAACCAAGATGCGTTTCATTATTGAAAATCCGCCGTTCGGTACACCCTGGGGCGGTAAAGATGCAGCAGAAGGTGTGGAGCAGGCAGTTGATGATGAATATACAAAGGGCTTTGACGGTCGTTGGGGTGCGGGTCTTCCTGGTTCTGGCGATATGCAGATGTTGTTCTTGCAGTCTGCTATAGATAAGATGGACGACAATTTTGGCCGTGCCGCCATTATTGAAAACGGTAGTCCATTGTTCTCTGGTGGAACTGCTTCCGGAGAAAGCCAGATCCGCCGTTGGATGTTGGAGAACGATCTGATCGAGGCAATCATCGCACTGCCTACGGACCTTTTCTACAACACAGGTATCGCTACATACATCTGGGTACTTTCTAAGAATAAGAGACGTGAAAGAAAAGGTAAGATTCAGCTGATCGATGCGTCAGGATTTTATAACAAGTTACGTAAAGCTCTTGGTAATAAGAAAAATGAAATCTCACCAGAGAATCGTTCTGAGATTACGAAGCTGTATGCAGACTTTGCTGAAAATGAGTATTGCAAGATTTATAAAAATGAAGAGTTTATCTATCGTGAGTACACCGTGATGCAGCCGCTCCAGAGAAGCTATGCCATCACAGGAGAGAGAATTGAAGCAATGCTGTCAAAAGGCTCTCTTTCTTCCATTTACGACCAGGCAAAGGTGGATGAACTGGAGAATATGGAAGAACTATCTGGTAAGGACTTAAAGAAGCTGGAAAAATATCAGAACAATCAGCCGGTTTATGAAGCAATCATTGCGGCGCTGCAGGTGGCAGTATCAGAGCAGGTGTATGATTCACCAAAAGCATTTATGCCTGTACTGACAAAAGCTCTTGCCAATGCAACAGTAGATAAGAAGTTGCTTGATAAGATTGCGAATGGTTTGTCTGTCATGGATAAGGATGCCGAAATTCAGAAAGATAAAAAAGGCAATGTTCTCTATGATAAGGAAACTAAAGATACAGAGTTGGTGAAATGGGAAGAAAACATTTCCGATTATATGGCAAGAGAAGTACTGCCGCATGTCCCAGATGCTAAAGCGTTCTTTGAAGAGGATCTGGGCAAAAAGAAACCAGTCATAAAGACCGGTGCAGAGATTCCGTTTACACGCTACTTCTATAAGTATCAGCAGCCGACACCAAGCGAAGAACTGGAAGTGAAGTTTATGGATCTAGAGCTTTCAGTTTCTGAACGTGTGTCAAAGTTGTTCGAGTAAGGCGGTGATGATATGCGAGAGATGAAAGATAGTGGGATTGAGTGGATTGGAGAGATTCCGAAAGAATGGAATATTATACCAACGAAATATTGCTTCACTGTAAATAACGGATCTGATCCAACGACAAATGATGGAGATACACCCGTATACGGCAGTGGTTCGAAAAGTTTCAAGACTTGCATTGAGTTTAAAGAGGGGCCGACAGTTTTGCTTGGAAGAAAAGGAACTGTTAATATTCCGCAATGGATTGACGGAAGATATTGGAATGTTGATACTGCATTTGATGTAAAACCCAAAGGTAATTACAGTCTGAAATTTTTTTACTATACGGCTATATGTTTTGATTATGAAAACTATTCAACACAAACAGCATTACCAAGCATGACACAAGGAAATTACCTTAACATCAAATTGCCATATATGTCTCTTTCTGATCAATATCGTATTGTGAATTTCCTTGACGCCAAGTGTGCTGAGATTGATGCTCTCACAGCAGATATTCAAACGCAGATTGACATACTAGAGCAATATAAGCGTTCCGTCATTACTGAAGCGGTGACCAAAGGGCTGAATCCAGATGTTGAAATGAAGGACAGTGGATTGAAGTGGATTGGTAAAATACCTTCCTCGTGGAATGTGATGCCTAACAAGTATCTCATGAAAAAGAAAAAAGTTATTTGCCCAGTATATAATGGGGAAGATATTCTCTCTTTGACAATGAAAGGAGTTATAGTCCGAGATTTAGATGCAGGCGGAAAGATGCCAACGTCGTTTGATGGCTATCAGCGATTAGAACCAGGAAATTTATTGATGTGTTTGTTTGATATCGATGTTACACCGCGCTGTATAGGCTTGATAAAACAGGCGGGACTATCAAGTCCAGCGTATAGTCAGTTTGAGCTCAATGGTATGGGGAATGCAGAATATTATTGCTATTACTATACGATGCTTGATAACGATAAGACGTTGTTGCATTTAGCTAAAAATCTTAGACATTCACTGACATAAGATCAACTTGGGGCAATTTCGGTGATTGTTCCACCTGTTCAAGAGCAAAAGATAATTGCTGATTTTCTTGATGCAAAGTGTGAAGAAATTGATAAAGTCATTGCTGCTAAAATCGAACAATTGGCGATCGTTGATGAATATAAGAAGTCTCTGATTTATGAATACGTCACAGGAAAGAAGGAGGTGCCATATATATGATCAGACAAGGCGGATGGTACTGGTATCTTTCCGGTGAAGAGGCCAAGCTCGAAAAGCACAAATGCGATAAGTCGATGTACTTTTTTGAAGATCAGTCCTTTGCACAGCAGATATGTGAGAAGGCTATTGCGGAGCACGTATGCTATGAGTGCAAATGTACTGACATGGAAGTGCAGCTCGCTCTGACGGGAGTGATTTGCTTTTACTTGAATGGTGATGACATTGAGAATCATGAGCGTGTGATTCAGTTTATGATGGACAATGATCTGAGTCGGAAAACTAAGACCGGTAAATACTATAACAACAGCTTCAAGTTTTATGACCAGACTCGTGCCGGTGAATACGGGGCGGATTTTGAAGGGAAAATCAAACTGGATGAGTTTATCGATTTGAAAACCGGCAGATGGATTAGAGAGGAGGCTTAAAGCGAATGGATGATAAAAATATACTTGAGGTTCATGTGGAACAGCAGGATACCGACGGTACTGCAAAAAGAGCCGCAGAATACCATAAGCGCCTGATTCATCAGACCTTCATTGTTTCAGAGAAGGAATACCAGGAGTTCCTTCTGGAGCGTTTGGAGAAGGACAATGGTTTTGTAGTCCGTAAGGCTACAAATTTTGACCGCTATTTTGCCGTGGATCGTGAGATGCTCTTTAAATTCTTGAACGATACACAGCCTGATACGATGGATTATCTGCGTAAAATTTACAAAGACGATTTGGAAGAGACGATTGTCAGCTTCATTAATGCGGAGACTACGAAGACACGTGGCAGCCTGATTGAGGTGCTGAAGCATGGCATTGAGCTTTCGAATCAGAAGATTGAGCTCATGTATACGAAGCCCGCGACTACCTTTAATCCGGAATTGACAAAGAAATACAGCCAGAATATTTTTTCTGTGATGGAGGAGGTCTGGGCCAGCGACAAGGAAAGAATCGATGTGGTTATTTTCCTGAATGGTCTGGCGATTATGGCTTTTGAGCTGAAATGTAATGCAGCAGGTCAGTCCTATCAGGATGCCATCTATCAGTTCCGTACTGACCGAAATCCGAAGACGAGACTTTTCCGCTTCAAAGCCGGAACACTTGTAAACTTTGCTATGGATCTAGAAGAAGTGTATATGACCACTAAACTTGATGGTCAGGCTACATTCTTTTTGCCTTTTAACATGGGGAATGGTCATGGTGTTACCGCTGGAGCTGGAAATCCGGCATTTAAAGATAAATACAGTGTGTCCTATATGTGGGAAGATATTCTTACGAAGGATACGATTCTCGATCTGATCAGCAAGTTTATCTTTGTGGAAGTAAAAGAAAAGGTCGATGAAGAAACCGGAAAAGTGAAGCGCTCGGAAAATCTGATTTTTCCACGTTATCACCAGCTGGATGTTATACGTAAGATACTGGCAGATGTGCATGAGAACGGTACAGCACAGAATTATCTGATTCAGCATAGCGCTGGATCCGGAAAGACTAACTCTATTGCGTGGCTGGCACACCGGTTAACTTCACTGCATGACGCCAATAACAAGATTATCTTTGACAATGTGGTTATTGTTACAGACCGAGTTGTTGTAGATAGGCAGCTTCAGAAAGCCATCATGGGTATGGAACACAAGGCTGGACTCATCCGTGTGATGGATGATAAGTGTGTGTCCGCGGACCTGGCGATTGCGCTGAATGGCAATACAAAGATTATTGCAACAACGATTCAGAAATTTCCATATATCGTTGATAGTGTAGCTAATCTGAAGAGCAAGCGGTTTGCCGTCATCATTGACGAGGCGCATTCTTCAACCGCCGGAAAGGATATGGCTGCTATCACGATGACGCTTGGATCCGGAGAAGATACGGAAGCGGATGTGGAAGATATGATTTCCAGTGAAATCAAGCGCAATGGTAAGCAGGCCAATGTATCGATGTTTGCTTTTACAGCGACACCGAAGCCTACCACGATTCAGCTTTTTGGGCATCAGAATACAAAGGGCCAGAAGGAAGCATTTCATGTATATTCCATGAAGCAGGCGATTGAAGAGGGATTTATCCTGGATGTACTGCAGAACTATACGGAGTATTCAACGTTCTATCAGATTAACAAAGAAATTGAGGATGATCCGCGCTGTAAAACCAATGATGCGAAGCGCCAGATTGCTCGTTTCATAGAATTGCATGATACCAATATTGCGCAGCGTGTAGAAGTGATTGTAGAACATTTCCGCACCACGGTCATGCAGGAATTAGGCGGTCAGGCTAAAGCAATGGTAATTACCGCTTCTCGTCAGAGTGCAGTAAAGTATCGTCAGGCATTTGAAGATTACA
>OGMT01001488.1_pt1 | contig 10858 bp, 9 predicted proteins | sample 1573271 | NCBI WGS metagenome assembly OGMT01 (sample SAMEA2582000, study PRJEB24529) | metagenome | biome: Human gut stool | place: China | collected 2011 | reverse complement strand
CTGATTCATATTCATAGCTGCCATATCTGTCAGCTCCTTTCCTTTGTTTGGGTATAGTATACTGCGTGACAAGCGGTTTTACTGTGACGGCGTCACATAATTTGAGAAAATCGGCGCGGCGCTGCTCTGGTTGTACGATTAGGCTCCTTGAGCTCTGCAAAGCTTTTGGAGTTCAAACAGAAAATACCAAGAGCCAAAGCGACTGTGGGTATGATCAAATCAGATTGTACGAGCTGACGCTGTCCTGCCGATCTATACAGACCGTACTGCGATGCGATCTCTGCAGTACAGCAGGCCATGAACGGATATGATCCCGACATCATCGGCTACTGTTGGGATGACAGCAATCCCCGTATTCAGTTGGAACCCCGCGGCAATCACGGATATATTGAACTGCGGTCCGTGAAAAAGAAATAACGATTCCTACAGGGAAGATAACTGGTATATCCAAATTAGTATAACACTTTTATTTTCTGTATTTTGAGGGAGTAAATCCATAATACCTTTTGAATATTTCAATCAATCTACTGGGGTTGGAGTATCCAACAATTCTTGAAATTTCCGCAATGGTGAGGTCGGTCTGAATAAGCATATGCTCGGCTACAGAGATCCTTTTCCTCTGAATGTATTCAGTAATGGACATATTATAAACTGACTTAAATAGCTTTTTCATTTTGCTTTCACTCATACATGCAATGGTGGAAAGCGTCTGCAACGTAATATTAAAACTGTAATGTTCGTCCATGTAATGCGTTAGTTCAGCTAATGCCTGCAAATCTGTTTTGTTAATGGGCTGGCCATTCTCTTCATTTAGTCTGTTTTCTTTCAAATATGAAGCAAGATAAGAGATGATTTCATATATTTTTGCTTCTACTGTAATTCTGGACGCTTTCATGGAAAGCAGATACTCATATAGGCTTTGCATAGCATGATTAACATTTGGTAAATAGAATTTCCCTTTTTCTTTGAAAAAATCAGAAAAGTTCACTTCAAGATCACCGGAAATTTCCTGGAGATACTGATCAATAAATTCCTGGTCAACCTGCACGGTAATACATCTTAATGGAATCTGAGGATGATAAATAGCTTTATACTTTTCAGATGGTTCATAGCAGCGCAATGTATTCGGAGAAATATTTTGATACGGATAGAATTCATCTCCTGCGCCACTAATATAGAGAGCAAGTACATAACCAGACCCAATATGTTCTCCGACCATAGTTTCCTGGTTAAATCTTATATCTGTCGCTGTAATGATGAAATCGTGGTGAACCTCACTCGTCCATTGAAATCCGGTTCCATATTTTGGGTTGATCTTATAATATGTTCCGTACTCTATTGGATTCTTTATCGATTCAACAAAGAAATCATCTCGTTTAACTTCTATCATTGGCTCCTCCCAAAGATGCCTCGTTTAGATTTATTAATACCTTGTTTAGACTTTATATCTGTTTTGCCCTTTACAATTAGCTACAACTAATTATAATGGAAGAGTTGATGTATGTCAAACCGTTTTTAAGCAAAAAGAGGTGTATATTTGAAGTCAATGCGCAGTTTATATAAAAAACTATTTCATTATGTCCCAGATAAAAGAATTTGGGCATATTTCTCCATGGCACTATCTGCCGCTGCCGTCTGCTCATATATGGGAGCATATTGGTTTTTGTGGCAGTCCATTGTGTCTATTTTGGTTATTCCCGTATATGAGAAGGCTATGTATGACGCAATTATTGTAGTCATACTTATGATTTTACGAGGCATTCTCAACATTGCATCGGCAACGTGTTCCCACTACTTAGGCTTCCGGCTTGAAACAAACTTAAGGAAAAATGGGCTTCATAAATTATTGGATGCCTCTTCTTCCTTTTTTGACCATAACAGCTCTGGAGAGATTCGAAAAATTATTGATGATAACGCAGCAGAAACACACAAAACAGTGGCCCATTTGATTCCGGACAACGTCACTGCTGTTATGACGCCGGTGTTAATGTTTGTGCTGATGTTTGCAATAGACTATCGCCTTGGTATTCTCCTGATCCTTACAACTGTGATTGGTGTTCTTCAGTATCGTAAAATGTCCGGTGGTACTGAATTTCTGTCTGGCTATTCAGCGGCGCTTCAAAAAATGAGTGCGGCAACAGTAGAATATGTCAGAGGAATGCAGATCATAAAAATCTTCGGTGTAACTGTACAGTATTACAAAACTCTGATTAACTCGATCAAAGAGTACAAACAGTACGTCTATCAGTATAGCCTCAGCTGTAAGAATCCCTACGTCGGATTCCAGGTTCTGTTCAACGTGTTTTATGCTTTTGCTGTACCAGCCGCAGTTGTATTCATCAGCTATGGAGAACCTGCTATGCTAATCCTGGCAAAGATTGTTTTCTTTGCTGTGTTCTCCGGAGCTGTATTTACTTCTTTCACATCGATCATGTTTACGGGGCAGGATAACTTTGGCGCACAAAATACGCTGAATCAGCTTGATGAGCTGACTACTTCTATGGATCAGGCAAAGCTTCCACATGGAAACGAAGAGACCTTCCAAGATTTCAATATTGAATTTCGTCATGTTGACTTTAAGTATGATGACAACTTCGTGCTGAAGGATTTCAGCCTGACACTTCATCAGAATAAAACTTATGCGCTCATCGGGTCTTCCGGGGGAGGAAAATCTACCATTGCAAAGCTGATTTCAGGTTTTTATCCTGTCGATGGCGGCGAAATTCTGATTGGTGGAAAGAACATTCAGAGTTATTCTGAAAAAGCTCTCATTCAGAACATCGCATTTGTTTTCCAGCGCAGTCAATTACTAAAGACCTCAATTTACGAAAATGTCCGAATCGGAAATCCTCAGGCAACACGGCAGCAGATTATGGATGCACTTGACGCAGCGAACTGCACATCCATCCTTGACAAATTCCCCCAGCGGGAGATGACCGTCATAGGGGCAAGGGGCGTATACCTTTCCGGTGGTGAGGTGCAAAGAATCGCCATTGCAAGGGCTATTCTAAAGAATGCGAATATCGTCATTATGGATGAGGCTTCTGCAGCTGCAGATCCGGAAAATGAATACGAGTTGCAGCAGGCTTTCCAAAAACTGATGAGGGGCAAAACAGTTATCATGATTGCACACAGGCTGTCCTCTATTCAGAATGTAGACCAGATCCTGTTTGTCCAGAATGGAAAAGTTGTGGAACAGGGAACCCACAATGAACTGATGGCCTGCAATGGACGTTATAAGGATTTTCAGGATGTATACTGCAAGGCAAATCAGTGGAGGTTGGCATGATGAAGACATATCTAAAAAGAGCCTTCCAGCTGAGCGATTCGGGTGTGAAGGGCCTTGCAAAATCAATCTGGTCATTCTTTCTCTATTATGTTTCTTTTGTACCGCCGATGATCTGTGTTTTTCTGTTTGCAGACAGGCTGTTGAATGGAAATGCCGGGAAACCGGTGGTATATCTCCTGTTTATGCTGGCAGCGACCCTGGTGATGTACTTAGTTATTAACTATAACTATAAAACGACCTATGATGAAACCTACCAGGAATCTGCAAATTTAAGAATTGATCTGGCGGAACAGCTTTCCAAACTGCCCCTATCCTATTTTTCAAAGCACAATTTGTCTGACCTTGCTCAAACAATCATGGCAGATGTGGCTTCGATTGAGCATGCTTTTGCGAACGCAGTGGCTAATTCCATAGGGTTTGCAATTTACTTTTTGGTTATCAGCGTAGCCCTTCTGATCATGAATTGGAAATTAGGTCTCTGTGTATTGCTTCCCGTTCTTACTTCTGCTTCGGTTCTTTTCCTGACAAAGAAACTGCAGGTCAGAGATGTAAATAAACATTATGATAAGTTGAGAGATATTTCCGAAAGCTTTCAGAATGCAATCGAACTGAATCAGGAAATTAAAAGCTATGGGTTGAAAGAAAAAGTAGAAGCTCAAATGGACCAGCAGTTGGATGAGTCAGAAAATCTTCAATGGAAAGCTCAGATCACCCAGACGATTCCTGTTACAATCGGCCAGACTTTATCTATTCTTCCTATTGGAATCACGGCGACTGTTGGCCTTTCAATGCTCGCCTCCGGTCAGGTAAGTATCCTGATTCTTCTGGGCTATATTATTATGGCGGCGAAACTCAGCGGGGCCATGGGTGGTGTTTTGCTCTATCTGACGGAAATCTTTTATTTGGACGCAAGAATTGCCCGGATTGGTGAAATCAAGAATCATGAACTTCAGGGTGGAGAAAAGGCAGTCCTTTCAGATTTCAATGTGGAAATAAAGGATGTTTGTTTTTCCTACCAGAAAGACACTCAGGTGATTCGCCATGCATCCTTTACGGCGGAGCAAGGACAGGTAACCGCATTGGTCGGTCCCAGCGGCTGCGGAAAAACAACAATGCTTAAGCTCATCAGCAGACTATATGATGCAGATTCCGGTACCGTTCAGATCGGAGGAACCGACATACGAGAAATTCACACTGATAGCTTGTTCAAGTATGTTTCCATTGTTTTTCAGGAAGTCATTCTATTTAATACTTCTATTATGGAAAATATTCGCCTTGGGCGGCTGGATGCTTCTGACGAAGAAGTAATACGAGCTGCAAAACTGGCTGGTTGCAATGAGTTTGTCAGCCGTCTGCCAGACACCTACCAGACAATAATCGGGGAAAATGGAGCCAAACTCTCCGGCGGAGAACGTCAGCGGCTGTCCATTGCCAGAGCAATCCTGAAGGATGCTCCAATTATCATTCTGGATGAGATTGCTGCATCGTTAGATGTGGAAACAGAAGTCCAGATACAGACTGGATTAAATCATTTGATTCAAGGCAAGACCGTGATTGTTATTTCACACAGACTGAAGTCTATTGAAAATGCAGATAAGATCGTCGTTATGAAAGCAGGTACGGTAGAAGCCTGTGGAAAACATGCTCATCTGCTGAAACAGTCGCCCACATATAGAAAGATGATTGAAAAGTCCAATCTGGCAGAGAAATTTAACTACTAAGCAGGTTACCCTTCAGATGCAGACCGCACTGAAGGGTAACATAAAGGCATTTGGTTAACTATGTCTAACTGATTTCTGATGTGAGGAGGTGCATTATTTGAAGAAATATATTGGGAAAAGGATCATTAGCTTCCTCATTGTGCTGGTAGGCGTCAGCATTCTAAGTTTTTTGTTGATTGCTTGGTCCGGAAAAGATCCTGCAGAAATTATTGCACACCGAGGCGTATCCAATCCTACGCCGGAACAGATTGAGATGATTCGGGTGGAAATGGGATTGGATCAACCTCTCCCTGTGCGATATATTCAGTGGCTTTCCGGAATGTTTACAGGAGAACTTGGGACTTCTTTGACCACTCATCAACCGATTGTAAAGGATCTGCACAAGTATCTGGCTACGACCACATCTCTTGTAGGGATGGCCATTCTATGGATTATCGTACTCACCGTTCCGATTAGTTTGCTCTGTGCCAGAAAGCGGAACCGCCTTTTCGATCAGGTTACCAGAGGCATTACTATCTGCGGTATTTGTGTGCCAACTTTCTGGCTGGGATTCCTTCTTCTACTGTTCTTTGCGATTCATCTGAAATGGTTCAGTGTCTTACCAAGTCCAGGTTGGAGGGGCTTTTTGCTACCTTCATTTGCCCTGGCGGTTCCCAGTTCGTGTTCACTCATCCGAATTATGCGTTCCTCTCTTCTGGCTGAATTATCTTCTGATTATGTTCGGTTTGCAAAAGCCCGTGGACTATCTGCCAACAGAATCCTGGTATGCCACATTCTGCGAAATGCCTTACCGCCTGTTGTTACAATTTTCTTTCAGCAATTCGGCTTTCTAATTGCCGGAGGGGCGGTAATCGAAAGTGTTTTTTCAATCAAGGGAATCGGAACTTATCTGGTGGACAGTGTGATTGCAGCAGATACGATTGCAGTTTCTACCTGTATAGTCGTCATTGCAGCAATTTTTGTCGTCGCAAATTTCATGGCAGACATAATCAACCGTCTGCTTTGTCCATGGATGGTGAGGGAAGAAAATGATACATAAGCTACTCAAAAGGCCGCAGGCAATTATCGGTCTGTGCCTGATTGCTATTGTGATTGTGATTGCGATTGCAGCACCTGCTTTTTCGCCTCACGACCCTGAATTGGTGAATTTATCGCAGAAGTATGCTCAGCCTGACGCAGAATACCCTCTTGGAACAGATCAATTGGGCAGGTGTACCTTATCAAGGCTGCTGTATGGAGCCAGATATTCCATCGGAATCAGTTTACCTGTGCTGCTGATTTTGTCTGTGATTGGTCTGATTGTCGGTACTTTTAGCGCCTGTGCTGGAAAAAAAGCAGACCATTTCATTACTATACTCTGTGATGTGTTTATTGCTTTTCCTTCTCTTATCATTGCTATTGCTGTCATAGGCGTTCTGGGGAACGGACTTCAAAACATTGCCGTTTCTGTTGTGATAGCGACCTGGGCTTGGTTTGTTCGTATTGTCAGATCTTATTCCGTTCAAGAAATGGGTAAAGATTATATCCTGGCAGCCCGGATTTCTGGGTGCAATACAGGAAAGCTGGTCTTCAGACATCTGATTCCTAACATTCTGCCACAGTTTCTTGTGTATGTTTCCACTGGTGTCGCTTCTTCCATCATTATGGTTTCCAGCTTTGCTTTCCTCGGACTTGGCCTTCCCTCCGGCACACCGGAATGGGGTGCCATGTTAAATGATGCCAGGACAGCGCTTTACTCTCATCCGGAATTGCTAATCTATCCAGGCTTGTGCATCTTCGTAACGGCAGCAGGCTTCAATTTATTTGGAGAAGCACTCCGTGATATTCTGACGCCGGAGGAGGACAGCCTATGATGCCATCACTTATGATTGATCATTTAAGCATTAATCTTCGGTCAGGCACGGATAACTTGGTTTCTGAAATATCCTTTGCAATCAAAGAAGGAGAGTCTTTGATCTTGTTAGGCCAGTCAGGCAGCGGCAAAACAATGACCTGTAGTGCGGTGCTAAACTTATTGGACCCTAAAAAATTTAAGGTGTCGGGTTCCGTTTTCTTCGGCGAGACTGATCTTTTGAATTCGTCAGAAAAGCAGAGACGAGGAATATACGGAAACCAGATTGTCTATATCCCGCAAAATCCAATGACTGCATTGGACCCTTCTATGCGTATTGGCAGACAGATGGATGAAACGCTACGGCTTCATTCCGACAAATCCCGCCAGCAGCGTTACAACTATATTCTGCGGCTTCTGCATGATGTAGGCTTAGATGATCCTGACAGGGCATACAGAGCATACCCCCATATGCTTTCCGGAGGAATGCTTCAGCGTGTCATTATCGCAATGGCTATGATGCTTGATGCAAAATTCGTGCTTGCCGATGAGCCGACAACTGCTTTGGATGTGATTCACAGAAATGGAATCATAGATTTATTTTCGCAGATGAAAGCAAATGGAGTTGGGATTTTTATGGTAACTCATGATTTCGCAACAGCTCTTCAATTAGGTGGAAACGTGTTGGTGATGAAAGAAGGAAAAATTATAGAATCCGGTGAAGTTCAATCTGTCTTCGATCATACCACAGAACCTTATACAAGGTCGCTGATTGAAGCTTACTCCCTTTCCTGTGCTTTCACGAAAGGGGCGGAATCATGATTAAAGTCAACAACCTATCAAAAGAATTTCACGAACAAGGCACAAGCAACGAGCTTCTGGCCGTTGATCATGTAGATTTTACTATTCAGAATGGTTCATTTTGCGCTTTGGTAGGAGAAAGCGGATCTGGTAAAAGCACTTTGGCTCAGCTCATGTGCGGTCTTCTGGTTCCATCTTCTGGAGAGGTACTGTTTGAAGGAAAAAACATTTCCCTCTGCCGGGGCAAGCAAAAGCAGGTACTGCGATCTAAAATACAGCTGATTCTTCAGGATGGCAAGGGAGCAATGGACCCTCGCTTTACGGTATATCAAATCATTGCAGAGCCAATTCGCAATTTCAGAAAACTCAGCAAAAAGGAAGAAGAACGGGAAATCAATGATCTTCTTACCATGATGGAGCTTCCCGAAGAGATCAAGCTGCGAAAAGCTCATGAGCTATCCGGTGGACAACAAAAACGTGTATGTATTGCAAGAGCGTTAGCGGCTCAACCGGATGTGTTGATTTTTGATGAAGCAGTCAGTGGGCTGGATGTCCTGGTTCGTAAACATATTCTTGATTTGCTGAAGCGACTCCATCAGGAGCGAAAAATGACTTGCTTTTTCATTACCCATGACCTGGACGTTGCGCTATATCTTGCAGACCGTGTAATGGTGATGCGCTGCGGTAAGATTATCGAAGACCGTACATTTCACGGTTCGACAGACTGCTTTACACATCCGTATACCAAGCTTCTGCTGCATTCTATTGCTCCATATTTGGGTTAAACCATTCAATAAATACGTATACCCTGCTGAAAAGCATGATATAACAATAAATAAAGGAGATTTTGTACATGAAACTGAAAAAACTTTTAGCTTTCGGACTCGCACTTGTGATGTGCCTTGCTATGGCAGCTTGCGGCGCGAACCCTGACGAGAAACCGGAGGAATCCACCTCTCAGACCGATGCAGAGCCGGTCTCAATCACTGTCACCGAGAATTGGGACTTTTCTGTAGGCTTCTATCCTGTCATCACGCCTATGGTATCCAGCACTTACGGTGCCGGATTCTGGAGTCGTAATTTTTACAACACTCTGGTAAGCTACGATGATAACGGGAAGATCCAGGGCGAGTTGGCTGAAACCTGGGAAATCAGTGATGACGGCAAGACTTACACCTTCCATCTGCGTGATGGTGTCAAATTTTCTGACGGTACTCCTCTGACTTCCGAGGCAGTAAAGATGACCCTTGAAGCAGTAGTAACCAATCTGGGGCCCCAGAATGGTGCCTTCGGTAAGCTCACTACTTTGTTTGACAAGCTGGAAACCCCGGATGAAAAAACCTTTGTAATGACTTTGAAGACCCCTTATTACGCTGCTCTTGACAATCTGACCATGGCGCTGCCTCTTGGTATTGTGAATCCCGCAGCCTTTGAAGGCGGCGTAGAAAAGGCTTACGAGAATTGCGTGAGTGCAACTATGGGTACTGGTCCCTATATGTTTGACCGGGTCGAGGGAGATACCTATACCTTTATCCGCAATCCCTACTACTGGGGCGAAGCTCCTGAAGTGGACGAGTTCAAAGTCAAAGTGATTCCTGATAATGCTGCAAAAATTCTTGCTCTGCGCAACGGCGAAATCGATGCAATTCTCGGCTCCAGCAGACTTAGCGCAGAAGGCTACACGGAAATTTCCCAGGATGCCGCTTTCGGTCATGCCATGGATGACAGCACCAACCAAACTCGTTATCTGGGTATGAACCTGAATAAGGCTCCCTTTAATGATCCTCTTGTAAGGGAAGCAGTATCCTACGCTGTTAATCAGCAGGAGTTGGAAACCTCTGTTTTCGATGGCCTGGAGACTGCTGCTGAAACCCTCTTTACGAATGAAAAGCCCAACTGCGGTGTGGAGGTTAAGACCTATCCTACCGACATGGAAAAGGCAAAGCAGCTCATGAAGGAAGCCGGCTATGAGGATACCAATGATGACGGTATCCTGGAGAAGGACGGAACTTCTCTCGCCATTCATTTCAACTATTCTCAGAGCCTTGCAAGTGTTGACAATGCAGTTCTTTCTATTGCAGCTTCTCTTAAAGAACTCGGCTTCGATGTCACTATTGATGCAGTAGACATGAACACCTGGTATGGAGCCTTGATGGCTGGCGAATATGATCTGACCTTCTACAATACTGCTGGCGGTTCCTTTGACCCTGCAACAGATATGAGCAATATGGCTCCTGGCGCTATGGGTGATCCGATCCTCTGCCAGTTCTCTGCTTTCTTTGAGAATCCTGAAATTTTCGCAGAATTGGACTCCACTTCTGATTCTCAGCGTGTGCAGGAAATCTATGGAATGATTCTGAATGGTATTGCAGATCAGAATCTTCTGGTGCCTGTAACCGGCACTCACGATCTGGCTCTGTGGAATACTGATAAGATAACTGGCTATGACTTCTACACAGATGCCAGCTATGTAGACATTGCATCTGTTCATGTGAAATAATGTCCAGCAGTGTGGCTGAGGCGGTTACAAAAGAAAGACTTCATTCTTCAGGAGAAGACTATCTAAAAGCCATATTTATTCTTGAAGCGCAACATGGTTCAGTTCGTTCAGTAGAGGTTGCTGAGTACATGAATGTATCTAAAGCGAGCGTTAATCACGCAGTTAGGCACACGCGAAATCAGGCACATTAAGACTAAACGGCCTGAGCCCTGTGCAATACAGGATTCAGACCGTTGGAACTGCTTAATTCAATTTTTGTCTAACTTTTGGGGTTCATTTCACAAGTTCACAAGATTCCGGCCGTTTCTTTGTGCATTCTTCACAGTTGATATTGTTGTGTACAACATTCTTTTTGATATCAAGCACAAAATCAGCCAAAAATGCAACATACATCCAAATTCCATGCCAAAAATCCATAAATCCTTTCAAAATGGTTACAACATCATTCTGTTCATGCAACAAATTTCTCTGTACAGAAAATGCCCGTCTTTTCCCGGGAGTTTTGCACAAAACGTACATTTCCGGGAAAAACCGGGCATTTTTTTCATTTTTCACTTTTCTTTGTGTTCGCGGCGGTAGCGTGTGGGGGTGACTCCCAGCGTCTTTTTGAAGATCTTTGTAAAATAATTCACGTCCAGAATGCCCACCTCCTCGGCCACGGCGGCAATGGTGTGGTTGTTCTGCACCAGCAGCTGGGCCGCGCGGTTGACGCGCTG
>OGMT01001486.1_pt1 | contig 10869 bp, 9 predicted proteins | sample 1573271 | NCBI WGS metagenome assembly OGMT01 (sample SAMEA2582000, study PRJEB24529) | metagenome | biome: Human gut stool | place: China | collected 2011 | reverse complement strand
AAATTACAACGTTTAGGGTATACAAATGTTTATACTGTTTACGGAGGGATTGGAGAGATTTTTTAAGCTAAAATGTTGTTATTTAAAACTAATTATGATACAATGGTCAAAAATAAGTGGATTCAGGAGGAAAGATGAATAAAAGACAAGAACACATAAGAAACTTTAGCATAATAGCACACATAGACCATGGAAAATCAACATTAGCAGATAGAATGATAGAAATGACAGGAGTACTTTCTAAAAGAGAAATGGAAAGTCAAGTATTAGACAATATGGAAATTGAAAAAGAAAGAGGAATTACAATAAAATCACAAGCTGTAAGAATGATATATAAAGCTAAAAACGGAGAAGAATACGAATTCAACCTAATAGACACACCAGGACATGTTGATTTTAATTATGAAGTATCAAGAAGTTTGGCAGCATGTGATGGAGCAATTCTAGTAGTAGACTCAAGTCAAGGAGTTGAAGCACAAACATTAGCAAATGTATATTTGGCGATAGACAATAATCTTGAAATATTACCAGTAATAAACAAAATAGATTTACCAAATGCAAGACCTGATGGAGTAAAAAAAGAAATAGAAGATATAATTGGAATACCAGCAGAAGATGCACCATGCATTTCGGCAAAATCAGGATTAAATGTAGAAGAAGTTTTAGAAAGAATTGTAACAGATTTTCCTGCGCCAAAAGGTGATGAAAATGCTAAAACAACATGTTTAATATTTGACTCATATTATGATAACTACAAAGGAGCAGTGGCATATGTAAGAGTTATGGACGGAAAGGTAAAAGTCGGAGATGAAATAAAATTAATGGCAACTAATAAAACATATACAGTTGCGGAAGTAGGTTATTTCGTACCAGGTTCATATATGCCAACACAAGAAATAAAAGCAGGAGAAGTAGGATATATAGCAGCAAGTATAAAAAGTCTATCAGATATACATGTTGGAGACACAGTAACATTAAATGATAATCCAGCGGACAAGCCATTAAAAGGTTATAAAAAAGTAACACCAATGGTATATTGTGGACTATACCCAATAGATGGTAGTGAATACGAAAATTTAAAAGTAGCCTTAGAAAAATTACAACTAAATGATGCTGCCCTAGAATACGAACCAGAAACATCAGCAGCATTAGGGTTTGGATTTAGATGTGGATTTTTAGGATTACTACATTTAGAAATAATAGAAGAAAGATTAGACAGAGAATTTGACTTAGGATTAATTACAACAGCACCATCTGTTATATATAAAGTATATAAAACAACAGGAGAGATAGAAGAAATATATAATCCAACAGATTTACCAACACCACAAGAAATATCATACATAGAAGAACCATTTGTAACGGCCAACATATTGACACCCAAAGAATATGTTGGAAACATTATGGAAATATGTCAAAATAGACGTGGAATATATATAGATATGAAATATTTAGACGAAAACAGAGTCACATTAATATATGAAATGCCTTTGAACGAAATAATATATGACTTTTTTGATAATTTGAAATCAAAAACAAAAGGTTATGCATCATTCGACTATGAGCTTAAAGAATATGTTCAGAGCAACCTTGTTAAGCTCGATATTATGCTCAACGGCGAGGTTGTCGATGCACTTTCGTTCATCATTCACGCCGACAAGGCATATTCAAGGGCAAGAAAGATGGCTGAGAAGTTAAAGGAAAAGATTCCGAGACAGCTCTTTGAAATTCCGATTCAGGCTTGCATCGGCGGTAAAATTATTGCCAGAGAAACCGTAAAGGCTATGCGTAAGGATGTACTTGCCAAGTGCTACGGCGGTGATATTTCCCGTAAGAAAAAACTCCTTGAAAAGCAAAAAGAAGGTAAAAAGCGTATGCGCCAGCTCGGTTCTGTTGAAGTTCCGCAGGAGGCATTTATGGCGGTTCTCAAGCTTGATACGGATTAACGGTGAAGATATGAAAGAACTTGCTATGTTTTACAACTTTTCGGACGAAAGATTCCGCAAGGCAAAGTTTGCACTTATGCCGTTGAAAATTCAGGTTAAAAAGGTTGAAAAAGAAGATTTCAATCAGCCTATCGGCTTCCTTGCAGGCATCAAAGGCGTTGAGCCTGTGGCAGAAAAGTTTGACGGTGACGGCTTTGACGAAGAAATGATTGTCATGCACAATTTCACGAATAAGACAATTGATTCGCTCATCAAGGCACTGAACAAGTGCGGACGAGTTCCGCTCAAGGCGGTTATCACTCCCACAAGCAAAGACTGGGACAGTCTGACGCTTATTAAAGCACTTAAAGCCGACCATGAGGAAATGCTTAAAAAATTGAAAACGAAAAGTTGAAAATGGAAAATGAAAGTCGGGAAGACAGTTTGCAAAATGCAAAACAATGTCTTCCCGACTGTTTTTATTTATATGAAATTACCACCGCATTATTACAATCAATTTTTAAGAATTTTTTCAATCAATTGTGCAACACCATCGTTATTATTTGACGGGATTACAATATCGGCACGGTCAAGGCATTTTTGACTTGCGTTTTCAACAGCCGCACCAAGTCCCGACTCGGCAATCATGTCGGCATCATTATCGGCATTTCCGCAGGCGCAGACATTTTCCATGCCGATATTCAAAAAGTCACACAAACGCAGGAGTGCCTTCGCCTTTGATGCCTCTGCCGACATAATCTCAACAAAATGGTCGGTTGAAGTCGTAATTTCAACGCTGTTGCAAGCCTTTTCGATACTGCTCCACAGCCTGTTGCGAAGCTTTTCGTCCGTACTTATAATGCTGATGAGGTCAAGCTCATTTCTATGCTTGCTCAAAAAGCTTCTCATATCGACAATTTTGCCGTGGCATGAACGGGTGTATTCAAAATATTCAGGCTCACAGCCGTAGTCAAGCGGTCTATGCACATATCTGACATCGGCATATGTAAATCCGTCAATAAATCCCTCAAGAATAACATCGTCATTACGCACAGCGCCGAGAATTTTCAACACATCATCTGGTAAAATCAGCGAACGGTGAACCGTTTTACCGCACTTGCTTATTACAGCGCCGTTCGAGGTAATCGCATAGTCCAGACCGATAATGTTCATCACGCTGTCGGGCATCATAACGAACGGTCTGCCGCTTGCCGCAACAACGGTTATTCCGCTTTTGATCGCAGATTCAATGGCAGTTTGCGTTCGTTTGCTCAAGGTGTCGCTGTCGGCAAGAGTTGTGCCGTCAAGGTCAAGTGCAATCAGCTTTATATCTTTCATCTTATCCATACAAATCCCTCTGTCAGATTTTCTTCGGGCAAAATCCGTTCATACAGCATTCTTCACATTTTGCCTTTCTTGCGGTGCAGACTGCTCTGCCGTGCAGAACAAGTCGGTGACAAAAGTCATTGCTTTCATCGGGCGGCAAAAGCTCACGCAATGCAAATTCAATCTTTTTCTGATCTTTCAAATCATGAAGTCCGAGCCTTTTTGTAATGCGTATGCAATGTGTATCAACCACAACCGCAGGCTGACCGAAAATGTCACCGCACACAAGATTTGCGGTTTTTCTGCCGATTCCGGGGAGTTTTGTCAAATCGTCAATATTATCGGGAACGACACCGCCAAAATCGTCACAAAGCATTCTTGCCATTTCAACAATATCTTTTGATTTGGTCTTATAAAGTCCACAGCTTTTTATATACTCAGCAACTTCTTCGGGAGTTGAGTCGGCAAAATCTTGAGCCGTTTTGAACCTGTCAAACAACGAAGGAGTGACCATATTAACCCTTGCGTCCGTGCATTGGGCGGCAAGCCTTGTTGCAATGAGCAGCTGCAACGGATCTGTGTAGACAAGCGAACATATTGCGTCGGGATATTCTTTTTTCAAGGCATGAACAGCGTTCACGGCAATTTCTTTTTTAGTCATAAATTCACCCCGTAATTTTAAAAAATGCAAAAAATGCGATTAAGTACTGTTTTCTTCAGTATAACACAAAAATTCTGCTATTGCAATCAGGATAAAAAACTGGTACAATAGATACATAAAAGTTAGAAATTTGTTTCGGAGGACAAAAAATGTACAATAATTACATTTTTGACTTATACGGCACTCTTATCGACATTAATACAGATGAATGGAACGATGATTTGTGGAAGAAAATTGCCATTTTCTATGCCTACAAGGGTGCACACTACACATATGACGAGCTTAACGAGGAGTACAACAGACTTGTTCAGGCTGAAAAAAAGGCTGTTCTCAAGAAATCTCCCGACACAAAAGTTGTTGACATCAAAATCGAAAAAGTTTTCCGTAAGCTTTTCAAACAGAAAGGTGTTAAGGTTACAAAAGCCGAGGTACTTTTTATTGCCGAGGCATTCCGTTGCTACTCAACAAAGTACATCAAGCTTTATGACGGTGTACTTGATCTTCTCGACACTCTCAAGGCAAAAGGCAAAAAGATTTATCTTCTCTCAAACGCACAGCGTTCATTCACAGAAAATGAGCTGAATATGTTTGATCTGACAAAATATTTTGACGGCATTTGCATCAGCTCTGACGAAGAATGTTCTAAGCCTGACGAAAAATATTTCAAAACACTTTTTGACCGTTACGGACTTGAAAAGAGCGAGTCAATTATGATTGGCAACGACTATATCAGCGATATCAACGGTGCGGCTGATTTCGGTATCGACAGTCTGTACATTCACCAGAGCATTTCGCCCGAGATTGACGGCGAACTCCGCAGTACATATAAGGTTATGGACGGCGATGTGTTCAAAATCAAGAAACTTATTGTAAAATAATAAAAACAATGGATATTAAACAATTTGCAAAGGAATACACAAAAAAGAAACAATTATATGACAAAAAAACACACCGCAATACCCAAAAAATTGAGTTCTTTCTGTTGTCAATTTCTGCAATACTTGCTATTTCAGGTGCAATATTTAGCTTTATAAATCATACTGTTTCTTTTTATATTTATTTAGCGTTAGTTGCTTATTATGTTATTTTTTCTATTACAATAGTTATTCACTGTAAAAAACTTTCAGATAAAATACAACAAACAAGCAAAGAGAAAAAAATATATCTACAAAATGTAATTATAAATTTATTATATGAAAAAGGAATAGATACTAAGAAGAATAAAAGTCTTGATTTAGTTTTGTCAACATTTGATTACTATATAGGGGATTTAAAAAATCCGTTAAATCTATTTTTACAAGGACTTAATAGTATTTTTTTTCCTCTTGCGTTAGCGTGCATTCAAGCTGGATTTCAAGAAAATACTATTGCAAATAATTCACTGCTTCTCGTCCTTATGATTTTTACAATTATATCTTCTATTTGCATAGCATTTTTCTCTGTATTTTACGCTATAGAAAATAACAATAGATTCGTCGCAGTAGAAATTCGTGATTACCTATTAGATTATATTCTAAAGGTTGACTACAAAAATTCCAAAAAACGCATAAAAAATCATTGGAAATAGTCCGAATAAAAGCAATTTTCATTAACACACTATTAAAAAGGAAGTGTGCAGATGAAACGCAAAGTACCCGATTACAAAAAGATTTTAACACCAAGTGATTTAGAGCTTAACACCTGTTCAAATCAGGATTGCACAGGGCTAATCCCAACAGCAGTCAAAAATCCCGCTGAAGCAGATTCCTACGAAGAACTCTACCCCTACATCAGCGGTGTAGCACCGCACCATGTTCGAGAAGATAGTTTGAAAAGCGATAAGCTCTAATACCCGAGGTAAGTTATCATTTTACCTAACTGCTCGTTATGCGGTGTAGCACCGCACCATGTTCAAGAAGATAGTAAAGATAAGGAACAACTTTAATCCTGAGATGTACTATATTCAGATGGCACTAAAGATCAATCAAAAAACAGCGGAAGCAATGTGTTTGTGCATTACTTCCGCCGATTTTATATTTTCAATTTTAATCTGAAGAAATTATTTTGTATAGCCGTGTTCTTTACACATCATATCGTAATAACCGACTACGAAAAAGTCTGTATGCTCATTTTTAACATACGGACCATAGGTAATGTACGGGTACCTTGGAGAAATATTATAGTTACCGTAAGCATACCAACGCATTGTATCATCAAAATATTGTATACCATCCTGCTCGTCAAGGAAAATATGATTGTTTCCAAAGTCGCCATTAAGACCAACAATAAATTTTTGTAAATCAGTAGCGGCAATGACCGATATATTGCTTTCATACTTTGCTACATTTGTTAACATCTTCTGCGCACCTGTAAATTCAACCTCATGGGCGATATATTTCTGAATAAGGGTAGCATCGACAACATTAACAACACCGTCTTTGTTCACATCACCTTTTAAAGTATAGGCATTCGTCATCTTGTTGTACACAGCAAGAAGTTCGTTGTAGGCATTTGTAATAGCCCAAACATCGTAATCATTAGTGCCTGCAATATACGGCTCTAAGTTGGTTTTTAAATCAGCAAGCTTATACTGAAATTCGTTCCATTGCTCATCAGAATACCAGTTGTTGTAATTCTGTTCCTTACAGGCATTATCGTAAGCAGTTTTAGCATATGCAACATCAACATGAAGGTTATAAGCGGCACTATACAGCTTGTCCTTCATATTTTTATATTCCTCGGCTGTTGCAAGTTCGTCCTGATTATAAAGATTGTATGCATCATTATATGTATCACCTGCAACACAGTTATAGATTCTCGCCTCACCAATGTTTGTGTTGAGAATTTTAAATGCGTCAAGAAGCCAGCCAAGTTTCTCACGCTCTATTTCAGTTTCGGACTTTTCATTTTCAGCAGCAAATGTTGTTAAAATGAAAGATGAAACCGCCAAAATTCCAACGAGTATGATTGATAATAATTTTTTCATTGTTTATCCCCCTATATCATCTTCTGTATCAATGTGCTGTACCATCCAAATTTACATCATAGTTTTTAGAACTGTTATCAGTGTACCATATACAGTAATTATAATCAATACTATTTCAATCTTCGGCTATAAAATATCCCTTTACTTTTTTGTGAAATATAAACAAAAAAGCACCACATTATGTGGTGCTGAAAGTTCAAATGAACCACCGATTACTCGGTGTATATAAAAGGGTAAACACCCTGAAAACTGAATAAAGGAAAGAAGATTAAGAAGAAAGATTAGTTAAATTCATATTGGAATGACCAATCGGGTTAAAGTATATACTACACAGCTGACCAAAGAAATCTTGTGGTCAAGCCCTCGACCTATTAGTACTGCCAAGCTGAATGCCTCACGGCACTTACACACGCAGCCTATCAACCTCGTAGTCTTCAAGGGGTCTTACTCGTTATACGATGGGATATCTAATCTTGGAGTCGGCTTCACGCTTAGATGCTTTCAGCGTTTATCCGTTCCGTACATAGCTGCCCAGCCGTGCCATTGGCATGACAACTGGTGCACCAGAGGTACGTCCATCCCGGTCCTCTCGTACTAAGGACAGAGCTCCTCAAATATCCTGCGCCCACGACAGATAGGGACCGAACTGTCTCGCGACGTTCTGAACCCAGCTCGCGTACCACTTTAATCGGCGAACAGCCGAACCCTTGGGACCGAATACAGCCCCAGGATGTGATGAGCCGACATCGAGGTGCCAAACCTCCCCGTCGATGTGGACTCTTGGGGGAGATCAGCCTGTTATCCCCAGGGTAGCTTTTATCCGTTGAGCGACGGCATTTCCATTCACATACCGCCGGATCACTAACTCCAACTTTCGTTACTGCTCGGGCCGTCACCCTCGCAGTTAGGCTAGCTTTTGCGTTTACACTCAGAGGCACGGTTTCCGTCCGTGCTGAGCTAACCTTTGAGCGCCTCCGTTACCTTTTCGGAGGCGACCGCCCCAGTCAAACTGCCCACCTGACAATGTCCCCCGACCGGATTCACGGCCGCAGGTTAGAATTCCAGAAACCTAAGGGCGGTATCCCAACATCGACTCCACACAAGCTGACGCTCATGTTTCCCAGTCTCCCGCCTATCCTGTACATAGATTTCCGAAACCCAATATCAGGCTACAGTAAAGCTCCATGGGGTCTTTCCGTCTTGCCGCAGGTAACCGGCATCTTCACCGGTACTACAATTTCGCCGGGTGGGTAGTTGAGACAGTGCCCAGATCGTTACACCATTCGTGCGGGTCGGAACTTACCCGACAAGGAATTTCGCTACCTTAGGACCGTTATAGTTACGGCCGCCGTTTACCGGGGCTTCAATTCAATGCTCTCACATCTCCTCTTAACCTTCCGGCACCGGGCAGGTGTCAGCCCCTATACTTCATCTTTCGATTTGGCAGAGACCTGTGTTTTTGCTAAACAGTCGCCTGGGCCTATTCTCTGCGGCTCTTTCGAGCACTCCTTATTCCGAAGTTACGGAGTCAATTTGCCGAGTTCCTTAACTACCCTTCTCCCGCTGGCCTTAGAATTCTCTTCCTGTCCACCTGTGTCGGTTTGCGGTACGGGCATCTGCTTCTATACGCAAAGCTTTTCTCGCCTTCAGCTAAGTGTGCTTCCCTACTCTAATTTCGGTCCCTTACGCCCGGGTCAACCAACGCCCGGGTCACACCCTTTTGAAGTGTCCCTTTGCTTAAATTACAGATGGTTACGGAATATCAACCGTATGTGCATCGGCTACGCCTTTCGGCCTGACCTTAGCTCCCGACTTACTTGGAGCGGACGAACCTTCCTCCAAAAACCTTAGACTTTCGGCCATTAAGATTCTCACTTAATTCTCGCTACTTATTCCGGCATTCTCACTTCTGTATAGTCCACCGCCGCTTTCGCTACGACTTCTCCCCATACAGAACGCTCTCCTACCATACATTAGATGTATCCCAAGCTTCGGTGTATAGTTTAGCCCCGTTAAATTTTCGGCGCAGAGTCACTCGACCAGTGAGCTATTACGCACTCTTTTAATGAGTGGCTGCTTCTAAGCCAACATCCTGGTTGTCTGTGCAATTCCACATCCTTTTCCACTTAACTATACTTGGGGACCTTAGCTGTGGGTCTGGGCTGTTTCCCTTTTGACAATGAAACTTATCTCCCACTGTCTGACTCCTGAAAAACGATTATCCGGCATTCTTAGTTTGATAAGGTTCAGTAACCTCTCGGCCCCTAGCCAATTCAGTGCTTTACCTCCGGTAATCTATTTCAAGGCTAGCCCTAAAGCTATTTCGGAGAGAACCAGCTATCTCCGGGTTCGATTGGAATTTCTCCGCTACCCACAGTTCATCCGCTACCATTTCAACGGGAGTCGGTTCGGTCCTCCATAAAGTTTTACCTTTACTTCAACCTGACCATGGGTAGGTCACCCGGTTTCGGGTCGAATACAACCGACTTCATACGCCCTATTCAGACTTGCTCTCGCTGCGGCTTCACACCTTAAGTGCTTAACCTCGCCGGTTACATTCACTCGCCGGACCATTCTACAAAAGGTACCCGATCGCTCTTTGATGAGCTTTCGGTGCTTGTAAACACAAGGTTTCAGGTTCTTTTTCACTCCCCGTCAGGGGTACTTTTCACCTTTCCTTCACAGTACTTCTTCACTATCGGTCACCGAGTAGTATTTAGGCTTGGAGGATGGTCCCCCCGTATTCCCACCGGGTTTCACGTGTCCGGCGGTACTCTGGATACAGATGGCTGTTCAGGCTTTTCGTGTACAGGACTCTCACCTTCTTCGGTTGGACTTCCCATTCCATTCCACTAAACCTTTACAATACCGTTTTCTGTCCGAACCCCGAAAGTATTACTACTCTCGGTTTGGCCTCTTCCGCGTTCGCTCGCCACTACTTACGGAATCTCAGTTGATTTCTCTTCCTCGCCCTACTTAGATGTTTCAGTTCAGGCGGTTCCCCTCATATACCTATGTATTCAGTATATGATGACAAGACTTTCCTCTTGCCGGATTGCTCCATTCGGAAATCTGCGGATCAAAGCCTACTTACGGCTCCCCGCAGCTTATCGCAGTTAGTCACGTCCTTCTTCGGCTCTCGGTGCCAAGGCATTCCCCTTGTGCTCTTTGTAGCTTGACCATTATGAGATATCTTTGGTTCTTCTTTTTCTTGTAATGTTAATTACTCTTTTCGCAGTTTAATAAGCCTTTAGTTTATTTATAACTAATCTTCTTATTACCCTTAAGCTTAATTGTAGTATTTTTTACCTATGGTTTACGCATTCAAATTATCATTTGAGTTTGTTTACCTGTATAACTAATACTTTTCTCGCTTTATCTGCTTCTTTATTCAGTTTTCAAGGTGCTTTAGAAGAGATTAGGCTTGATGATGTCAAGCCCCGTTGTTCTTCGCTATTGCTGTGAACCTCGGCTCTTCTTTGGTGGGCTTAAGTGGACTCGAACCACCGACCTCACGCTTATCAGGCGTGCGCTCTAACCGGCTGAGCTATAAGCCCATATTGGTTTGGCTCGTTATTTCTTAAGCCGTATTTTTAAGAATAGCTGTTGCTTGATGATGTCAAGCCTCGTTGTTCTTCGCTTCTCCTCAAATAACTCCCACTCGTCTAATATGTTTCAATCACTTGCGTGATTTTCACATCTTAGTCCTCGCCGGTCGTTATTTTCGGGCTACGAACCTCGGCTATTCTTATTGGTGGAGATAAGCGGGATCGAACCGCTGACCCCCTGCTTGCAAAGCAGGTGCTCTCCCAGCTGAGCTATACCCCCGTATATCTCGGGCAGGACCCTGAAAATTAAACAACGAGTTTTGAAAGAAATCTTTCGTAATGCTGACCTTGGAATTTAAATCAGCTTGTTTCATCTGATTTGGTCTCCATAGAAAGGAGGTGATCCAGCCGCACCTTCCGATACGGCTACCTTGTTACGACTTC
>OGMT01001477.1_pt1 | contig 10938 bp, 9 predicted proteins | sample 1573271 | NCBI WGS metagenome assembly OGMT01 (sample SAMEA2582000, study PRJEB24529) | metagenome | biome: Human gut stool | place: China | collected 2011 | reverse complement strand
GCACTTCCAAAAAGAAAACCAATGTGGCTGTAAAGAGTAATCAAGATCATGATGAACAGCAGATCGACGAGCCATATGTATACACAACAGAGCCTAGACGGTATGAAGATAATGACCACTATACCGAGCCACAGCAAACTCAAAGACAGACTGAGAGACAAACTCAAAGGCAAACAACAGCTACAACAACTACCGCTTATGTACCCCCTGAGATAAAGGGGCTAAGACTTGAAAGCAGCTATAGCAACAATGATGTTAGGCTTAATGCAGGCGAAAGCACAACGCTTACTGCGGTCATTTCGCCCTCAAATGCTGTGGGAAATATAATCTGGGAGTCCAACCGAACAGATATTGCAGAGGTAGACAGCAGTGGCAGAGTTACCGCAAAAGCAAAAGGAAAAGCAATAATAACGGCAAGAGCTGAGGATAACAGAGCAGTATCCGCAAGCTGTATGATAACTGTAGAATAGAGGTAAATGCAATGAATGAAGAACTGTTTTTTGAATATCCACTAAAAGATGAGCGTGAAAAATACGAAGCTGAAACACTGTCGGGTTGTCCTGAAAATCTGCCGTCGGCAAGAACAAAAGCTTTCATACTGTTGTGTGCAGGCTTCATTATTATCCCCTTGTCTGATATTTTTCCTTCGGAAAAGATATCCACTATAGCAATGTTTGCAGGCGTTATCTTGATCGTAATATCCCTGCTTATAATGAGATCTCTACTCAGTGCAAGACGAACAGGAGTTGAAATTTCTGCATATGAAACATATATTGAGATCACTTCTCTTGATAATATGAACAAATATCCACGAAGAACTCTTATTGTTTCATACAGCGACATTGTTATGTGTGATGTTTCAAATGACGGAAAAAACGTAATGCTGATCTACAAAGCAAATGTCAGCACCGAGGATTGCGTTGATATAAATGGAGAAAAGGCTGCTAACGTTCTCAACGGCACATTCCCCATAAGCGTAAATCCATACACATACGAACACTTTTTCTTTCTCTATACCGCACCAAAGCTTTTCAGAGTCAGAACAAAGGGTTGGAAAACAGTAAAGAAATTCGGCACAGAATATGAATATGCCGCAAAATATTTACAATAAAAATGGAGGTAAAAAACAATGGCTTTCACCAACAAAAACAACAAGATCACAGTAAAAGGCTTTCTTTCAAGCAACATTACAGAAGTACCAAATTCAAGCTATGCGCTTACATTTATGATAAAAGTACCACGTCCTGCTCAGCAGGATAGGCGTATTATTTATGATGAATTTATGGTTTATGTATGTGACAATAAGAATGCAACTAACGCAAGAGCAAATCTTACAACAGGCGTATCAGTAAAAGTAACAGGCGAATTAAGAATATGGCATGACGGCTCTTACCGAATTTGCGCCAATGATATTCAGCCTATATGGTAGGTAAAAGTCAATGGAAATGAAGATAAGAATAACCGACGAACAGCTTGTCAAACAAATGGATGAGGTCATAAAAGAGGAGGGATTTACTTCACGTAATCAGTTTATAACCTATGTTATTTCAATGTATCTCACATCAGAAAACAAGTTTTTCCTTCGAGCATTTTCGCCTGTTATGCGTGAAATATGCAAAGAAAGCATTGACGAACAGAAGAAAAACACAGAGCATTTACTACAGAAAAATGAGATCATAATGCAGGATATGCTCAGAACAATGAATGATATACGTGCGGTATTCTACTCTGAGATCACCGAAAAAGAAACCAAAGAGAATGATAAAAAAAATAGAATTTAAGGTACTTTTCTTTTGTTTTTCGGAAAGAAAGTGAAAAAGCGCCGTATGGCATGATACAGAAACGTTATGGCATTGTACAGAAAATGTATGGTAATGTACGGAATTATTATGGCATAATACAGAAAACGTATGGCATTGTACAGAAATCACGTTGAAAACACCCCACTTTTAGGACGGATAAAGCTCGGTACTACCGAGCTTTCCAACGGTTGCTGGGGCATACCTTTATGCTCTTGTGTCTTTCACTGGGTCTTGGAGTGGTCTTGGCACCAAAATTGCACAAATATGGAAACAAGAAAGAGGGTAAAAAGAATGAAGAAAACAATAGCTATCACCGAAGAGTGCAACCAGCTTTTGAAAGAGCTGGCTGAGAAAAATGATACCACAGAGTCGAAGATAGTCAAGTGGGCGATCGAAGAGTACGCTGCACGGAACAAGCCCGAACATCCAGATGAGATCGTGGAGATCAGGCGTAGGATCGTCAAGATACAGGAACAGAATTTTCACATGCTGAATATGCTCAACTCATTCATTGAGAAAATGCAGTTCACAGATGACGAGGGTTACTTCTCAGCCGAGGATCTCCCCTGCCGCTGGATGGAGGAGAGCAAGAACGAATTTCATCAGAAGCAGTTGAAGAACAGACTTGAAGCGATCAATAAGAAATAGGGAGATGTCTTATGTCAACACCTGCAGTAGTATTCTCACTGGGTTTCACCTATGATTGGGCAATAGGCGGCTACGACTTTCTGGAATACATGGATCGTCCAGAAGCCTTTGATAAGACCCGTCACCTCAATGACGAATACAAGGACTTCATCGACTATATGTCAAACTCAGAAAAATCAGACGGACTATTCAATGCACAGTCTGACCTGCTAACTGAAAGTGACAAAGAAAAATACCGTCAGCTCGAAACAGTGAGCCGTGACGCAGGCTGCCCTAAGTATTACGGTGTTGTATCCTTTGATAACAACTTTCTCATAGAGAACGGGTTAATGACGAGCGACGGCAAGCTTGATGTCCATGGGATAAAGGAGTTAGGTCGTGAGGGTATCAACGCCATGATATCAACGTCCAATAAGCTCGACAATGACAACGTGTATTGGACAGGAGCGATACATACCAATACTGATAACATTCACATACATTTCTCCATATGCGAATATGAGCGGCGTGAGGACCGCTGTAAGGTATATCGTGACAAGGATTGTATCGAGGTCAAAGCATTCGATAAGCTCAAGTCAAAGATCGTGAACAGAGTCCTTGGCAGTGATTATTCCAGGCAGCTCACTGAGCTTGAAAGGGAGTCTATCAAACCAGCTCTATCATCAGGATACGGTGGTTGTGCTGAACAGCTTATCAGACTTGCCGACAAGCTGCCCTCTGAGGGTGGCTGGCAATACGGCAGACCAAAGATGAGAGCATATCGTGACGATATAGACAAAACAGTTGACGCAGTTATAGCGTCAGACCAAAAGCTTAGCGGTCTATGGAAGCAGTATAACGAAATGCTGGACAGCAGAACAGAATATCTCCGAAAAATCTATGGCGAAGGCGAGCGTCATTTGTACGCTACATTCAAGCCGAACAGACTTGAAGATTTTCATAAGGAGCTTGGCAACCAGCTTCTCGATGATCTTGCACCACTTGCTGAACAGCTCCGTGCTTCTGCCCTGCCGCAGGCTCATCCTTCCGAAAATGAAAACAGCGAACAGTTTCTGCCGCCACAGTACGATGAAGATACAGGCATCATAATGGATATGCCAGAATATTCGCAGCCAAACAGCTTTGACGAGGAATATTACAATTCGCTGTATGCCTCTATGGACGCTCATCATTCCGAAAATGAAAACGGCGAACAGTTTCTGCCACCACAGTACGATGAAGATACAGACGTCATAATGGATATGCCAGAATATTCCTCGTCAAACAGCCTTGACGAGGAATATTACAATTCACTGTATGCCTCTATGGACGCTCATCCTTCCGAAAATGAAATGTGGTTTGACGAGCCTCCTATTCCTGAAGCTGACCTGTATCCATATCCGCAGGAGTTTCATCCGTCCGAAAAAGAAACAGAAGCTTCTCTCAGAATTGAATGGACAGACAGATACAAGCAAGCACTTGATCTCATGTACGGCTCACGAACAGCCGACGGCAAAGAACTGCCAAAAGACCTGCCTGCGGCGCTTGAATTACTTAGTCAGGAAAGCGATAGCGGAAACGTCCTTGCAACCTATGACCTTGGAAAGCTCTATCACATAATGTCAGATGAAAATAACGATCACACTTCACTCAGCGAACAGAACTACAAGGCGGCGCTCGATGGTTTTCAGAATCTGCTAGACAAACAGACATCAGGCTGGCAGCATTCCTACATATGCTACAGGGTCGGTAAGATGTATGACAAGGGACTTGGCACGGTGCAGGACTACAAAGCTGCAAGAGAATACTATGAAAAAGCAGGCGAGAACAGATTTGCATACTTCTCTCTGGGCAATATGTATAAGTTTGGCTCTGGTGTGGAAGTGGATATGACCATGGCAGTCAGCTATTATGAGAAAGCTCTTGCTTGCAAAGGTGATATGCCTTTTGCAAGCTACGCCCTCGGACAAGCGTATGAACTTGGACAGGGTGTTAAAGCTGATGAACAGAAGGCGGCAAAGTATTACGCTCAGGCACTCGCTGGATTTACTGCGATATACGAGAAAAGTCACGAGGACAGCATAAGCTATCGACTAGGCACTATGTATCTAAAGGGAAAAGGAACAGACGTTGACCTGAAAAAAGCGGAAAAATACCTCCTGGAGTCTGCTGACAATGGAAACAATCAGGCTCAGTACCAGCTCGGTAAGCTGCGTCTTGCTCAGGATCGAATTGACGAAGCAGAACAGCTTTTTATCAAGTCTGCAGAGAAAGGTAACGTCTATTCAGCTTTTTCTCTCGGACGGATATACATGACCGAAGAAAAGCGGGATGACAGCAAAGCCGAACAGTTCCTGAAACAATACCTTGCAGGGTCAGATGATGAGCTTGGCATTGGCGAGTATGCTCTTGGCAAGCTCTATCTCTCTCAGGATCGTATTGACGAAGCAGAACAGCTTCTTATTTCATCCTCCGAAAAAGAAAATCTGTATGCCTCATATAAACTTGGAAAGCTGTATCTTACAGATAGAAAGCTTGACTACACAAAAGCTGTGAAATATCTGAAGCCATGTGCTGACAAGGCAGACAATGAATACGCTCAGTACGCACTCGGCTGTATCTATCTGAAAAAGGGGCATTACGATCGCAAGTTAGCAGAAAAATATCTTCTTGAGTCATCAGGTCACAATAACTCGTCGGCTCAACTGAAGCTGGCTCTTATGTACCGAGAAGAACAGAAATACCGCCAGTCAGATTACTGGATGAGGCTTGCTGCACAAAACGGTAACGAATATGCACAGAAAATTCTTGCAGAGCGTCACGAACAGATAAGGATGAAACTCCATCTTGGCGCAACGGCGAACAGCGTCATGCGGCGTGTCTGCAGCAATATGCAGACAAAGGCTCAGCAGCTTCTTGCCCAAGTGGAGCGTGACGAACAGGAACAGAAATACAAACAGGCTATAAGTCAGACTTATAGCCGATAATGCACCCTACCACACGTGGTAGGATAAGGGGGATAAGAAATGAATAATGATGAGCATAAAATACTAAAGACAATAGGACGGATACTGCTTCTTATTATCCTCACAGCGACAATAGCAGGAGTCGTATGTCTGGTATTTAATCTGCTTGATGAGCTGTCCGCTATAAACAAGGCAGCTCAGACAAATCAAGGCAATGTTGGTGAAATGTGGGCAAATTTTTCTATTCGGAAAGAATATTTCTGGACAAAGCCTGAGCAGCTTGAGGTCAGCGATCTTTTTTTCTTATCTTTCGTCATATCTTTGGTTATCTTTGCAAAAATATCACGACAGATAGAAATAAAGAGAGGTTACAAAGACCTCGAAGGCAGCGACAGATGGGCAACAAAGCGAGAGCTTAACAAAAACCTTATAAGAATACCTGAAAAGGAGCTTTACAAAGCTGAAAAAACAGGACCGCTCATAGCCTGCAAATATGGGTATTTCTATGTTGACCCAAAGAACAACCACTCCCTTATAATCGGCACAACTGGCTCTGGTAAAACTCAGTCCCACGTTCTTCAGCAGGCACGAGTATTCGCCTGTGGCAAGGACAAACAGTCCATGATATTCAATGACCCTAAGGGAGAGATATTTTCTTCCACCTACCCTATAATGAAAAAAGAAGGCTATAACGTAGTCATATTAAATCTAAGAGACACGAACAGATCTTCACGGTGGAACCCACTTACATTCATAATCAATGAGTATGTACACTGCGTAAAGAACAACCTTGACCTTTCAAAGGTATCCGAGTATATCGACACAATGGCGTCTACTTTGACATATAACCCTAAATCAGATCCTATATGGCCTTCATCTGCGAAATCGCTGCTATCAGCACTGATACTCTATATGATTGAGCAGGGATATAACCACAAACAACTCGACAAGGTCAATATGTATTCTATTTACCAGTTCTTTATCGAGTATGGACAGGAAATTGAAGAAACAGATCCATTCGGAAATATCACTACTAAGAACAGACTTGACGAGATATTTAAGAGCCTGCCTGTAGGGTCCCTTGCAAAAGCAGCATATGCTACATCAAACTTTGCAAAGGGCGACATGAGAGCCAGCATATTCGCAACCCTAGCGGACAATATCCGCATATTTGGTCTTGACACGGGTATCGCACAACTGACCTCAGGCAATGACATAGACCTTGACGATCTTATCTCTTGCGGAAAGCCCTTTGCAATATACATGATCATTCCTGATGACCGCCCTACAAGACACGTCATAGCCTCAATGTTTATCAATCAAAGCTATCTCAGCATGATAGAATATCTCACAAGGAACAGTATGAAAGCGCTGCCACGCCGAGTGAATTATATACTAGACGAGTTCTGCAATCTTGTGACCATACCTGGTATGGATAATAAGATAACTGTATCTCGAAGCAGAAATATAGGCTGGCACTTGTACATACAAGGCTTGAGCCAGCTGGACGCAAAGTATCATGACGACTCCAAGACTATCCGTGAAAACTGTGCCAACTGGGTATACATCTATTCGGGTGATCCTGACACTAACCAGTTCATCAGCAACATTCTCGGAAGCAGAACAGTACAGTATAAGACGTACTCAGGAAAGCTCTCAGAGGAGCTGTCAGAGAACAGAGCATATAAAGGGAAACAGCTTAAAACGCCAACGGAGCTTGCCGTTCTTCAAGAGGGTGATACCATTGTTAAGCACCACCGTATGTACCCTATTGAGTCAAATTTCAAGTTCTTCTACAAGCTCAATCTTGGCACTGCAGAGCTTGACGATATAGCTTTTTCTTCGGAAGGAAAAGCTCTCGTCGAGATCCTTATACCGTTTGATATACTTATACCTCAAAAAGCCGTTCAGGAGGATCATCTGTCCGAAAAGAACAATAGTGATGATGGTTTGCACCAGCATCCAGCAACAGCTATCCCGAACAGATTTGTTGACTCACCTGACAGTGTGGTGATATCTCCACAGAAAGCAGCTCTTGAAGCTATCAATGAAGCTACAAACGGTGAATGGAGCAGAGCTATGCAGGAGATCGACATAGATACCCTTGAAAGGCTCCTCAACAGAGCCAAGATAAAAAACAGAAGCACTATAACAGACGAACAGTTTGAAATGCTGAGCAATATGATACTCAGGAAGAAACAGCAAACTGTTTTATCAAACATAACGTAAAGAGGTCAATTATGAAATTCAGCTACTATTACCTGCCGAACAGCCTTGTAGAAAAGAAAATGCTGCCATCAGACTTTGCTGTGGCAGCATTTCTCTATTCTATGGCACAAGCCTACGGAAACAAAAACCTGTACGGCATATACGTTAAGGTGAAGCAGAATACAATAGCAGAAGCCTGCGGCATAAGTGTGGAGTCCGTAGCAAGGGCAACTAAAAGGCTCATTACATCAGGCGTTATCATATCCAGAGAGCGCTGCGTCAAAGCTAACAGACATCTTAGCACATATACATACACTCTTGCAGAGATAGGATCTCGTTTCTTTCGGGTGGACAGAAAGGCAGCTAAACGTCTGACAGCAAAGGAACTCAGGTGCTACTGTGCTTTCTGTAAATGCAAACAGAACAGCAGCAAAATGTTTTTCCACAGCTACTCAGACCTTGCCAAAATGCTCGGTATGAAGCGCAGCGAGCTAATGGCAATAGTGGACAAGCTCATTTCTCTCAAAGTCATACACAAGCGCTATCAGGTCACATCATGCGGTGACTTTGGAGAGAACAGATACTATGTTTTTGAGTTCGTTACTGGGCATATCCGAAAAAAGTGCAAAAAAAGGACCGCTGCCCAAAGCGGTCCTCACAAAACTCATAACCCAGCAACCCCTAGAAAATCACTGAATTTACATAAATTCTACCACCATCTAGGGAATTTGTCAAGGGGTTATGTGAAAAATTGTGAAAAAAATCGAGCAGGACCCCAGTTTATGTTTAAGGGTAGGGGCAATTTTGACAGGTCATATCTATGACCCACTTAATTTTATCTATCCGAAAAAGAAAAATTTATGTTAGGAGTATATGTTATGATAAAAGACAAAACTTTATATGACTTACAAAACCTTGTTCGCAAGCTTGTTTCAGACAAGAACAGCATTGATGACGTGAGAAGCTTTCTTTTGCAGCTCATTTTCTGCTTTTACTGTGAGGAAAGTGGAATTTTCCTGGGAAAGCCCTTTACTCAGCTTGTTTTAAACTCTGAAGCTTCGTCTTTTCCGTCAAGATTTATGCAGCTTATCGCCTCCCTGCCGCCCTTCATGGCTAAACCACAACAACTTTTTCTTTCGGATGATACTCACCACGCTATGAAGAAGCTTTGCCGTATAAGCTGGAACGACGTAAATCCGAGCATAATGGGAGCTGTACATCAGGCTGCACTTAGCCGTTCTGATCAGCGTGCAACAGGGACTCACTACACCTCACTGCGTAACGTTCACCGTGTTATCGACAAGCTGTTGATAGACAAGCTCCTTGACCAATTTTCGGAAACAAAAAGTGCCGAAGAAATCGCTGTGCTTTACGAACAGCTCGGTAAGATCTCTGTATTCGACCCTGCCTGCGGTGGCGGAAATTTTCTTATCGAGTCCTATCTTGGGCTATCCGCAATGCGTCTTATAGCCTCCCATGGAATAGCATATGTATTATTTTCGACTTTTAAAACAAGGACTAAATAAGGACGATTTAATTTATGCTCAATTTCAGGAAAATGTTTGGAGTCATATTTTTCAAAAAAATCCTCTGATAAGTAATTTATCTCATATTACTTTTTCATGCTATTCCTCTTTCAAACTAATCAAAATCCCCTAGTACGGGTTGTACTAGGGGAAAATCTTCAACTGGGATTTCTTTAAAGTGTTACCCTCGCACCTTATCTTCAACTGGGATTTCTTTAAAGTGTTACCCTCGCACCTTATCTTCAACTATATTATACTCTACTTTTAGTAAAATGTCAAGCCCACCAAAAGAATAGCTCATAGCATTTTCTCAATCGCCTCAGCCGCTTTCTTGTTTTCTTCGGACATCTGATGAGCATACAACCTCAGAGTTATCTCAGGGGTTGAGTGACCCAGACGACCAGCAACTGTTGTTATCGGTGTCTTGGCTGCAATGAGCAGTGAAGCATTGGTGTGCCTGAGTGTATGCACGCAACAGCTCGGCAGGTCATGCTCCTCTATAAAGTTATGAAAATACTTTGTAACAGAGCTTGGATTTAATGGCTTCCCGTTTCTGTAGGTGAACACTCTTTTACTGACTATACCAAGCTCCGACTGCCGCCGTCTGACCGAAAGAAGAATATTGATAACTTTCTCATTGATAGCTATTATACGCTTTGACAACTTGGTTTTAGGCGTATCTGTGTATGTACCTAAGCCAGGGAGATAATAACTCGAACGACGAACAGTGATCGAGCCTTGTTCAAGGTTTATGTCCTCCCATTCAAGACCGCAGGCTTCTCCTCGACGCATTCCAGTAAATAGAATGAGCGTCAACAGCTCTGTGTATGGATACTTGCCACATTCACTCCAGCTTTCATCCGAACTCCAGAAGCTGACGTAAATATCGCCGTCGGGAGTTTTTATAGGCCGCTGTTCAAGAGACTCCCCAACGCCGTCTGAAAGTTGTCCCTCGCAGTACAAGCGGAATTCTTCAAGTTCTTCCTCCGTAAGCTGACCGTAAATCTTAGCCGTGATAACTCCGACAAGCTCTCCGTCACGCCCCTCGACCGACATAAATGCCGAGCGTACCTTTTCGTCGACTGAATTGCCCTTGTCATACCAGTTCATGAGACCCCGTTCTTTCTCCTCGGGCATTGTAAAATCTTCAATAAATCGGTTTATCTCCGATTCATAAACAGAAGCCTCATAGGACGAGATTTCCTCATACTCATCATTCCAACATTCCGGCTCTCTGTTGATTTCAAGGGGACAGCAGAACTTTAATTCCTGCAAATGCGTCTGCATATGATTTTCATACAGCAGTTTTGCGTTTGGAATAAACTGGGCATATCTTGCATAGGGAGCACCCTCAGACTCTATTAACAAGCCGTCGCCCTGTTGCTTGTCGTAGATCAGCAGACAATGATGTACGCCGTTGCCGTACCACATACTGTTAAGGTTTTCGCTTATGAGATGGTTATTGCACATCGGAGCGTGCTTCAGCCTCTCAAATTCTTCGGTCGGAACAGGCACAGCTTTTTCCACCACGCAAGTGTACGTTTTGAATTCAGGTTCTTTGCGAAGCAGATTTGTGTTGATTATGAGTTTTTCATTCATTGACATACCTCCGTTTGTTTTAGGTTTTCTTTTTAATAGTATAGCTGTTACATGGGTATCATCTCTTTCCTTAGAAATGAAAAAAGCCGATCCTATTGGTTTCTCTGTTTTAAGAGATACCAACAAAATCAGCAGATCCAATAAATTTGTATTGAAAACTTTGTGAATGTTTTTTCATAAAAAAAAGCAAGCCGGGAGCGAAATCTGCTC
>OGMT01001472.1_pt1 | contig 10953 bp, 4 predicted proteins | sample 1573271 | NCBI WGS metagenome assembly OGMT01 (sample SAMEA2582000, study PRJEB24529) | metagenome | biome: Human gut stool | place: China | collected 2011 | reverse complement strand
CCACAGGCAAAACCTGTGAAAAATGCGGCGCGGAATACGGCGTTCTCGGTCACGACTGGGGCGCGTGGACGCCTAACTACGACGGCACGAACACGCACACCCGCAGATGCAAGCGCAGCAACTGCAACGCAGTTGAGACCGCAAGCTGCAGCGGCGGCTATGCGGCCTGCGACAGTCTGGGAATGTGCGAAACTTGCGGAGGGAGTTACTACGGCGGTCACGCATGGGGCAAGTGGTCATCCGCCGGCAACGGCACACACATCCGCAGCTGCATGAACTACTGCTCCGAAGTTGATACTGCAAGCTGTTTCGGTGGCACAGCAACCTGCACCGCCAAAGCGGTCTGTGAGGCGTGTGGTGGGGAATACGGCGAAAAAGACCCAGATAACCATGATCTGATACCGCATGAAGCAAAAGCCCCTACCTGCACGGAAAAGGGCTGGGACACTTACGACCGCTGCATCCGCTGCGGCTATACCACCCGCAAAGAGCTGCCCGCACTGAACCATGATTTGGTGCGTCACGTAGCGCAAGCCCCCACCTGCACGGAAATCGGCTGGGATGCTTACGATACCTGCTCCCGCTGCGACTATACCACCTATGTGGAGCTGCCCGCACAGCATGATTTGGTGCATCACGATGCGCAAGCCCCCACCTGCACGGAAATCGGCTGGGATGCCTACGATACCTGCAACAACTGCGACTATACCACCTATGTGGAGCTGCCCGCACTGAAACATGATTTGGTGTACTACAAAGCAAAAGACCCCACTTGTACGGAACCCGGCTGTGATGCTTACGAAACCTGCTCTCGTTGTGACTATACCACCTATGTGGAGCGGCCCGCGCTGAAACATGATCTGAGGCAGCGCGTGATAAAAGCCCCCACCTGTACGGAAATGGGCTGGGCTTACGAAACCTGCTCCCGCTGCGACTATTTCGCCACTCCGTTGCTGCCCGCACTGAACCATGATTTGGAGCAGCACGCAGCAAAAGCCCCTACCTGTACGGAAAAGGGCTGGAACGCTTACGAAACCTGCTACCGCTGCGACTATACCACCTATCAGGAGCTGCCCGCGCTGAACCATGCTCTGGTGCATCACGATGCGCAAGCTCCCACCTGTACGGAAATCGGCTGGAACGCTTACGACACCTGCTCCCGCTGCAACTATACCACCTACGCGGAGCTGCCCGCACTGAACCATGATTTAGTACACCACGAAGCGCAAGCTCCCACCTGTACGGAACCCGGCTGGAACGCTTACGAAACCTGTTCCCGCTGTGACCATACCACCTATGCGGAGCTGCCCGCGCTGAACCATGCTCTGGTGCATCACGATGCGCAAGCCCCCACCTGTACGGAACCCGGCTGGGATGCTTACGAAACCTGCTCTCGCTGCAACTATACCACCTACGCGGAGCAGCCCGCACTGAATCATGCTCTGGTGCAGCACGCAGCAAAAGCCCCCACCTGTACGGAACCCGGCTGGAACGCTTACAGCACCTGCAAAAACTGCGACTATAACACCTATCAGGAGCTGCCCGCACTGAATCATGATTTGAAGCAATACGCAGCAAAAGCCCCCACCTGTACGGAAATTGGCTGGAACGCCTACGAAACCTGCTCCCGCTGTGACCATACCACCTATGCGGAGCTGTCCGCACTGAACCATGATCTGGTGCATCACGAAGCAAAAGCCCCCACCTGTACGGAAATCGGCTGGGATGCTTACAAAACCTGCTCTCGTTGTGACTATACCACCTATGCGGAACTGCCCGCGCTGAACCACGATTATCAGGCTGTTACCGTAGAGCCTACCTGTGAAGCAGACGGCTATACTGTTTTTACCTGCTCCCGCTGCAAAGACAGCTACACCGCAGACCCGACCGATAAGCTGGGACACCAGTTCGGCGCATGGTCCCCGAACGGAACCGGCTCTCAGAGCGCCGATTGTCTGCGGCAGGGCTGCGCGCACACTGGCAGCACGGATTGCCGGAAGTTTACTTTCCGCACTGCGGAAGGCGAAACGCTGACCTTCTGCCCCGTGTGCGGGCAGGCAGAAAACGCCGCGCAGCTGGAAATGATCGAAGCCGCAACGGCATGGCCGCTCAGCGGCAGCCTTTCTGCGGAGGATGTGACTGCACGGACGAATGGGGAATACCTGAGTGTGGCCTTTGAAACCGCAGGCAGCCTGACGCAGCCCACCGGTCGGGTAAGGCTTGCGCTGCCCGCCGGATTGCTGGAAGGCAAAACGCTTGTGCGCATTGCCCCGGACGGCACACAGACGGAGATGCCGTTTGAAACAGAGCGCGGAAAGCTCATCTATACGCTGGATTTTGCAAACAGCGCGCTGCCCGTAATGCTCTTCCGGCTGGTACCCCAGACCACCGCCCTCTGAACGCTTTTACAGCGGCACAAACAATAAAACGCAAAATGCCCGCTCACCGTGGTTTTCCACAGGTGGGCGGGCATTCTTTTGTGCCTTTTTGGCATAAAAATACCCCCGGAGGATGCAGCGCTTTTTACGCTGTCTACTCTGGGGGCAGTAGAGCAAGCGCTGCGCGGCAGCTCCCGGAAGCGGACACTGTATTGCTGAAAAAGCACTTGCTTAGTGCCGCTCCTCTGGCGGGCAGCAGCTCTCCCGCGGGATGAGCTTGTGCGGCACAATGATCTTTGTGGCCAGAAGATTCGGGTTCTCGATGTGGTTGATGGTCTGGCTGGCAGCCTCCATGCCCAGCTGGTAGGGGTTGACGTCCACGGTGGTCAGCTGTGGGCTGCCCTGCCCTTTGTTGCGGAGTGCCCCCTTGGCAAACCGGACGGGATTGCGCTATAATAGAGCCGTAACAGTTCCACAAAGGTGTGGTAAGGGAGGTGCGGTCATGATCCGGGTGGCGATCGTAGAGGACGACGCGGAGGTACAGGGGGTATTGCAGGAGTATGTCCGGCGGTATACCCGGCAGTACGGGACAGAGTTTGAAGTGACGGTCTTTGCGGACGGGGTGGATATTCTGGAGGATTACCGCGCGGTCTACGATATTATTTTTCTGGATGTGGAGATGAAGCATCTGGACGGCATGACCACGGCAGAGCGCATCCGGCAGATGGATGCAGACGTCATCCTGATCTTCATTACCAATATGGCGCAGTACGCCATCCGGGGCTACTCGGTGGGAGCGCTGGACTATGTGCTGAAGCCGGTGCCCTACTTTGCCTTTTCGCAGCAGCTGCTCAAGGCGGTTGCCCGGCTGGAAAAGCGTGCAAAGCACTACCTGACCGTGCCGGTGGAGGGCGGGCTGCGCCGGCTGGACACCGCAAGCATCTATTATCTGGAAAGCGAGGGTCACCGGGTGCACTTTTACACCGACGAGGGCGATTTTTCCGCCCCCGGCGCCCTCAAGGCCTTTGAGGAAAAGCTGGCAGACTGCCCCTTTGCCCGCTGCAACAGCGGCTACCTTGTCAATCTGGCACAGGTGCGGGAGCTGCGGCAGAGCACCGTGCAGGTGGGCCCCTGCGAGCTGCAGGTCAGCCGCCCCAAGCGTAAGGCTTTTCTTGCCGCACTGACCGACTACATCGGAGGTGAAGGCTCATGACCGCGCTGCCGGATATCCCCCGGCTGTACACCGCCCTTGCCGAGTGTCTGGCGGTGTTGCTGTTCACCCCGGCGCTTGCGCCCCGCTTTTCCAGGGCGGTCACCGGGGGCATCACCCTGCTGTGGGCGGCGGTGCTGTCGGCCTTTCTGGGGCTGACGGGCAATGTGCCCGGCGGGCTCTGGATCCCCTGCATGGTGACGGCCATCGGGCTTTCTTACTTATATTTATGGGGTGTGTGGAGCATCACCCTGCTGGAAGCCGGGTATCACTGCGCCCGGGCGTTTATTCTGGCAGAGCTTGCCGCCAGCGTGGAGTGGCAGCTGCACTGCGCCCTCTGGCCCGCCCGCGGCCCATGGGAGCCGCTGTCTTTGCTGCTGCTGGCGCTGGTGTATGGGACGCTGTTCGGCATCATGTGCTATCTGCAGCACCGCCGTCCCCAGCCCGCCGGGCACTTACAGATCGGCGGCAGCGCCGCCCTGACGGCGGTCATGTTGGCGCTGACCGCCTTTGCGGTGAGCAATCTGGGCTTTCTGCCCGGCAGCGAGATCAACATGAGCATTTTTTCCATCCGCACACTGGTGGATTTTTCCGGCGTGCTGATCTTATCTGTGCAGCACGAGCAGCTGCAGGAGAACGCTTTGCACAGCGAGCTTGCCGCCATGGACGAGGTACTGCACCGCCAGTACGAGCAGTACAAGCGCAGCAAGGAGGGCATCAACCTCATCAACCGGCGGTACCATGAACTGAAAGTCCAGCTTGCCCGCATCCGGGAGGAGCAGGACCAGACCAAGCAGAACGCTGCCATTGCCGCCATGGAGCAGAATATCCGCCAGTACGAGGCCGAGAACAAGACCGGCAACCCGGTGCTGGATACCCTGCTCACCGCCAAGACCATGGAATGCCAGCAGGAGAATATCACCATCACCAGCGTGGCGGACGGCAGGATGCTGGGCTTTCTCACCATCCGGGAGCTGTGCACCATCGTGGGCGTGGCGCTGGACAACGCCATTGCCGCCGTGCGCGCCGAGCCGGACCCCGAAAAGCGGCTCATCAAGGTGGCGGTGTACAGTCAGGGCGGCTTTGCCATGCTGCGGTTCGAGCACTATACAGAGGCCGCCCCCGCACTGGATGCGGACGGTCTGCCGAAGCAGGGGTCGGACCTGAAAAGCGTCCGCACCACCGTCGGGCAGCACGGCGGCAGCATGACGCTGCACTGGGAAAACAACTGGTGCACCCTGCGGATCTTATTTCCGCTGCCCAAAAACAAATAATTTTTACGGCAGGTATCCCCTGCCGTTTTTTGTTGTCTGGCAGGGTGCACAAATAAAGTTGGATGAAATTTGTGTATTAGCACAATAAAAATTGAAACCTTATTGTAACTTTTGCAAATTATGCGTTCAAAACGACAGATTGTGAACAAAATGAAAATTCCCTGTCAGCTTCTGGTATCATAAAGCCAAGCTGGCGGGGGCGTCCCCTGCCGTTGTCCGATTCGACGAAACAAGGAGGAGAAAACTATGTTGTCCATCAATTTGGATGATGTGATGCAGGTCCTTACGAATGTTCGTGGGTACCTCATCGCGTTTGGTGTAGTGCTTGCACTGGCGGTCGTTGTGATGATCGCGGTGCGCAAACTGCCCAAAGCAAAGAAAAAGATGATCCGTGCACAGTCTGGCCTTGCTATTCTGCTGGCACTGACCATCGTTGTCAACCTGATCTGCACCGGCCCCATGTCCACCATGCTGGATCTGGTGTCCGGCAGCGGCACCATCAGCGAGGAGACCTCTGCAAAGGCCACCCAGCTGGTGAATGAGATCACCGCAGACGGTGTCGTTCTGGCAAAGGACGAAGACGGCATCCTGCCGGTGGCTTCCGGCTCCAAGCTGAACGTTTTCGGCTGGGCTTCCACCAACCCCTGCTACGGCGGCACCGGTTCCGGTGCGCTGAACGCCACTTACCCCGTCACCGATCTGCTGACCGGCCTGCACGATGCCGGCATCGAGACCAACGAGGAACTGAGCAAGTTCTACACCGACTACAAGGCCGACCGTCCCAGCGTGGGCATGGTGGCACAGGACTGGACTCTGCCGGAACCCAATGTCAACCTGTACACCGACGAGATGATGGAGAACGCAAAAGCATTCTCGGATACCGCAATGGTCGTCATCACCCGTGTCGGCGGCGAGGGCGCAGATCTGCCCACCGATATGGCTTCCGTTGTGGATGGCAGCTGGATCCGCCGCGTGGCACAGGCTTACGGCTCTGAGCGCGGCACCACTTACTACAACGGTACCTACGACGACTCTCTGAACGAGGGCAACGACTGGGATAAGGGCGACCACTTCCTGCAGCTGTCCAACCGTGAGGAAGACCTGCTCGACCTGGTCACCGCAAACTTCGACAACGTCATTCTGGTCTACAACGGCGCCAACGCCTTCCAGATGGACTTCCTGAAGGATTACCCCCAGATCAAGGGCGTCCTGCTCTGCCCCGGCACCGGCCAGTCCGGCTTTGAGGGCTTCGGCAAGGTCGTTTCCGGCGAGGTCAACCCCTCCGGCCGTACCGTGGATACCTATGTTTCCAACCTGAAGAATGCGCCCTGGTGGAACAACTTCGGCGACTTCAAGTACACCAACACCGAGGAGCTGAATTCCGATTCCACCTTCTTTGATCCGGAAGGCACCACCCCGTCCTTCGTCAACTACGTGGAAGGCATCTACGTGGGCTACAAGTTCTACGAAACTGCCGCCGCCGAGGGTCTCATCGACTACGACAAAGAAGTGGTCTACCCCTTCGGCTATGGCCTGAGCTACACCACCTTCACCAAGGAGATGAGCGGCATCACCTCCGACGGCACCAACCTGAACTTCAGCGTTACTGTCACCAACACCGGCGCTGTGGCGGGCAAGGATGTTGTGGAAATTTACAGCAATCCTCCCTACACCAACGGCGGCATCGAGAAGGCTACCGCAAACCTGCTGGACTTCGCCAAGACCTCTGAGCTGGCACCCGGCGCATCCGAGACCATCGAGTTCTCCATCCCGGTGGAGCAGCTGGCTTCCTATGATTACCAGACCAACGGCTGCTATGTGCTGGAAGCTGGCGACTATGTCATCAGCGCGAACGATGATTCCCACACCGTTGCCGATTCTGAAGTCTACACCGTTGCATCCGACAGCGTCTACAACGAGTCCAACAAGCGCGGCAGCGATGCTGTGGCTGCGACCAACGAGTTCGACTTCGCCGCAGGCGAGATCAGCTACCTGTCCCGTGCCGATGGCTTTGCCAACTACGCTGAGACTACCGCTGCTCCCGCTACCTACGAGATGACCGCAGAGCAGAAGGCTGCGTTCGACAACGCACACACCTACGTCGAAGCTGGCTATCAGCAGGATGACGACGCAAACGCTGCCGACATTACCACCGGCGCCAAGAACGGCCTGAAGCTGGCTGACCTGCGCGGCGTGGATTACAACGACGCCCAGTGGGATGCCCTGCTGGATCAGATGTCCATCGACGATCTGCAGCAGATCATCGGCTTCGGCGGCTACCAGACCGCTTCCGTTTCCAGCATCGAAAAGGTTCGCACCAACGACTGTGACGGCCCTGCTTCCATCAACAACAACTTCACCGGTGTCGGCTCTGTCGGCTTCCCGGCTGCTACCCTCATCGGTATGACTTGGAGCAAGGATCTGGCCTACGCCTTCGGCGACAGCATCGGTGAGATGGCTGACGAGATGGATACCTCCGGCTGGTACGGTCCCGCTATGAACATCCACCGCACTGCTTTTGCAGGCCGTAACTTCGAGTACTACTCCGAGGACGGCGTGCTGTCCGGCGTGATGGCTTCCAACGCCATCAAGGGCGCACAGGATCGCGGTGTGTATGCTTATATGAAGCACTTCGCCCTGAACGATCAGGAAGGCAACCGTGCTTCCATGGTGGCGACCTGGTCCAACGAGCAGGCCATCCGTGAGATCTACCTCAAGCCCTTCGAGATCTCCGTCAAGGATGCAGACTGCCACGCGGTCATGTCTTCCTTCAACTACATCGGCACCCGCTGGACTGGCGGCTGCAAGGAGCTGCTGAAGAACGTCCTGCGCGGCGAGTGGGGCTTCGTGGGCTTCGTCGAGACAGACTACTTCGGCGTCTCCGGCTACATGACTGCTGACCAGTGCGTCCGCAACGGCAACGACCTGATGCTCTGCACCACCGGCAACGACTTCAACGAGGTCACCGTGCTGACCAACAGCAGCAAGCAGGCACTGCGCGAGTCCGCAAAGAACATCCTCTACACCGTGGTCAACAGCCGTGCATACGCAGAGGAGAACCTGAACCCCGGTATGGCAAAGTGGCAGATCGTCCTGATCGGTGCCGATGTTCTGGTGGCTCTGCTGTTCGTGACGCTGGAAGTCAAGACCCTCAAGGGCTACAAAAAGCGCAAGGAAGAGGAAGTCAACGCCTGATTTTAGGCAAGACGCTCTGAACGTTTGCAGCACCTGAACTGAAACCAGACCAAAGGCCCGCTGCGTAAAAACAGCGGGCCTTTTCTGGATTTGAAAAGGCAAAGAGGAAAATGCCATGAAACACACAGATATCATCAACAGCCTGAGCCTGGAACAAAAATGCGCCCTGCTGAGCGGCGGCACGGTGTTCACCACCCGGGCGCTGCCGGGCAAGGGCATCCCGGCCATTACCCTGTCGGACGGCCCCAACGGCGTGCGTAAGCAGGCCGGTGCGGCTGACCATCTAGGCCTGAACCCCAGTGTGCCCGCCACCTGCTTCCCCACCTCGGCCACCGTGGCCAACAGCTGGGACCCCGCGCTGGGCGAAGCTGTGGGCGCAGCCATGGGCGAGGAAGCAGCGGCACAGGGCGTGTCGGTGCTGCTGGGCCCCGGCCTGAACATCAAGCGCAGCCCCCTGTGCGGCCGCAACTTCGAGTATTTCTCGGAGGACCCCTACCTTGCCGGTAAGATGGCAGCGGCCTACGTCCGCGGCATCCAGAAAAACGGCATTGCCGCCTGTCCCAAGCACTTTGCGGTGAACAGTCAGGAGCTGCGCCGCATGGCCTCGGATTCCATCGTGGACGAGCGCACCCTGCGGGAAATTTACCTGACCGGCTTCGAGATGGTGGTCAAGGAGGCGCAGCCCAAGACCATCATGTCCGCCTATAACCTTGTCAACGGCACCTACGCCAACGAGAACGCCCACCTGCTCATGGAGATCCTGCGCAGGGACTGGGGCTTTGACGGCGCAGTGGTCACCGACTGGGGCGGCAGCAACGACCACGCCCTTGGCGTAAAGAACGGCTCTACGCTGGAAATGCCTGCCCCCGGCGGGGATGCCATCCGGGAGCTGATGAAGGCGGTGCAGACCGGCAAGATCACCGAAGCGGACGTGGACGCCCGGCTGGAGGAGCTGCTGGAACTGGTGTTCACCACCAAGGCGGCGGTGGACGCCGCACCCGGCAAGTTCGATGCCGACGCCCACCACGCACTGGCACGCCGGGCTGCTGCCCAGAGCATCGTGCTGCTGAAGAACGAAAACGGCCTGCTGCCCCTTGCAAAGGGGGAGAAGGTGGCGGTCATCGGCGACTTTGCTCAGACACCCCGTTATCAGGGTGCAGGCTCCAGCGCCGTCAACTCCATCAAGGTGGATTCCTTTCTGGAATGCCTTGCCGAGAGCGGCCTGAACAGCGTCGGCTACGCCAAGGGCTTTGACCGGCAGGGCAAGCCCGACGAGACGCTGAAGGCCGAGGCGGTGCAGCTGGCAAAGAACGCCAATGTGGTGCTGCTGTGCATGGGTCTGGACGAGATCAAGGAGAGCGAGGGCATCGACCGCGCCGACATGAAGCTGGCAGAGAACCAGCTGGAACTGCTGGCCGCTGTGGCGGCAGCGAACCCCAACGTGGTGGTGCTGCTGAGTGCAGGCTCCTCGCTGGAAAGCGATTGGGTCAAGGACTGCAAGGCGCTGGTCTACGGCTGTCTGGGCGGTCAGGCCGGTGCGGGCGCACTGGTCGAGGTGCTGACCGGTGCGCAGAACCCCTGCGGCAAGCTGGCGGAGACTTGGGCGCGCAGCTACGCCGACACCCCCGCAAAGGCGCATTTCGGCGGCGACGGTCCCACTGTGGAGTACCGCGAGGGGCTGTATGTGGGCTACCGCTACTACGACACTGCCGGCGTGCCCACCGCCTTCCCCTTCGGCTACGGCCTGAGCTATACCAGCTTTGCGTACAGTGACCTGAAAGCAGACGAAAAGGGCGTGACCCTGACTGTCACCAACACCGGCAGCTGTGCCGGTGCCGAGGTGGTGCAGCTGTATGTGGCAAAGCCGGATGCAAAAGTTTTCCGCCCCGCCAAGGAGCTGAAGGGCTTTACCAAGGTGCAGCTGGAAGCCGGAGAGAGCAAGACCGTCACCATCCCGCTGGACGATAAGGCGTTCCGCTACTGGAACGTTGCCACCGACCGCTGGGAGGTGGAGGGCGGCAGCTATCAGCTGCTGGTGGGCGCTTCCAGCGCCGATATCCGTCTGACTGCTGCCGTTACGGTGGCGGGCACCGGCGCACCCGACCCCTACGCGGGCAAAAATCTGGAGCATTACCGCACCGCACAGGTGCAGAACGTGCCGGACGCGGAGTTTGAGGCGCTGCTGGGGCATGCCATCCCGGAGAACAAGGTGCACATCGACCGCAACATGACGCTGGGCGAGATGGGACACGGACGCAGCCCCATCGGCTGGCTGGCGGCTGCCGTGCTGGGCACCCTGCTGCGCCGTAGCATCAAAAAGGGCAAACCCGACCTGAACATCCTGTTCCAGTACAATATGCCTCTGCGTGCGCTGGCCAAAATGACCAACGGCGCCATCAGCATGGGCATGGTGGACGGCATCGTGATGGAGCTGCAGGGCTTCTGGATCATCGGTCTTGTGCGGGTGATTTTTGAGGCCGTGAAGAACCTCGTGCTGAACAGCCGCATGGAAGAGCGCCTGAAAAACAGCTGAAAGGAAGCAGGCTATGAATTTCTGGAATAACTTCGCGGCAAAGCACCCCGCCGCTGCCAAGTGGGTGCGCGAGGGCGGCCTGTTCGTCATCGTGTCCAACCTCATCACGGTGTTCAAGTACCTGCTGCTGCAATTTCTGCCCAAGGCCTTTGCAAGCCTGCCGGTGGTGGACTTCGGCTGGCCGGGCATTGACATCACCCTGTTCGGCGAGACCTTCAAGTGGAACATCCTTGGCTACGATGCCGCCCACGGCGGTCTGCCCTACTTCTGCGCTTACATGATCGCCATGGTCATCGGCGAGTGCATCAACTTCCCCATCCAGCGCAATTTTGTGTTCCGCAGCAAGGGCAATCTGGCAAAACA
>OGMT01001471.1_pt1 | contig 10954 bp, 16 predicted proteins | sample 1573271 | NCBI WGS metagenome assembly OGMT01 (sample SAMEA2582000, study PRJEB24529) | metagenome | biome: Human gut stool | place: China | collected 2011 | reverse complement strand
TGGCGGTGCGGTGGAGCTGGAGAAGCTGTTTGACTATATCCCAGACAGCAACGGTGAGCAGCAGCGCATACAGGCGCTCATGCGAAAGAGCCGCCTGTCACTGGCCGAGGCAAAAGAGAAGTACCCAGACTGGTATGAGCGCCGGGTGGTGAAGAAGGAACGTCGGGGGCGCTGGACGGTGAAGCGGGATCTCTATGACTGGTGGCTGCATCGGATCGCCGACGAGATCCGTGTGGGCCATCGGTTCTACGGGATTATGACGCTTGCCATCTATGCCAAAAAGTGCGGCATAGACGAAGAAGAGCTGCGCCATGACGCTTTCGCGCTGATTAAGCCATACGACGATATGAGCGTGGAGGACATCAACCGCTTTACGAAGGACGATGTGGTGTGTGCTCTGGAGATGTTCAATGAGGACTATGTGACTTTTCCGAGGGATGATATTGCAAAGATATCTGGTCTGACTATGCCGGTCAATAAGCGGAATTGGCGCAAGCAAAAAGACCATTTGGAGATTGCAAGGGCCATTAGGGATATTGGGGTTCGGCAAAAGGGAAAAAAGGATTGGAGAGATGGAAACGGCAGGCATAATGCGGAATGGGAGGTCTATAGGTGGCGGCAGCAGCACCCGGAAGGGCGCAAGGCGGACTGTATCCGAGATACTGGTCTGAGCAAGCCAACGGTCTACAAATGGTGGGACAGTGAGCCGCCTGCGGTGTGGCAGGAGGATGGTCACATGGTCGCCAGAGTCCGGCCGTCCCAGGCACTGAGCGATTTGCTGGTGGAGGCTTTGAAAAAGGACGGAGATTAGGGGCTATTTGGGGGCCTTTATCCCCGCAGGACGGCGTTTGCGGTGCGCTGAGGGTAGAGATGCTGACCCGCTCTGAAAAGCGGCCCAGAGGGGCGACAAAGAGGCTTTTTCTCCTTCTATGCGTCCGCAATACGGCGAGGGCAGCATTGCAGGTGGGAACCGAGGAATGATATTGACAATGTAAATAAAATCGAATACAATAGAAATACTAAAGGAAGAAAGGGGCTGAAATTATGGCAAGCACGAATATCAATATCCGCATGGATACTGACTTGAAGATGCAGTTTGAGGCTTTTTGCGCTGATATGGGAATGACGATGACAACCGCTTTCAATGTTTTTGCAAAAAAGGCGGTGCGTGAGTATCGTATTCCCTTTGAGATCAGCGGCGAAGTGCCGAATGCTGTCACGAGAAAAGCAATCGAGGACGTAGAGAATGGGATTGGAATGAGCAGGGCTTTTTCCTCCGTAAAAGAGCTGATGGAGGATCTGAATGCTGACGATTAAGTATCAGACGGCCTTTAAGAAGGACTATAAGAGAATTGTCCGGAGAGGCTATGACGTGCGGCTGCTGGAGGAAGTAATTAGTATTTTGGCGGAACAAAAGCCGCTGCCGGAGATATATCGGGATCATAACTTGTCCGGAGATTATATCGGGTGCAGGGAATGCCATATAACTCCGGACTGGATTTTGATCTATGAAATCAAGAATGATGAGCTTGTTCTCTGCTTGACCAGAACGGGAACGCATAGTGACTTGTTCTGAAAAATGAGAGGGAGAGCGTGGTGATACGGTGGCAAAAACGATCCGGCAGATAGCCGACGAGATAGGGGTATCAAAGACAGCGGTAAGTAAGCAAATCGCAAACCTTGGTTTGCGATCAGGTTTGCGAAAAAACGGAAACCAGTTTGCGATTGATGAACACCAGGAAGCCTTGATAAAACAGGCTTTTTCTGAAAAATCGCAAACCGAAATCGAAAACCAATCGCAAACTAAAACGCAAACCGAAAACCACGAAGTTTCCGATTTGGTTTGCGTTTTACAGGCCACCATCGACACACTGCAAGGGCAGCTTGAAGTAAAAGACAGGCAGATTGAAAAGCTGACGGAGGCTCTGGTTGCCGCCCAGCAGACAGCAGCGGCGGCCCAGGCCCTTCACGCGGGGACAATCCAGCAGCAGCTTCTTACCGGGGAGGCCGGAGCGGATCAGCAGGGCCAGGAGCCGGAGCAAAAGCGCGGGTGGTTTAGTAAACTGTTTGGAAAGTAGAAAGCAACTTAAAGTTGCTCAATAATTGGTGGTAGCAACCAAGAAGTTATTGCTAAAATGATGATCAGAAAGGAGGAACAAATATGAGTATAGCGGCACCAATGCTGGTTATTTCTTTGATCATCTATGCAGGTCTTTTCGGGCTATTTATCTATCTGGTTATCTTGATTATTCGAGCTTTGAAGAAATATATTAGGTCTAAAGATGTAAGAGCTGAAAAGAGCGTCCTTAAGCAAAATTTAGGTGAAGTATTGAAAGACTTGCGGACTAAAAATAAGATGACCCAAGAATTTGTAGCAGAAACAATAGGGGTTAGTCGGCAAGCAGTATCTAAGTGGGAAAGCGGAGAATGTGATCCGAGTACCTCTAATTTGATTGCGCTGGCAAAGTTGTACGGAACGACGGTTGAGGAAATTTTGCAGAGCATAAAGCAGTAATTTGACAGTGTGGCCGAAGTCCCAGCCGGAGCCGCCCGAAAGCAGCGGGAAACCGTAGCGGTTGGCAGCTCCGGCAATCCCCCGCGGGAGCGCGCAAAAGCACTTTCATACTGCCAGCCCCGAAGGGGCGGCGGTGTGAAAGTGCTTTTGCGTTACTTTCTCACAAGAAAGTAACAAAGAGGTTGTGGACTGCGGCCAGTTATGGTAAAATAGGAGTAGTAGGATATAGGCTTTTGCAGGAAAGGGACGGGTGATTTTATAGGCACAACCATTTCGGGAATGACGGGCCGGGGAAGTATCCGGCACAACAACAGGAGCTTTTCAGCGGCGAATGTAGACCGAAGCAGGTCGGGGCAGAATGTCACCTTTTGCAACGAGGATTTGAAAAAGGTGTACCACGAACTTTTCGATGAAGCCCTGGCCGCCTACAATGCCAAAAAGAAAAAGACCAGGGACAAGATACCAGACTACTATGAGCATATCCGGCAGAGCAAGCAGGAGAAGCTATTTCACGAGGCTATCTTTCAGATCGGCAACTTGACGGACTGCGGGTGCGGCTCCCCTGGAGGGGAACGGGCGGCGGCAGCTCTCAAAGAATTTGCAGAGTCCTTCCAGGAGCGCAATCCTCATCTGCGGGTGTTCAATATGGTGCTGCACATGGACGAGGCCACGCCCCACCTCCATGTGGACTTCGTGCCGGTGGCAACGGAGCAGAGCCGGGGCCTCTCAACGAGGGTATCAATGAAACAAGCGTTAAAGCAGCAAGGATTTGAGGGGCTTGGCCGGAAGCAGACGGAATGGAAAGCCTGGATGGAACGGGAGAAAGAAGCCCTAACGGAAATCGCCCAGGCGCACGAGTTTGAGATCATCAGCCTGGGCGGTGGCCGCCCTCATATGGAGCTGCCAGAGTACAGGGCAGCGGCCCAGCGGCTTGAAGCTGTCCAGGAACAGGTGATAGCGGCAGAGCAGGAGATCGCGGCCTTGGAAAAGCAGAGAAAGGCCCTGCAAGGGAATGTGAAGCTGCTGAAAGCGGTGGAGAAGGTCAAGCCCGATCTGGACGCAATACAGCCGGAAAAGACGCTGACAGGGGCCGTCAAGGGCGTGACGGTGGAGCAGGTGAAGGAGCTGAAGGCGGCGGTGATCCGGGGTGCGGCGGCAGAGCAGAAGGTGCGGGAGCTGAAGGTAGAAAACCAACAGCTTCAGCAGAAAATCCCCTCGATGAAAGAAAAGCTGAAGGAGGCCCAGGAGCGGAAGCGGCTTGAAAATGAAAACCGGCAGCTCAAAGTGCAGGTCGAATACCTGGAAAAAGATTTGAGCTGGGAGCGTGGGATTTCGGCGCGGCTCCAGGAAGGGATCGGGGCGGTGCTGGACTTTCTGGATCAGCACTTGCCGGAGCAGTTCCGGCCCCTGGTCGAAAAGGCGCGGGAGCTGCTACCTGTGCCAGAGGTGCAGCAGCCGGAAAGAGAGCAGGAACGGGGCCACACCTGGGGCGGTATGGAGTTGTAAAAGAAGCCTGTCCGGGGGCCTTGCAAGAGCCGCCCGGACAGGCTATAATAACAGTAAAAATAGGGAATAAAATGTATTGATAATATATGCCCCCCTGTGGGTATAGGGGATAGCAGGGAGTTAGTGTGTCGTAAAATAGGGAATAAAATGTATTGATAATATATGCCCCCCTATGGTCTTTAGGCCAGGATAAATAATAAAAATATTTTCTCTCGGACAGGGAGAAAGTCGGAGGGGGTTATGGGGGTGAGCGGCGGGGTGTGGGAATGTGGTAAACCTGAAAGGTTTTCCATCATTTCCATGCCCCAGAGCGAGGGGGAAAAGGGGGAGGTGACTTTCTCTTTAAGGCCCCGAAGGGGCCGCTCTTTGGCTCCCCCTTTTCCCCCTATGGGTTTGCAGAATGTACGAAAAGAGGTGTAAGGAATGGCGGATCAGCAAGTAGCACTGGAACGGCTGCGGGAACTTTACAGGGAAAAGAACGAGCATTTAGAGAAGTTTTTGGAGCCGGTGGAGCCGTATGAGTTTTATCGTGAGATCTTCCCGGAAGGATCTTTCGAGAGGAAGGGCCATTTTGAGGACAGGAAGGGAAACGGAATTGCGGTGACGGTGCCGAAAGGTGAGGTTGACAAGGCAACGGGGATTGCCCTGCAGATCGAGGGGGACGGTAAAGCGAAACGCTGTACCATCACTGACGAGCTGGACGAGCTGCGGGAGCTGCAAGACACCGATTTCACGATTATGTCCCCGATCTCCTATTTTGGACGGCGGCGGTGCGGCAAAAATGCCCGGTATCTCTATGCCCTGGTCTTTGACTTGGATGGGGTGGGTATGCCCCAGCTCCGGGACACGCTGCACCAGATGAACAAGGATATTCTGCCCCAGGCAACCTTTGTTGTAAACAGCGGGACAGGGCTTCACCTGTATTATGTGCTGAAAGAGCCGGTGCCTATGTACCCGTACAACCAGAAATGCTTGAAAGAGCTGAAATATTCCCTCACCCGGCAGATTTGGAATAAGTTTACCTCCACCATCAAGGAGCCGCAAATGCAGGGGATTTTGCAGGGCTTTCGGGTGGTCGGCTCCGGCTCGAAGCTGGGGCGTGAGTACCCTGTGAGGGCGTTCCGGCTCGGCGGGCCGGTGGAGCTGGCGCGGCTGCTTGATTATATCCCGGACAGCAACGGGGAACAGCAGCGGCTTGAGGGGCTTATGAGAAAGAGCCGACTGTCGCTGGCCGAGGCGAAAGAGAAGTACCCGGATTGGTATGAGCGGCGGATCATCAAGAAGGAGCGGCGGGGCCGCTGGACGGTCAAGCGTGACCTTTACGACTGGTGGCTGCACCGGATCGCCGATGAAATCCGGGTGGGCCATCGTTTCTATGGCATTATGACGCTGGCGATTTATGCGAAAAAATGCGGGATAGACGAGGACGAGCTGCGCCGGGACGCTTTCGCGTTGCTTCGGCCCTACGATGATATGAGCGTGGAGGATATAAACCGCTTTACAAAAGATGATGTGGTGTGCGCCCTTGAGATGTTCAACGAGGACTATGTGACATTCCCCAGGGACGATATAGCGAAGCTCTCCGGCCTGACTATGCCTGTCAATAAGCGGAACTGGCGCAAACAGCCAGTACATTTGCAGGGCGCGAGAGCAATCCAGGAGATTAACGATAAGGCCAATGGTACGAATTGGAGAGAAGGGAATGGGCGGCCAAAAGGCAGCGGAACGGCCCAGGCGCGGGTTTATGAATGGCGGCAGCAGCACCCGGAGGGACGCAAGGCCGACTGTCACCGGGAAACTGGCCTTGATCCGAAAACCGTCCGTAAGTGGTGGGATTGCCCGCCGCCAGCGGTGCGCTTTGAAAATGGGCATATAACGGTGCGGGTGTCCCCTTCCCAGGAGTTGAGCGATTGGCTCCTGGACGCGCTACACGATGGGGGCCAGGAATAAGGCCCAGAAAGGCCCCTGTTACGCTTTAGAAGCCGTTTTCAGCCCTCCGAGGGTAAAATACCGGCCCCCTCTCTACTGCGCCCAGAAAGCCGCATAAATCAAGGCTTTTTTGCCCTCTAAATGCGAACATACCAGGGTAGAAGTTTAAGGGCCAGTGCTTGGGTAAACGGCCAGGAATATATATTGACATTGTAAATAAAAAGTTATACAATGGATATAATAAGAGTGAAAGGAGTTGCTACCTATGGCAAATACAAATATTAACATTCGTATGGACGCAGACTTGAAGCGGCAGTTTGAGGCGTTCTGTGCTGATATGGGAATGACGATGACAACGGCGTTCAATGTTTTTGCGCGTAAGGCTGTGAGGGAGTATAGAATACCCTTTGAAATCAGCGGTGATGTACCGAACGCTGAAACCGTCGAAGCAATCAAGGAAGTAAAGAGAATGAAGGCCGATCCGAGCCTTGGCAAGACCTATTCCAATGTCGATCAGATGATGGAGGAGCTGCTTGCCGATGTATAACATAAGACCAACCACAAAGTTTCAGAAGGATTTGAAGCGCGTGAAAAAGCGCGGCTTTGATATTCCTTTGCTGACCGATATTATTAAAAAACTGGCTGCGGGGGAGCCGTTGCCGGAGAAAAACAGGGATCACCAACTTTCCGGGGACTATGCGGGGTGTCGTGAGTGCCACATTACGCCGGATTGGTTGCTGATCTACGAAGTGGACGGGGACGAGCTGATTTTATATCTCACCCGGACGGGATCGCATAGCGATTTATTTTAGGGGAAGGAGGAAAGGTCTATGAGCTGGGATAAAGAGAGGATCGCGCAGTTGCAGCTCCCCGATCTGGCAGACGATGATCCGCACCCTCGGCTGCTCCTGGAAGGGGACGGCATACACGCAGGGCAGGGTTTTACCGCCTTGTTTCCTGATGGCTGGCACGAGATTACCCTTGAAGTAGCCTGGGAGCCAACAGGCCCCGGCTGCTGGTACATATCTACGCCTGGGTTTGAGGGCGTGTGTCCTGTGGGCCTGTTCGTGAAGGTATGAAAACAATCCGGCAGATAGCGGACGAGATAGGGGTATCAAAGACAGCAGTAAATAAGCAAATCGCAAACCTGGGTTTGCGATCAGGTTTACGAAAAAACGGAAACCAGTTTGCGATTGATGAACACCAGGAAGCCTTGATAAAACAGGCTTTTTCTGAAAAATCGCAAACCGAAATCGAAAACCAATCGCAAACTAAAACGCAAACCGAAAACCACGAAGTTGGCGATTTAGTTTGCGTTTTACGGGCCACCATCGACACGCTACAAGGGCAGCTTGAAGTGAAAGACCGGCAGATCGAGCAGCAGGCTAAGACCATTACCCGGCTCACTGACGCGCTGACCGCCGCACAGCAGACGGTGCAGGCAGCGCAGGCACTTCATGCCGGAACGATGCACCAGCAGCGTCTTTCTAGTGAGGTTGGATGTGCTGTTGCTTCGGTAGAGCTGGAACGACCTAAGAGTTTTTGGAGTAAGATTTTTAGAAAATAGAAATGAAGGTGTAACAATGGAATTTATTGCGGCTATTATAACATTTATTGCAGGCTATTTGGGCGCAACAATGGGAGCGGTTATGAATTGGCCGGATGCGGGAGCTATTGTTGCAATAACGGTTATGGGTTTTTTCATTCTAAAAAGAATGAAAAAAGACGAGTAAAAAAGCTGCAGAGAAGCCTCTGCAGCTTTTTTGTTAGGTCACGCTTTTATTTTAGTAGGTAACGGTGACAGCTCTTGCAACGTAAGGGACTACGGTAGCTACGCTGGCGGAGAAACTTGGTGTGCCGTTTACATCAATTCCAACGCTAATATCGCCGAAACCAATGGTCTTGTGTGCGTATCCAGCTTGGATATTTACGCTTTCATCGGCAATCATGCCGTAGCGAATGTATGCACTGAAGTAATAGTCCCTTGCACCACCGGTGCAATAATCACATCTTGGAGAAATTGGAACAAAGTGCATTACAGGAATAAATCGTTCATATGCTGGAGCGGCACCTGCCGAAGCAGCTTCTTGACCTCGTCGATAAGGCGCGGGATCTGCTGCCGGAGCATCAGTCCTACCGGCAGGAACAGCAGCGAGAGAAAGGCCATTCCTGGGGTGACATGAGCCTGTGAAAATAGCCTGTCCGAAGGCCCTTGCAAACGCCTTTCGGACAGGCTATAATGACAGGTGAAAAGGTAAAAAAAATATATTGATAATATATGCCCCCCTAAGAGCCTCTGGCTCAAAAAGACGAAAGAAAATTTTCTCTCTGGATCGGGAGAAAGTCGGAGGGGAAATGGGGGTGTGCTGAGGGGTGTGGGAATGTGGTAAACCCAGCGGGTTTTCCATCATTTCCATGCCCCTCAGCGAGGGGGAAAGGGGGAGGTGACTTTCTCTTTAAGGCCCCGCAGGGGAAGCTCTTTGGCTCCCCCTTCCCCCCTTCCCGCCCGCAGGCGGGTCCCGCCGCAGCGGACTTTTCTTTTTGCTTCTTTTTCTTTTCTGGACTGGAGGTATTTATGACGATGAATCAGCAGGCTGCGCTGGAGCGGCAGCGGGCGCTTTACCGGGAGAAGAACGCCCATCTCGGAAAGTATCTGGAGCCGGTGGAGCCGTTTGAGTTTTACCGGGAGATTTTCCCTGAGGGATCGTTTGAGCGCAGAGGTCACTTTGAGGATGCCAAGGGAAATGGTATCGCTCTGGTGGTACCACCGAAAAACGGTGTTGCGCTGGAGATCCAGGGAGACGGCAAAGCCCACCGTCATGTGATCACAGATGAACTGAAAGAGCTGGAGGACATCAAGGACACGGAGTTTACGATCATGTCCCCGATTTCGTATTTCGGTCGGAAGCGAAATGGGAAAAACGCACGGTATCTCTATGCGATGGTGTTCGATCTGGACGGCGTGGGTATGCCGCAGCTCCGTGACACGCTGCATCAGATGAACAAGGACATTATTCCCAAGGCTACCTTCGTGGTAAACAGCGGGACGGGGCTGCATCTGTATTATGTGCTGACCGAGCCGATCCCTATGTACCCGCACAATCAGAAGATTTTGAAAGAACTGAAATACTCTCTTACCCGGCAGATATGGAACAGGTTCACCTCGTCTATTAAGGAGCCGCAAATGCAGGGCGTTTTGCAGGGATTTCGTGTAGTTGGTTCCGGTTCCAAGTTAGGACGGGACTATCCTGTGGTGGCGTATCGTTTTGGTGGTGCGGTAGAGCTGGAGAAGCTACTGGACTATATTCCTGCCAGCAATGGTGAACGGCAGCACCTGCAGGCGCTTATGAAAAAGAGCCGGTTATCTTTGGCTGAGGCCAGAGAGAAGTATCCAGACTGGTATGAGCGCAGGATTGTGAAGAAGGAGCGTAGAGGACGCTGGACGGTAAAGCGAGACCTTTATGATTGGTGGCTAAGACGGATTGCTGACGAGATTAAAGTAGGACATCGTTTTTATGGCATTATGACGCTGGCAATCTATGCGAAGAAATGTGATATAGACGAGGACGAACTTCGGGAGGATGCTTTTGGACTACTCCAGCGATACGATGATATGAGTGTGGAGGACATCAACCGTTTTACGAAAGATGATATTGTGTGCGCTCTGGAAATGTTCAATGAAGATTATGTGACCTTTCCCAGAGATGATATTGCAAAAATTTCTGGAATGTCTATGCCGGTTAATAAGAGAAATTGGAGAAAACAAAGAGATCATGTTCATGTCATGAATACTATGAAAACATTGAAGAAACAGTTGGGAGAATCTGTAAAGGAAGGGAGACCCAAAGGAAGCGGGACTGCAGAGAAGAAAGTGTACGAATGGCGGCAGCAGCACCCAGAAGGGCGCAAGGCAGATTGCCATAGGGACACAGGCCTTGATCCTAAGACGATACGCAAGTGGTGGGATGATATTTACATCACAAGAGAAAGAAAAGACTTGAATTGAATTGATAAATAAGGTACAATAAAAAGGACAAGAAACGGTACATAATATAGACTGGAGGTGTCTTTTATGATTGCTATTAACTTTACGACTGCCCGTGGTCGCCTGAAGGATTTTTGTGATAGGGTGACAGACAGAGGAGAGACGGTAATTGTAACCAGAAAAGCTGAAAAAAACGTTGTAATCATTAGCGAGGAACGCTTTAACGAGTTGGAGAAAGCGGAGCGGAATGCTGCCTATCTTGGAAAATTGGAGAGAGGGCTGGAGCAGGTTCACGCTGGCCTTGGGATTGTGAAAACGATGGAGGAGCTGGAGGCGATGGTGGGCGATGGCATATAACATTACCTTTTCGCCTGACGCTTGGGCGGATTACCTGTACTGGCAGTCAGAGGACAAGAAAACGCTGAAGCGGATCAATAAGTTGCTCCAAGAGTTGCAGCGTGACGGGGCAGTACAAGGCATAGGAAAAGCGGAGTTGCTGCGGAAAATCAAGGGCATGAGTAAACGTATTGACGATACGAACCGGCTCGTCTATACCGCTGAAAATGACAACATTATCGTTTTGTCATGCCGGGGGCATTATGAGGATTGATTGGAGGGAAAACCATGTCTCGAAAAGTGATGCAGATCGGCTACGAGCCGGAGCGTGATCGCCTGACCTGGGATGGCTGGGATATTCATTGTGGCCATGGTATGGATGTGTTGCTCCCAGATCGGCTCGATGGAGGCACATGGCGGGCTGTATCCTTCGAGTACAATGATGAGGGATGGTATATGCCTGGGCATCCTGATGTGTCTCCGGTGGGCCTGTGGGCACGTGAAAGACAGGACTAAACTATGAAGATTAGCTATGAGGGACGAGTATAATATCAGAGAACTGAATCCAAGTAAAAATCCGTACACGAGCAAGGTAAAGGTTACTATTGATGTTGAAGGGAGCACGTTGGATTATTTTAAGTCTATGGCGGCAGCAGATGGAATCCCGTATCAGACCCTTATCA
>OGMT01001462.1_pt1 | contig 10999 bp, 10 predicted proteins | sample 1573271 | NCBI WGS metagenome assembly OGMT01 (sample SAMEA2582000, study PRJEB24529) | metagenome | biome: Human gut stool | place: China | collected 2011 | reverse complement strand
GAAAAACGCCCTCGATTGAAAACGCAGCGCAGCTGAAAGAGGCAAACGCCGCGTTTCAAAAGGATTTTCCTGATTTCAGACTGCCAAAGCTTCCGATACCTCCTGCCGATGAACTGGAATCCATGCTGTATACCAGATTGCTGTTTTCCTGTCTGGTGGATGCAGACTACACGGCCTCTGCAATGAATGACGACAGTACATACCTTGATCGTGCGGAGGACTGCTATTTTGACCCGCAGGCGCTTCTGGAAACACTGTACGCCTATTGCGGCAGCATCCGGCAAGCCTCCACTGCGGACAAAACCCTGAATCAGTACCGGGATCAGGTCTTTGAACAGTGTGGGAAGATGGGTGATAAGCCGGAGGGATTATATACGCTGACGGCGCCTACCGGAACCGGAAAAACGCTGGCGCTGCTGCACTTTGCGCTGCGGCACTGCCTGAAGCATGGGAAAAAGCGGATCATTATTGTCCTCCCGTTTTTGACGTTGGCGGAACAGAATGCAGATACGTATGCTAAAATCATTCCAAACGTGCTGGTCGACCATAGCCAAAGTGATTTACCGGAGGAGGCCCGGGAGCTGGCCGCCAGATGGAGCGCTCCGGTCATCATCACCACGTCTGTCCGTTTTTTTGAAGCTCTGTTTTCAGACCGCCCGACCGTTTGCCGAAAGCTCCACAACATTGCAGGCAGCGTTGTGGTATTTGACGAGGCCCAGAGCCTGCCTGCCAGTCTGACCTCCGCCACGCTTCGCGCAGTGAATGCGCTGTGCAGCCGCTATCACACGACCATGGTATTCTCCACAGCGACGCAGCCGGATTTTGCCGCGCGAAAGGATCTGAATTGGACGCCCTGTGAGATCCTTCCGGAGCACAGAAAATTGTTCGAGGCTCTGAAGCGGGTGAATGTGGAATGGCGGATCGGGAATGAAACGCCCCTCGAAGCCATTGCGGAGGAAATGGCGGGCTGTGCGCGGGTCTGCGCCATCGTCAATCTGCGCCGTCACGCCCGGCAGATCGCTGACGTACTGTCACGGCTTTGCCCCGAAGACACGGTTTTCTTTCTTACCACGGACCTGTGCCCCGCGCACCGGAGCCGGCAAATTGAGATCATCCGTCAGCGGCTGAAGCAGAAGCTGCCCTGCCGGGTCGTGGCGACCCAGTGCATCGAGGCTGGGGTAGACCTTGACTTTGAAACGCTGTATCGCGCCCTTGCTCCGCTGGATTCCATCATTCAGGCTGCCGGACGCTGCAACCGGAACGGCTGCGGTTCTATGGGGCAAGTGATCGTATTTCGCCCGGAGGACAGCCGTATACCGTATCCTGATAACTGGTACAACAATGCTGCGGTCACAGTACAGGAAATGAATCCGCCGTTTTCCATCCATGATCCGGAGAACATCCGGGAATACTACCGGCGGCTGTTTGACGGCACGGTCGATAAACCGGAGCTGACGAAGGCAATCGACGCACGGGCCTTTGCAGAAACGGCGGCGCAATACAAGCTGATCGCCAGCGCCGGTGCGCAGGTCATTGTTCCCTATGCCGCAGAGCGGAAGCTGTATGAACAGATCGCAGAGCAGCTGCGAACGCAGGGCGTCACCGGCGCGCTGCTGAAGCAGGCAGCGCCGATCACCCTGACCTGTTTTGCAAAAAATCTGGCCCTGTATGCCGAGCAGATTCCGTTTGCCCGCCGGGGCAGAGAACAGTCTGCCGAACAGGCCGCAGGCAGCAATGTCTATCTGCTGTGCCCGCAGTATGAGGACCTGTATTCGGAGCAGCTGGGCCTGCATTTTCCGCAGGAAGAGCGATTTGATTCTATATTTTGAAAAAAAGCACACTGGTTGTCCGGATTATTGGACAGCTGGTGTGCTATTCTATTTTTCGTGGATACTTGACAAATTACCCGTTATATTTCATACTTATTTTGTCAGATATTTCATTCTTCTAACAGACACGTGCTATGGACGTCCTGTTCACAGTCCGAATCAGGACGAACAAATTACGGAGGTGAAGCGTATTTGAAAGAAATCACGATCGAGGTCTGGGGAGATTTCGCCTGTTTCTCTGCCCCTTATGCAAAAGTAGAACGGCTGACCTACCCATTCCCAACCCCATCCGCCGCCAGAGGGATTTTTTCTGCGATTTACATGAAACCGAAGGAGTTCCGCTGGCAGATCAACCGCATTGAGGTATTGAACCCCATCCGCTATATCAGCTTCAAGCGCAACGAGGTCAAATGTACCGTCGGTTCGGAGTCGATCTCCACCGAGGAGGAGCGAACGCAGCGGCAGACGACGGCGCTGCAGGACGTCCGCTACCGGATCGCGGCGTCGATCATTCCCCGCCCGGCTTTTGCGGGAAAAGAGCTCCAACTGTATGAGCAGGCGCTGCGGCGCATCCGAACAGGAAAATGTTTCCATCAACCGGAGCTTGGAATGCGCGAGTTTGTCTGCTATTTTGAGGAGAGCGACGGGACGCGTTCGCCTATCCAGCAGTCGATGGACGCAGGGCTGATGGTCTACGACCTGTTTGCGCCGGATGATGTGGAGGTCACGAAAAAGACGAAGATCAAAATGTCCCTGTTCCACGCGGTCATGGAGAACGGCGTGATTCTGATCCCGCCCTATGACAGTCCGGAGGTTCTGAAGGGGGAAGGCCTATGTTGAAAGCACTATATGACTACGGAGTACGCCGCCAGCTGGCTTTGCCGCCGGGATTCGCGGGGAAAACCATGAAGGCATATATTTCCCTCTCTGAAAGCGATGACCATGTCAGCGTCTATCTGGGGGGAGACGAGCCTGTTCCGTGCCCGGATATCGGCAGTCTGGCCAACGGCAAGGATAAGAGCAATGTTCTTGCAGAGAAGCGCTCCGTCGTCATTCCCGAGGAGCCCGGAAGCAAAAGCACATTCTTTTTGGAGGCACTCCGCAGCGCGGCAGAGGAAGAACCGCTGCTGAAGGTCTGCGTCCGTGCACTGGAAACGCCTGAACTTGCGGCGGCCGTTCGCGCAGAGCTGGATCGGGCCAAAATCAAGCCGGGAGATCGGATCTCATTTCGGGTCAACGGGCAGTCTATCCTGCAATCGGAAAAACTTCGCGCATGGTGGAAGTCCTACCGAAAGCAGTTTTCTGCGGCGGACGAACGCCCATCCGCCCTGTGCCTGATCACCGGCGAACCGACGGTTCCCATGACGACGACCACGCCGATACAGGGCCTGCGAGTCGTCGGAGGGCACGCGAGCGGGGATGCGCTGATTTGCTTTGACAAGACGGCATTCTGCTCCTATAACCAGAAAAAAGCGGCGAACGCACCTGTTTCGGAAGAGGCTTTCAGTGTCGTGAAGGCTGCGCTGGATGATCTTTTGAAGGATGCGCCGATCCTTGCAGGGATGAAATTTGTCCACTGGTTTGACCGCGAGATTCCACAGGAGGATGATCCGCTTTATACTGTGGACTTTGGTTATGATCTGCCGGAGGATGAAACGGACGAGGAAGCAGAACCGGAAGCCGCCGTCAACGAGCTGACAGCGCGAAATCAGGCGAATCAAATTCCGGAAAGCGTCTATTCCGGGCAGCCTGTTCCCGATTTGGACAACGTATCCTACTATATTCTGCTGCTGTCCGGCGCAAACAGCCGCGTTATGATCCGCAGATATGACAGAGGCAGCTATCCGGATCTTCGCCGCAATCTGGGACAATGGTATGCCGATCTGGCACTGACCAATCAGGGCGGTACCGGAAACATCAGGCCTGTGAAGCTGGCTGCTCGTCTGCTTCGTCTTTTAAAATTCCAGAAAACCGACAGCCGACCCTTTGAGCGGCTGTCAAAGGAGCTGGCCGGGATCACCCCGGCGGTCGTGCAGGCGATTTTGTCAGGCGGATGCCTGCCGGATGCCGTTGCGGCAAAGGCGCTGGCCTATATTCGCTCGGAGCTGCTGTCGAACGACGACAGCGACACGCGAAGCACCCTGCCCAACAGTCTGGCCTGTCAATGGCTGAAGGTCTGGCTGCTCCGGAAAAATCGAATCCATCATCAGGAGGGAACAATTTTGGAAGCATACAATCTGCATCTTCGCAATGCCGCATATCACTGCGGCGGATTGATGGCCGTATATGCGGCGATCCAGAGGACGGCCATGCCGGACGTCAATACCGGCATTGTGGAGCGGTACTACGCCTCCGCCATTCAGATGCCCGCGCTGGTCATCGGCCAGCTCAGCAGCCGCTCAAATCACCATCTGGAAAAGATCGAAAACGGGTGGCTCGCCGATAAATACCGCGAGAAGCTGCAGGAAATTTCCGTCGCGCTGGGGACGTCCATTCCTGCTACGCTGAATCTGGAACAGCAGTCCTATTTTGCGCTGGGCTACTATCAGATGGGCGCGAAGCTCAATCAGGAGAGAAACAGAAACGTCGCCGCCGCCAGAGAAAAGACCGGCGCGGCAGAAGAATAAGAGGAGGAGTATCTTATGGCAATTCAGAACCGATATGAGTTCATGTATTACGTTGCGTGCACAAATTGTAACCCGAACGGAGACCCGGACATGGGCAATATGCCCCGGCTCGATCCGCAGACCATGCAGGGCTTCATCACCGACGCTGCAACCAAGCGCCGTATTCGAAATTACGTGGAGCTGGCCCATCAGGGCGAGCCCGGCATGAACATCATCATCCAGCAGGCAACCAACATCAACCGCCATATCGCGGAGGCCAAGCGGGCAGCCGGTGTTGAAGACTGCGCAAAGGCAAAGGAAGCCGTTTACGCGGGCAGAAAAAAGGCCTGTGAGCTGTTCTACGATGTACGTACCTTCGGCGCAGTCATGTCCACAGGCCCCAACGCGGGGCAGGTGCGCGGGCCGGTGCAGATCACCTACGGAAAAAGTCTGGACGCCGTTCTTCCGCTGGACATTTCCATCACCCGTATGGCGGTCGCCGACAAGGTAAAGGATGGCGCTACAGTAGAGGATTACGCGGCATGGGAGCAGGAGCAGCCGGAGGACAAGCTTCGCACAATGGGCCGCAAGCAGATCATCCCCTTCGGCCTGTACGAGGTTCGCGGCTTCGTCAGCGCCAACCTGGCTGAAGAGACCGGGTTTGATGACGAAGATTTGAATGTCCTGTTTGAAGCCATTCTGAATATGTACGAGCATGACCACTCCGCCAGCAAGGGCGAAATGGCCGTCGTTTCTCCGCTGATTATTTTCAGGCACGTTGGCACGGATACCGACGCGGCGCAGAGAATCCGTCAGGCCAAACTGGGCTGCGCCCCGGCCCACAAGCTCTTTGATCTGGTCAAGGTCACGAAAAAAGCTTCCGTTTCCTATCCCAGAAGCTATCGGGATTATGACGCGCTTGTCTCTCTGGACAGGGTTCCCAAGGGCGTGCAGATCGGGTTCAAGCCAAGCGCCTTTGAGCCGGTAGTCTGGGACGCGCTTCCCGCAGACGAAGACTGGTTCTGCCATGGATGAGTGGGAGCCGATTCCTCTTTCCCGACTGTCTCACGCAGGGTTCTGCCTGCGTCGGGCTGCACTGCTGACCAATGAGCAGGTCTGGGCGGAAAGTGCGGATACTGCAAAAGGACGCTCTGAGCATGAGCGGGTCCACACGCAGCGGATAGAACGCCGGGGCGATTCAGCAAAGCTGTATGAGTTCCCTGTATTCTCCAAAGCTATGGGAGTTTCCGGGAAATGCGACTGCATAGAAGCGGAAGCATCCGCCCAGGGCTGCATGATCCCTGCGCTGGATTTCCCGGTCAGGCTGTATCCGGTTGAGTACAAGCACGGAAAACTCCGCGCAGAACAGGAATATGAGGTTCAGCTGTGCGCGCAGGCCATGTGTCTGGAAGAAATGTTCCAGACACAGATCCCGGAGGGCGCCATCTACTACATCACATCGCACCGCCGCTATCCGGTCTCTTTTACAGCGGAGCTCCGCAGTCTTGTAAAGGAAACAATCGAAAGAATCGAGGCGTTTCGCCGAAGCTTTTCGATCCCGCCGGCGGAATACGGGGCGAAATGCAAGGCGTGCTCCCTGCGGGAGCACTGCCTTCCCAGCGTGCAGCGATCCGCGTCCGGCTACTGTATGCAGCTGCGCAAAGAGGCCATGCACGAGGAGGATGTCCCATGAAAAAGCTGCTGGAGACGCTCTATATTACAACGCCTGAAAGCTATCTGTTTGAGCGGAACGGGAATATCTGCATCTCCATCGGCGGTGCAGAAAAGGCCGCTGTTCCAATCACACAGGTGAACTCCATCGTTCTGTTCGGAAAGAACACACTCTCAACTGCGTTGCTCTCATTTTGCTCCAAAAACGACGTGACGATTACATTTCTCAGCGAGAACGGCTTTTTTCTGGGGCGGCTATGCGGTCCGGTCAGCGGAAATGTGCTGTTAAGAAAGCGCCAGTATGAAACACTGGCAGATACAGCCTTTGCAAACCGGTTTGTCAAGGATCTGCTGTTCTGTAAGCTGCGAAACAGCAGATCTGTGTTGGTGCGGTATGCCCGTACTGCCTCTGATGAAGCAGAAAAGAGCGGCGTTGCTGCGGCGGCAGCTGATTTGACCGCAATCGCAAATCGTCTGGATGACTGTACAGACATTGATTCCATGCGCGGAATCGAGGGCGCAGCTGCGTCTGTCTACTTCTCTCGCTTTGACGATCTGCTCTCCAGTCCGAAGGGATACCGCTTTGAGACGAGAAGTCGGCGTCCGCCGCTGAACGAAGTCAATGCGGTGCTGTCTTTTGTCTATACGCTGTTGGCACATGACGTTCGATCTTCGATGGAAGCCGTGGGGCTGGACCCTGCCGCCGGGTATCTGCACACCCTTCGCCCGGGGCGGCCATCCTTTGCGCTGGACATCATGGAGGAGCTGCGTGCGCCCCTGTGCGACCGGCTGGTCATTTCCATGTTCAACAGGGATCAGTTTCAGACGCAGGATTTTACGACAGACTTTGAAGCGGTATACCTCAGCGAGAAAGGGCGGCGAAAGGTTCTTGAACAGTGGCGGGCCAGAAAGCGCGAGTCCATTCAGCACCCGTTTTTGAAGGAGAAAGTTCCCATTGGGATGATCCCATACGTACAGTCTATGCTGTTTGCCCGTGTGCTGCGCGGGGATCTGGATCGATACCCGCCGTTTGTGTGGAGGTCATGACATATGATGCTGGTCGTAACCTATGATGTGGACACATCGGATTCTGCCGGGCAAAAGCGCTTGCGGAAAGTAGCAAAGATCTGTGAACGACATGGGATGCGTGTTCAAAACTCCGTGTTTGAGGTGCTCGTGGACGCTGCACAGCTGGTCGTGCTGAAACAGGAACTGGGAAAAGCTATCGATATGGAGCAGGATTCTGTCCGCTTTTATCGACTCGGCAATTCATACGAGAACCGGATCGAAAGCATGGGACGCAAGCCCCACGTGGAAGCAGGAAGTGCCTTGATCTTTTAACGCCAACCCCTGCCGTACACATTTTTGCGGCAGGTTGGCGCATGAAATCCATGCAAGATATACAGCTTTTGGATCTCTTCTTGGAAAACCAAAGGAAGCCAGACATAAAACTGTATCATCTTTCGGCAATTTGCCGCAAAACCTCATGACGGACTTGTGGAAAATTGCTGTCGCCCCTCCCGCAGGGGCGTGAGTAGAAATAATGGGCAGGCTGTGAAGGTTTACAAGGACGAAAGTCGCCCCTCCCGCAGGGGCGTGAGTAGAAATTGAATATGAAGTATTCGGAAGCATTACGTATGGAACGTCGCCCCTCCCGCAGGGGCGTGAGTAGAAATAACTCCGGCGCGGCCATTAGGCTGCGCTCCACGGTCGCCCCTCCCGCAGGGGCGTGAGTAGAAATCGGGAAAAGCTGGAGCGCGCAGGTATCTGCCGCGAGTCGCCCCTCCCGCAGGGGCGTGAGTAGAAATAGAGGAAATGCCAATGGCCGAGCGGCTGATCGCCGGGTCGCCCCTCCCGCAGGGGCGTGAGTAGAAATAGCCAATGCAGGAACCAATGATGCGGCCGCAGTAGTCGCCCCTCCCGCAGGGGCGTGAGTAGAAATGAAACCGAAGGCTCGAAAGCACGCACGGAGAAAAGTCGCCCCTCCCGCAGGGGCGTGAGTAGAAATAATCTGACTTTCATTTGTTCCTCCTCATGCTCCGGTCGCCCCTCCCGCAGGGGCGTGAGTAGAAATTATCGATCATCCTGAATGACGGCGCGCAGTACGCGTCGCCCCTCCCGCAGGGGCGTGAGTAGAAATATTCCAGCTGCCGTCCGCGCCCTGCGCGAACAGCGTCGCCCCTCCCGCAGGGGCGTGAGTAGAAATCTCAAATCCGATTTGGTTCTTGACATATTCGATCTGTCGCCCCTCCCGCAGGGGCGTGAGTAGAAATGCGAATCCGTACTGCTGCAACAGCGGCTACAACTACGGGTCGCCCCTCCCGCAGGGGCGTGAGTAGAAATTTCGTCAAGAACGCCGCCGGGACGTGGAGCGCAGCCTGTCGCCCCTCCCGCAGGGGCGTGAGTAGAAATATGCGGCGGTTCAGGCCGAACGGGAACGGATGCAGGGTCGCCCCTCCCGCAGGGGCGTGAGTAGAAATGATGTAATTGTTCGCGACATTCGCAGATGCTTCCGTCGCCCCTCCCGCAGGGGCGTGAGTAGAAATGAGAACGATGCCAAAGTTTTCGTTGGTCTATAGTCGCCCCTCCCGCAGGGGCGTGAGTAGAAATTGGGCTGTGGCCACGAGCATAACTGCGGCATTCAGTCGCCCCTCCCGCAGGGGCGTGAGTAGAAATAGCCAGCAGGCGCACAACAGCTTCCACGATCGGTCGAGTCGCCCCTCCCGCAGGGGCGTGAGTAGAAATAGTTCATAGTACATGCCGTCGAACAGCGTCGTGGGTCGCCCCTCCCGCAGGGGCGTGAGTAGAAATCTGGCATGCCGACGCTATCTCAACGACCTGGCGTGTCGCCCCTCCCGCAGGGGCGTGAGTAGAAATTCTCTTCCTCCTCTTTTTCCGACACTCCGGGCAAAGTCGCCCCTCCCGCAGGGGCGTGAGTAGAAATTTCTGAGCGTCAGCGAGACCAACTGGCAGCGCGCGTCGCCCCTCCCGCAGGGGCGTGAGTAGAAATGGCACTGTCCAGGTCACGGCGCGGAACAACTTTCGTGTCGCCCCTCCCGCAGGGGCGTGAGTAGAAATATCAATGCGGCACTCCTTATATGGTTTGTAAACAGTCGCCCCTCCCGCAGGGGCGTGAGTAGAAATCTCACAATTCCTGACGGCCTATCCCGCGTCCAGCGGTCGCCCCTCCCGCAGGGGCGTGAGTAGAAATTTCTTTGCCATCTCTTCGAAGTTGGTCTGCCACGGGTCGCCCCTCCCGCAGGGGCGTGAGTAGAAATGGCATAAACCGTGCTGATCGCGTCCGTCGTCGCCTCCGTCGCCCCTCCCGCAGGGGCGTGAGTAGAAATCGCGTCGCGCATCATATCGTCCAGCTGCGCGCGCGTCGCCCCTCCCGCAGGGGCGTGAGTAGAAATTTTCCAATTTGGAAATGAATACGGTTTGCACCCTGTCGCCCCTCCCGCAGGGGCGTGAGTAGAAATTATGCAGGAGCGCAAGGAAATGGAGGCGGCGAAGTCGCCCCTCCCGCAGGGGCGTGAGTAGAAATGCATACCAGCACGGTGCAGGCCGTCATGGCGGCGAAGTCGCCCCTCCCGCAGGGGCGTGAGTAGAAATAATATCGCCCATGCAGGCTCCGCAATGCGCACAGAAGTCGCCCCTCCCGCAGGGGCGTGAGTAGAAATCTGCGCTACAAGAGCCGCAAAAAGGCCGAGCGGGCCGCGCGTCGCCCATCCCGTAGGGGCGTGAGTAGAAATGGTGTACTCGCGGAGAAATTTCACATCCTGACCAGCACTGGAGCGCTGAATCTCCAGTTATTTGACTGCAAATACGAGGATGTCCGAAAGGCAGCCGTCTTGCAGACGCTTGAGGCAATCTTCTCGAAGCATTGACACGGAAAACGAAGAAAGGAAAAAATGACCAGACAATATCAGATTCAAAAAATCACCGGGAAACCGGACTGGAATAAGATCGAAAAAGCGCCGATCGACCAGAAACTGTGGCTACCCTGTGAGCAGATCAGCGCCTACGCGCAGCTTGCGTACGATGACAGCAGACTGTATGTGCGCCTTCACGCGGAGGAACCAACGATCCGCGCAGAAAATACCGGCATACTTGACCAGCCGTGTCAGGACAGCTGCCTGGAGTTTTTCTTCAGCGCCGCAGAGCAGGATGCGCGATATATCAACATTGAGCTGAACCCTAGCCTGTGCATCTATTTCGGATTTGGGACCGGAAGAGAGGATCTGATGCGGATCCTGCTTCCGGACGGCGCAAAGACCTTGTATGCAGCCAGCGAAAGAACGCCCAGTGGCTGGGATGTGACGTACGAGCTTCCTTTTCAGCTGCTGCGGCTGTTCTTCCCGGATTTTGCTCCGTCCGGAACAATCCGGGGCAATTTCTACAAATGCGGCGATCTGACCGTGCAGGAGCATTATCTTGCGTGGAACCGCGTGGACGCGGAACGGCCCGATTTCCATCTTCCGAAGTACTTTGGAGCGTTGATTTTTTCTGAATAAGCAAGCAGCCCGGCTCTGAATTCCGAGTCGGGCTGTTAAAGATGGCGGCATCTCATTGTATCAATGGGATGCCGCCATTTTGCTATCATACAATACACCTCCATTCTCAGCGCCCTTTTTGAGCGCAAAAAGGGCGCTGGTCATTGGTTTGTGAAAACCAACAATCCAGCGCCCATAACTTTGTGAAAGATTTTTCTTCGATTTTTCTGAAATCCAGCCGCCGCAGCCCTCTGAAAAAGGGCGCTGACAGCAAAAATTCCTTGAATATGGAAAAGCAGAGGTTCAAAACCCCTGCCATCCGTGATTTCATCTATGGAGTTACCAAAGAATTTTGAGAATAAAAAATTGCCGAACCCCTTGAGATGACTGGCTTTTTTGC
>OGMT01001459.1_pt1 | contig 11012 bp, 10 predicted proteins | sample 1573271 | NCBI WGS metagenome assembly OGMT01 (sample SAMEA2582000, study PRJEB24529) | metagenome | biome: Human gut stool | place: China | collected 2011 | reverse complement strand
TGGCGGCAGCGGCAATGTCCATGCTGGGCGGCTTTGCCGTGCTGGGCGGCATGGATTTTTCGGGGCTGGAACTGATCGTGTTCTGCATCACCGGCATTGCAGTGCTGTTTTTGGCCGCACAGAAGGGTGCTCCCGCCAAGGATAAGCGCAGCTACACGCTGGTGTTCGTGCTGCTGATGCTCAGCAAGCTGGCTGCAGGCGGCTGGGCGGGCGACCTGTGCTCGGCACTGGTGTGGCCGGGCCTGCTTGCCATCGAGTACGGCCATGGCAGGCCCATCCAGCGCCCGCTGCAGCTGGTGTGCATCTCGGAAGCGCTGCGCCTTTTGTTCTGGCTGCTGACGAAGTATGCGGGCATGAGCGCCCTTGCCTTCTGGACGAACATCATGTTCGTGCTGCTGGCCTGTGCCCGGGGCTGGGCAGCGCTTGTGCTGTATAAGACCCAGGAGGAGACCCTGTGACCCAGCGGCGCAAGTCCAAAAAAACGGAAGCGGAACCGCGCCGTGTGAACCGGCGCACCTTTCTGGCGGGGGCCGGTGCTGCTGCCTGTGTGGGTGCGGGGCTGTGGCTGCGCAGAAAAAAGTTTTCCAAACGGGACAAAACGAAAGCAGAAAAACAGCCCGTTGAGAACCCTGCCCTGCCTGCAGGCGAGTGGCGGGCCGTATGGGTGAGCTATCTGGAATGGGCCGCCATGGACTTTTCCACGGAGGATGCCTTCCGCGCCGGAGTGGTGCAGCTGCTGGACAACTGTACCGGACTGGGGCTGAACACAGTGCTGGCCCAGGTGCGCCCCTTCGGGGATGCGCTGTACCGCAGCACCCTGTTCCCATGGAGCCATCTGTGCACCGGCGTGCAGGGGCAGGACCCCGGTTTTGACCCGCTTGCCGTGCTGGTAGAAACCGCCCATGCCCAGGGCCTTACGCTGGAAGCCTGGATCAACCCCTACCGCCTGCAGGCTAACGGAACCCCGGCTGAGCTCTGCGCGCAAAGCCCTGCTCTGCTGCATCCCAACTGGGTCAAGCACACTGCAACCGGCCTGTATCTGGACCCCGCCAGCATCAAAGTCCAGCAGTATCTGGCTGATTCCATCCGTGAGCTATGTACCAATTATGCCATTGACGGCATTCATTTTGATGATTACTTTTACCCCACTACTGCCCCGGATTTTGATGCCGACAGTTATACCGCAAGCGGCAGCACCATCTCGCTGGCCGATTGGCGGCGGCAAAATGTAAACGATCTAATGCGGGCCTGTTACGCCGCCGCCCATGCGTTCAATGTGCGGTTTGGGGTTTCACCGCAGGGCACACTGAGCGGCTGCCGCGACGGCCAATACAGCGATGCCGCGCTCTGGCTGGCCAAGCCAGGCTATTGTGATTATCTGATCCCGCAGCTGTACTGGGGCCTGAACTACCGCAAAAATGGTTCTGATGCCCTGTCACTTGGCCGCCTTGCTGCCGAGTGGCTCTCGCTGCCGCGCACAGAATCCGTTCAACTGGCATTCGGCCTTGGTGCTTACCGTATCGGTGACGGCGACGAGGGCGACACCTCCGGTCCCGGCACCGAGTGGTGCACCGGCCATGCCCTCGCCACCCAAGCCACCACGCTGCGCTCCCTCGGTGCCAGCGGCGCTGCCCTCTACCGCTATGATTTTCTTTTTGCCAACACCCTCTACCCCACCCTGGCGGAACAGGAGATTGCGGCGCTGCGGGAGGTTTGGGGATAGATTGTCGGTACCCACACTCACTTATTGTTGAGTTCGTATAACGCGCTGCTGCAAACTATTGCCATATACCACGACGCGTGCTCCATTTGTAGTGGCCGATGCTCACCATCGGCCCGCCTGAGCACCCGCCACATTCCCGGGGACTCTCCCGCGGGCTAAGGAACGCCGCACTGTGGCGTTCCTTACGGCACTGCGTGCCGCCGCCCTGTTCGAGTATCCCTGACGCTGCACCAGATTGAACCTTCTTTGAAAGATTGCAATAAAAAACGCGCTGCAATTTCTTGCAACGCGTACTTTGGTGCACCATGTGGGAGCAAACCCGAACACTTTTGTGTATCCGGGCGGCATCGGCATCACACGGCTGCTCCCCCGGAAGTGATGCCTGTTGTTCCTCCGCGCGAGGATAAAAGAGGGGTGTTGAAACATCAAGGGGCTTTTGCGGCATATCCTCGCTTTGCAAACTGGGCTGCGGTATTCCACAGTCCCCTTGACATTTCCCCATCCCTCTTTTTCTGGCTAATCGCTGAACAACCCACAAGTCCTTATTCCAAGTAGGATAACAAATCCATCGTTGTATCTTTCAACGGCACTCATCTCGTTTTTCTTATGGTCGTTGCATCTTGAAGCATTTTAAGTAGTTCTTTCCTGTGTCGGTTTGTCGCGGGAACAATGGCGGCTCCTTTTTTCAGAACCTTCACTTCTTCATCATATAAGCCGTATTTATGTAAGAGTTTCGCAGTTTCTCTATATAGTGCAGGCGCATCAAATTTCTTTTCTATCGCGACGTAAAATTGGTAAAGCGCCTCCTTATCTTTTCCAATAGTGCAGTAATCAAGCCCCTTTGATTCCTCGAAAAATCCATCTCCCTCTGTGTTTGCAGCAGCTATTATATTCTTTCTGTTCTCTCGCAGAAACCTTTTAAGTTCCTCGCTTTTACTTTTCTTCTCACTTGGCACTTCTTGCGTTGTTCTAAGATTTTGTGTTGTTCCTTGAGAACCCGCCATATTTACTCCAAATCGCTGCTTTTCGATTTTCCCTACTATTGTTTTCCACTCCTTTTGTCTTCCCTCTGCCGCAATAATTTTATTCATTTCCCATACCGTAAAAGGTTCTCCAAAAGTGGAATCATCCGTTGTCTTATGCCGATGATTGTGCATATAGGGCACATATGCATTCTCTTCCAATTCCTCTATGCCTTTTTCGGTTAAAGTATATTTTTGTAAAGCCACATTGTTTGGCAAGTCTTCTTCCGCAATGTCACTTTTTATTCGTTCGACAAGTTCACTCTTTTTCCCCGTAGTAGAAAGGCAATGGGCCTGAAGAATTTCTCTTAACTCGTTCACAGACAGATTCATTAACAAATTGCCTTTTCGTTCCCATTTTATGAATTCGCGACTTTTCAATGAATCAAGTAAACTTCCTACATCACGCACTCCATAATCAAACCACCAAAATCCCGGATACCCATTAGAAGGTTTTGGGTACTTTCCATATTTGCAATATTCCAGCAATAAAATTTCTGGAACATACAATCCATTTTTAGACGGATATGTCACCTTTTTTCTTTCATTAAAAGGAATCACTTTCTTTTCGAACTGTGTTCCTTCGTGAGCTACGAGGGCATAATAACTATCCTGCTGATAATATGGCCTTTCCTCTATCGCAACGCTCGATGAATCCGCATAGTATCGCTTCTGTGGCACGGTTGAATTTTGCACGGGTGTTTTTGGTTTAGCTTTGTCCCCCTTAAAAAGTCCATCTATAAAGTTCAGCAGTGCCATTATATAACTCCTCTTTATCTCAACAATTTTTTCGGGTCAATGCCATTTCTTTGAAGATTTTGAATTGTTTCCCACAGGTCCTTATATCTATGCACATCTTCGCTTGTCATAAAAACAATATACGTCTTCGAGCCTGTATACAAAGTCACTGCGTCAGCATTCAATTTCATATCAATAATTTTGTCTGCTTTTAAATTGAATCCGCCTTTTTGGGAAATCGCAATGAATCTCTTGTCTGTAACAAAGAATCGGCAGGGGGTCTTTTCCCAATAAGTTTCACGTGTTGGTGTTACATGGACGTTAGAACTTCCCACCGATAATCCTTTTGCAATGTGGATTCTACTGCTTACCCCAGAAGATTTATATCCCGTTGTACGTGTTTTTTCCTTTCCTATTGAAGCATCAGACATAAAGAGACACACTTCATCATCATTCAATGCAATTCCCGGATTAGCAGGCACCATTTTTTTGAATTTTTCTTCCGGGCTCAAGCTAACAGATTCAGAATTATTTTTTTGCTCATTCTTATGAAATCTTGAAAATAGTCCCATAAAAATTCTCCTTTGTAAATCCGAACATATCTGCAATATTTTTCTAACAGAAATAGTATATTTTTATAATAGCATAAATTTCTATGCCCTTCAACAATCGTTCACCAAAATTAAAAGGCAGGCGCTAAAAGCGTCTGCCTTTTATATTACCACTTTGAAATTGTATCGTCATTAAAATAGTACGCCTGAAACACCGTACCATCTTCCATCAAGAAACGCCCCTGTGCATCGTGTGGAATCTGCTCGGCCGCACGTCCGTCCCCGATGATGATGGTAGACAGCGTAGTGTCTGCGCGGCCACAAATGCGAATGTTCATGTTGTTCTTAATCTGCCCCGGCAGAATATTAGCGTCCGGGCGCTGGGTCGCAAGAATCAGATGGATTCCAAAGGCGCGGCCTTGACGAGCAATCAGCGCAAGTCGTGCTTCAATCTGTGCCAGCAGTTCCTTACGCGCTTTATCCGCACCCGTCTTGTCAAGCAGTTCTGCCACCTCGTCACAGGCAAAGACAATACGCTGCATATAATCTCCGGACTTTTCGCGGTACTCGGTAATGTTGGCGGCATCAACTTTTTTGAAAAGCCGTTTGCGTTCTTCCAAGGTATCTGCCAAGTGGTTCAGGAGTACAAGGAGTTTCGTTTCTTCCGTAATAATGTAGGCAAACTCCTGCCAAACATAAGAAAAGTCAACACCGCCCTTGAAGTCAGCCACATATACAACATCTGCCTGTTGAATTGCCTGCCAAAGCAAGCACTGCACCAATACGCTCTTGCCGCTTCCCGTGTTGCCGCCAATCAGAATATGCGGGGTCTTGTCAATATCAATAATCACATCACCCGTCAGGCCACGCCCAAGAATCAGCTTGTTGTCCTCATTGCGCAGAATATAGCGTTCATGCCATTCGATGGTATCAAAAACGTGTTCAGGCGGAACGCAACACAGGCTCACCGTTCGACGGTCATTACCCTCTTTAACGCTGGCTATCAGCATATTAAGGGCGCTTTCAAGTTCAAGCTGTTTGTCTACCCATGCGGACGCGGGAAAGCCCGTGCAGTGATACGTCAGTATAACGGCATTGCCGCACTTTTCTTTCTGCACCAAGTAAGGGGCTTCTCCCGCGCTGTTCGTGAATCCAATGCGGGCAAAATTGTGCTGCATTTCCAACGCTCCCGGCACATAGCCAACGGCGGCAGCGCTAACGGCAGCCCAACACAAATAGGTAAATGCCGCCGGTACAAGCATAAGACCCGCAAGCGAAGCGGGCAGATGGTACGGCCAGTAGATTGCCGCGCACAGTGCCGCCCCCAGCAGCAGGAGCACAAACAAGGCATGGCGCTTGCGGGGAGACACGACTGCATTGTGCAGCCCTGCCTTTACGGTATTGCAGAAGTTGTGCAGGTTGGTACGAGCACTCAATTCATTGTTGTTCAGATTCGTCATGGTCGTTCTCCTTTTTCGGTTCGACGTGTGGGGGAAGAAGATAACGCTGCTCCCAATCCCCCGATGTAGGATTCAGCACATAATCGGTTCCAAGGTCGGCAAGGTCAAGATAGCGGCGGGAATGTGTAAAATAGCTTATCAATATATTAGGATTATATCCTTTTCCACATTTGCACATTTCCGCAAAGCGTAGCGGAGAAATTATAATGATGTTGGTATAGCAGGCAACAGCATCCGAAAAGCGCGCGGGCAAGGTGCAGTAGTTACCACTCAAAAGACGGCGAATCTCGAACCAAGGGAATTGGCCGGTATAGTCTGTCAGCACAACCGTCTTTTCTGCGCAGTAACTATCCCACGGGTGTGTATAGTCACTTACTACATATGTATCCGGCGTATGCGCGAACAACTTGTAGGCTTCCTTGGGTGGAAAATTAGCTTCCACATAAATGCAATTCAGGTCACGATAAATCGGGCGGTATTTCTGGCTCATAATTGCAAATCGAATTTTGCGAAGTTCTGCTGAACGATTCCACACAGTCGGAAACTTCGTCAGGATTTCCGCATCGCTTTTGCCTTCTCGGATAGCTTGCAGCACGTCTTCGCTCAACGTCTTTGCTGATTGGTTGTCAGCAGATTTCCGTCTTCCGTCCGGAATGATGCCCCATTCCCAAAAGTTGGCTTCGTCAGCTGGCAATTTCTCGCCGAACTTTTCAGGATACTTTTTGTACCATGCACCAGTAGGGTCTTTTAACAAGTACTGCCTGACAGATAAAATATTTGCCTTGCAATCTTGCAGCGCTGCCATCGGAAACAATTTGTGCAGATGACCGCCCAGTTCTTGTGACGGAAAGTATGCCGCAATATGTCCATGTGGTGTGTGTTTGTCATTTTCATCGACAGTCAGGCTTTGTTCCATGACACTTGCTACATAGGTAACACGCCCTGTTTTAATGTCCTCTTTGAATCTTTCAAGGATTTCTGCCTGTTCAAGAGAGATTCCATGATTCTGTGGATTGTTGATTGTAATCAACCACAGACGCGCTTTCGTCCCCAAAATAGAAGTTTTTCGTTTTCCTTTTACACTTTCTGACGTAACGACTTCTGTTTCATTAGCCTTACCGTCAAAGTCCGCCGCCTTTGCCATTGCCATCACCACCTTTTGTATCTCAATGACTTGTTTCTATCTCAATAACTTGTTGCTTTCATTGAGATACTTTTTTAATCTGTGCTACGTCTTATTTCTGCACTATCTCAATGTCTCATTGTCGCTCTAAGGTAATATTCCCCGCCTGTCCGGCGTGGGCCCGGTCGAGCGACCCAAAGGGCAAAAAAGTAAGGCGGCGGCAGGGTGAGACGCTTTAGGGCATCCCGCCCTTGCCACCGCCCAGCGATTAACCGCCGATAACGGTTACACCATCGGCCATTGCCTTGAGATTGACAGCATCAATACCGCGCTGCCCTTTCACGAAGCTGGGGTAAATGCCCAGCTGGATGTTTGCAAACTTGACCAGATGGTCATAGGCATCTTCATCCAGAAGCTGCTTGCCCGGAATCTTGACGTCAAGGCGTTCACCCTGAAAGCCGGAGCAAGTCACCGTGTAGGTGTAGCCCAAAACGGTGTCGGTGCGATTGCCGTCAATGTACTCGTTGTAAGGGCGAATACCGCACAGGCGGAGACGCTCACCGAGGGTCACAGGCGATACAATCACCTGCTTGATGGTCGCATTGTTCAGACGCATCTTGCTTTTCCTCCTTTCTGGCCGCTGCATCACAATCCGAAGACTGCTTGCGTTGGTCGTCTATGTACGCCGCAATATCGCGGTACATCAGACAGGCAATACGGTCTATATCAAATTTTGACATCTTATAGTCCATACTGCCCTCTTGACATTCGCGAAATTGTAGCGTATCATAGTGATACATTCAGTGCATTTCGTTTGGTTGTATCACTATGATTAGTATAACAGCATTTACTTATGTCCGCGATAGTCAAACCATACGCGCCATTTTACGTAGAATCGGTTGTCGTATATTTAGGAGGATTTATGAACATTACATTTTGCGATGGGATGCTTTTACAAGTAGCCTTACATGACAACAAGGCTACCGTCATTTCAAAACAAGAAATCGGAACAGAAACCATAAATTTTTATAACTACTTTGCAAAATATCGCTTATCCCCTAAAGAGCAACTTTTGACGTTGTCAAATTGCCCAGATAAAGAAGCTATTGAAATCATTTCCGGGCAGTCTCTTGTGAAGCAATTCTTTTTAGATTACATTAACGGCCGCACAGATATTTATCCACAAAGTAAACAGGCTGCCACCGAAGAAGCCCTGACCTATACCCGCAATCTTGTTCAGCATACCTTTTCGGATTTGGACGCTGCTTTTTCAGAACGCCCCTGTGCTGACGATACCAGCACACAGCGTTTTGATAAAACGGTTTATCTGTTCACACATGAAGAACTTGAAGACGGCCAAACTGTTTTCAAACCCAACCAATTTACAACTTCCTTTGTCTCGTTGAACAATCGAATCGTGCTGGTCTACGCTGTAAAGAACCTGTATGAATATATTGCCCTTGATTTCTATCACGTCTATTTTTCATCTGATTCCATCAAACAGGTTGCCGTCTGCCCCTGCTGTAAAAAGGCTTTTCGCAAGAGCCAGCAAAACAAACTCTATTGCAGCAAATCATGCAAGGATAAACACATCAAAGCCAATAACAAAAAAAGCCCCTACTATTCTAAATATCGCTACTTGCAGCAATACCATAATAGGCAACTTAATGAACTGCGTTCTCAAATGACAGATTCATCGCCACAAGTGAAAAAGCTGCAAGGTATTTATAACACTTGGAATGAATGGGCACACTCGGAATATGAGCAGGCAACCAAAACCTACAATCTTATGCAACAAGAAAAGTTCAAGTTCATTATCAATGTGAACGCCTACCGCCAAGCGCAGGCAAATAATAGCTTTCCGAATTTTGAAACCGAATCTGCTGAAGAATTTGGAGAACGGTTAAAATCAAAATGGAAAGAGCTGAAAAGAGGTGTAAAATGACAATGGAATCCAAACGCGCCGTTATTTACGCCCGGTATTCGAGTAGCCGCCAGCGAGAAGAAAGCATTGAACGCCAAATTGAAATTTGCAATGACTATGCTGCCGCACATAATATGCTCGTAATCGGCTCCTATGTAGACCGAAAGAAAACAGGAAAAACCGATACCCGACCTGACTTCCAGCGCATGATTTACGAAAGCAGCAAGCACCTATTTGATGTCGTTCTGGTTTGGCGTTATGACCGCTTCGCCAGAAACTTAGATGACCACGGCGCATATGAACGGCTGCTCCACCAAAATAGCGTTGACCTAATTTCAGCAACCGAAGAAATTCCCGAAGGAAGTCACAGCGCCATTATCAAGGCTGTTATTCTCGGTGGTAACGAATCCTACTCTGTCGAGCTGGCAGCAAAAGTATCAGACGGAATGCACCGTGCAGCCATGCAGGGGCAAACTTCCGGCGGGCCGCGTGTTTTTGGTTATCGCGTTGTAGATAAGCACTATGTTCTTGATGAGGGTGAAGCGCAGATTATCCGCCAAATCTTTACATGGTACGACCAAGGCAAATCCATGACCGAAATCGTAAATCAACTCAATGCGCAGGGTGCTGTCAATGCTGCCGGAAAGCCGTTCATCATTTCAGTAATGCGCCGCATACTGACTAATAAAATGTATATCGGTATCCGTCTATACAAAGGGGAAGACATCGGCATTCGCGTCCCGGCTATCATTGACAAGGAACTTTTTGACCGCGTACAAATCCAAGTTGGAAAGAACAAATGCGCCCCCGCAAGAAACAAACCGCTAAACGACCAGTATCTACTTACGACCAAACTGTTCTGCGCGCAATGTGGCAGCACTATGTCCGGCATTTCCGGCATATCTAAAAACGGCAGCAAGTACCAATATTATTCCTGCACCAACCGTTCCAACAAAAAGGGCTGTACAAAGCGCTACATCGGCAAAGAAGTCCTTGAAACCGCTGTTGTCGATACCGTTAAAAAGGTACTGCTGGCAAACAATATCCCCGAACTGGCGAAAGCCGTTGTCAAATGCTGCAACGATGCACAGGATAACGGCAACTTGCTAAAACTTGAAAGTGAACTGCGCGAAGTGAACAAAGGTATCAACAATCTGCTTGACCTCATTGAAGCCGGGCGCAACTCTCAGGCAATGGCAGACCGCCTTGAACAGCGCGAGCAGCAAAAGAAGCTGTTGGAACAAAATATTGCAAAAGAAAAAGTCCTCCATCGGATACCGACAGAGGACGAAGTAATTTTCTTTTTCAACAACTTTATTCAGGGCAACATTGATAGTCTGGAATACAACCGTTATCTGATTGATATTCTCGTAAACAGTATCTATCTTTCCGATGAAGAAGACGGCACACAAAAAATGACCGTCCTGCTAAATACGCAGAACGGTCAAGAAACTGTCACATTAAACGACCTTACACAGTGTTCGTCTAATGTTCATATGGTGCACCATCGGGGACTCGAACCCAGGACCCACTGATTAAGAGTCAGTTGCTCTCCCAAATGACTCAAACTAAGCCTATCCTCAAAAGCGTTCAAACCTCTTTTATTGCACTATCATCGTTGTTCCATGTCAAACTCGATTTGCTCTTATTCGAATTTGCATTTTTTAAGCAGCCCGATACCACACCAAAGTCGAACACCATTCACTAATTATGATAGTTCTATGCCTACTATTCATGGATTGAATCACCTTTTGCGGCTCGTGCCATAATTTTATACACAGTGTCCATATACTTAAAGCCGCACTCAACCGACGGCAATTCATACTTCCGAATACCATTTTGCAGAGCGCTGCTTTTGTTGTAGTATTATGATTACTTTAATTAGCGAAAGGAGCCCTCCCTATGACTGAACCGCAAACATTATCTGCATATTTCACTTACTGCAAGTTGCAAAAAAACCTGGATAATAAAACTCTAAAGGCATATCAGATTGATCTCAAACAGTTTGTCGATTTTTATCCAAAACCAACAACGGTTACTCGTACTGACATGGAACTATACATTGAGCATCTCATGGAACGCTACAAAGCGTCTACAGTGAAGCGTAAAATTGCAGCGCTAAAAGCGTATTACCATTACCTAGTCTATGAAGAAATTCTGGAACACAGTCCCTTTGAAAAAATTCAACTGCATATTCGCCAGGAAATTTTACTTCCTAGAACTATTGATCGCCCGATACTTGGTGCCATCTTTTCCGCCGCTTACCGCGAACTTTCGACCGCCCATTCCAAAGCTGCTCGCCGGGAAACAATTAGAAATATCGCCGTGCTTGAGCTTTTGTTCGCTAGTGGGATACGCGTTTCCGAGCTTTGTACAATCACCTGCGATAACTTGAATTTAGATAGCCAGGTTGTTCTTATCCGTGGGAAAGGTAGTAAAGAGCGAAAAATCTACTTGGCTTCTGCCCCTGT
>OGMT01001458.1_pt1 | contig 11026 bp, 9 predicted proteins | sample 1573271 | NCBI WGS metagenome assembly OGMT01 (sample SAMEA2582000, study PRJEB24529) | metagenome | biome: Human gut stool | place: China | collected 2011 | reverse complement strand
CCTAAAAGAAATCATTAAATGTATTTTGACACCCTCATACGGAACAGCGAAAGGGGCTATTGTCTGTCGATATTTCCTCTTCTTATCTCGATACCCGTCCCGATGTATTTCCATTCATCAGGCTTTCCACCTCATCCACCGTCACCAGATTGAAGTCTCCATAAACGGTATTTTTTAATGCGGAAGCGGCAAGAGCAAAATCCAATGCCTTCCGGTCATCATCCGGATAAGTGATCAGACCGTATATCATACCACCCACAAAAGCATCACCAGCGCCTACACGGTCTGTTTCATGTTCAATATCATAAATGCCTGTATGCTTCAAAGTGCCATCGGAATAAAGAACAGCAGCAAGCACGTTATGATTGGATGTTATGGAATTACGCAATTCCAGAAACACTTTTTGACAACGCGGGACAAGTCGCTCCACCTCTTGTCCGAACTTCTCGAAAGATGGCAAATCAGACTCAAAAGAAACATCGGCGGTATCAACAGCTCTAAATCCTACGGGCTGTATGCCGAGAATCTCCTGATACTCAGGTTCTGCGCCGAAAATGACATCGCTGTACTGCACCAACGGCTGCATCACTTCGGCAGCAGTACAACCGTAGTTCCAAAGTTTCTTGCGGAAATTCAAATCACACGAGATGGTAAGCCCCATACGGTCGGCTATTTCAAGCGCTTCCCGGCAAGCGTCGGCTCCCTCTTGCGAAAGGGCGGCAGCAATGCCCGACCAATGAAACCAGCCTGCATCGGCAAAAATGGTTTCCCAATCGATCATACCCGGACGAAGCGTGGCGAAAGAAGAACCCTCGCGGTCGTACACCACATTGGAGTTTCGGAAAGCTGCGCCGCATTCCAGATAATACAATCCCAAACGTTTACCGCCAAACACAATGCCGTCCGTCCCCAGCCCGCTGGCACGAAGCGAATTGATACATGCACGCGACACGGCATTATCGGGCAGGCGGGTAACAAATTCCGTAGGAATGCCGAAGTGCGCCAAAGACACTGCCACATTAGCCTCACTGCCACCATATGTAGCAATAAATTCATTAGTCTGCGAAAAGCGGCGGAAACCGGGCGTAGTAAGCCGTAGCATAACTTCACCGAAAGTAACGACTTTCTTATCGGTGGAAAGGGATTTCTTTTTCATAAGTCTTATATATTCAAAAGCATCAATGGGAAGTCAAATATACTATCAAAATTCCAAGTAAACGCAAAGAATTGATAATATTTATTGGCAGGAAAGGAAAATAGAAAGGTATTAGGCAGTTTTGTTGTATTTTTGTCACGTCATATTTACAGTAAGATTATCGCATGAGTACAACAAAGAAAATTCCTTCCCCTCTTGTATCCTTTCTCCCCATCGTCCTCTTAATAGGAATGCTGTTTGCCACCATCCGCACTTTCGGCAGTGACGCTTTGAGCGGCGGAAGCCAGATATCCCTGCTCACCACCACAGCCGTTTGCGTCTTTATAGGCGTAGCTTTCTACCGGATTCCCTGGAGAGATTACGAAATAGCCATTACCAACAATGTGGCGGGAGTGACTTCCGCCATTATCATACTGCTGATTATCGGTGCGCTGAGCGGCGCATGGATGATTAGCGGAGTAGTCCCTACTCTCATATACTACGGAATGCAGATTATACATCCGGACTTTTTCCTCACCTCTACCTGCGTTATCTGCGCATTGGTGTCCATCATGACGGGAAGTTCGTGGACCACCATCGCCACTATCGGCATCGCCCTCCTGGGAATAGGCAAGGCGCAAGGGTTTGAAGAGGGCTGGATTGCAGGTGCCATTATTTCGGGAGCGTATTTCGGCGATAAAGTATCGCCGCTGTCGGATACAACGGTACTTGCCGCATCCGTCACGGACACTCCGCTGTTCCGCCATATCCGCTACATGATGATTACCACCATTCCGTCGCTCGTCATTACGCTGGTTATCTTTACGGTAATGGGATTTGCCTGCGAAACCAGCGGTACAGAGCAGATAGCCGAGTTTACCGCATCGCTGAATGCCAGATTCCACATTACACCGTGGCTGCTGATTGTTCCGGTGGTTACGGGAATATTGATTGCACGCAAAGTACCCTCTATCATCACCCTGTTTCTATCCACACTTCTGGCTGCAACTTTCGCTATTATATTTCAGCCCGAACTGCTGCACAAGATTTCCGGAAACAATGATTTGTTTGAAGGGACAATGATGAGCCTGTACGGCAGTACCAGCCTGCAAAGTGACAGTGCCATGCTGACTGAGCTGATTGCCACACGGGGCATGGCAGGAATGATGAACACGATATGGCTCATTATCTGCGCCATGTGTTTCGGTGGAGCAATGACGGCAAGCGGTATGCTGGGAAGCATCACTTCCGTATTCGTCCGGTTCATGAAGAATACGGTCAGTGTGGTAGCATCCACCGTCGGTTCGGGAATATTTCTCAATCTTGCCACAGCCGACCAATACATCAGCATCATCCTTACCGGAAACATGTTCAGCAACATTTACGAGAAGAAAGGATACGAAAGCCGCCTACTGAGCCGCACCACGGAAGATGCCGTTACCGTAACCTCTGCCCTCATCCCGTGGAACACGTGCGGAATGACTCAGGCCACCATTCTGAGCGTACCCACACTGACCTATCTCCCCTATTGTTTCTTCAACCTCATCAGCCCGCTGATGAGCATACTCGTTGCGGCAATCGGATATAAGATAGTGAGAAGGAAATAACTTCATAGCCCCGCCGCCAACTCCTTAAATCTCATAAAATTAAAAAAGAGAGTGAACAATCGCGGATGGGCATTGTTCTTGCAATAAACTTATAACGAACAATATAATTTAAACCTAAACAAAAATTAAGTATGAAAAAGTTTATTGCATTAGCAGCATTAGTATTGATGAGCATGGTGACAACCACCGTGTATGCACAAGAGAGTAACGCACAACGCCGTGCAGACCGCAAAGCCCAAAGAGACGCAGAGCGCGCACGCCTGAAAGCGGAACAGCAGGCAGCCGACGCGGTCTCCTACGATGATGCCGTAGCAGCGCTGAAAGCACAGAAGTTTGTATTGGAAGCCAATCAGGTAATGTTCCGCAACGGGCAGACGGCTTTCGTCACTTCCAACACAAACTTCGTATTGGTAAATCAGGCACGCGGTACGGTACAGGTGGCTTTCAACACGGTTTATCCCGGTCCTAACGGTATCGGCGGCGTAACAGTGGACGGGACGGTATCGGACATGAAAATGTCTACCGACAAACGCGGCAACATCAACTGCAATTTCAGCATCCAGGGTATCGGCATCTCCGCACAGATATTCCTTACGCTGACCAACGGCGGTAATAATGCAACCGTTACCATCAGCCCGAACTTCAACTCCAATACTATGACTTTAAGTGGCAGCCTGCTGCCGTTGAACCAATCGAATATCTTTAAGGGACGTTCCTGGTAGGCCTATTACAATATATATATTTCCAACTCCGCTGCAAGTCGCTTAAAAAGTGTACATTTGCAGCGGAGTTTTATATATTATATTCATCATGAGAGAATTTATCATCGCGGACAATCAAGATATAACCAAAGCAGGCATGATGTTTCTGTTGAGCAAACAGAAAGACACCGCCTTGCTGCTGGAAGCCGACAATAAAGCGGAGCTTATACAACAGCTACGGTTACATCCCGAAGCGGTGGTTATATTGGACTATACACTGTTTGACTTTACCGGCGCCGATGAACTGATTGTATTGCACGAACGCTTCAAAACAGCGGACTGGTTACTGTTTTCCGACGAACTGAGCGTCGGCTTTCTGCGACAAGTATTGTTCAGCAGCATGGCATTCGGAGTAGTGCTGAAGGACAATTCCAAAGAAGAGATACTCACAGCACTGCAATGCGCTTTACGTAAGGAACGCTTTATATGTAATCACGTCAGCAACTTATTACTCTCGGGAAATAACCAGTCGGCTGCTCCCCACCCCACTCTGCAAAACGCTCTGCTGACGCCTGCCGAAAGAAGTATTCTGAAAGAGATTGCATTAGGAAAAACGACCAAAGAAATAGCAGCCGAAAGAAACCTCAGTTTCCATACCGTGAACAGCCACCGGAAAAATATCTTCAGAAAACTGAATGTGAACAATGCCCACGAAGCTACGAAATATGCTATGAAAGCGGGTATTGTGGATTTGGTGGAGTACTATATCTGATTTCCCCGCTTCCGATGCAAAGCTTGGCAGCCTCATCATATACAACGCCAAACTGACCGGGAGCTATGCCCTGCAACTTCTCATCTGAAACAATACGATAGCCTGTTTCGTCCTGCCACAGCCTGCCGCCGATAAATCCGGGAGCATGGCGTATCTTGAACGTAACCGGAATCTCATCTTTAATGCCTTCCCACGGATTTTCCGTAATAAAATGAAAATCCTGCATACTGAACTCATGTCCGTATTGCAGTTCCGTATCATATCCGTGCGACACATAAATTACATTCTCGTCCGTATCTTTACGAACCACAAACCAAGGTCCGCCACTCAAGCCCAAGCCTTTACGCTGACCGATAGTATGAAACCAATAACCGCGATGCGTACCCAGTATCTTTCCCGTTTCCAACTCAACAATCCGGCCTTCCTTTTCTCCGAGGAAACGACGGACAAAGTCATTATAATTAATCCGTCCCAAGAAACAGATTCCTTGACTGTCTCGTCTTCGGGCACTGGGCAACTGAGCTTTCAAAGCAATATCGCGCACTTCCTGTTTCATCAGTCCGCCCAACGGGAACATCAGTTTGGACACTTGCAGGTAGTCTATCTGCGCAAGAAAGTCCGTCTGGTCTTTTACGGGGTCGAGGGCTGTTCCCAGCCAGGTCTTTCCATTCTGCAGAACGGTAGTAGCATAATGTCCGGTTGCCGTAAAGTCGAAGTGCCTGCCGACCTGCTGTTCAAAGCAACCGAATTTAATCAGCTTGTTGCACATCACATCCGGATTCGGAGTGAACCCGCGGCTAACTTTTTCAATAGCATAAGCGGCTACATTATCCCAGTACTCCCGATGTAAATCGACAACTTCCAGCGAAAGACCGTAACGGCGCGCTACGGCAGAAGCCATCTCCAGGTCTTCCTCTGCCGAACAGTCCATATACTCGGCATCATCCTTTCCTATCTTTATATAAAACAGAGAGGGACGGTGACCTTGCTCACAAAGGAGATGTACGACAACCGAACTGTCAACACCCCCGGATAATAAAACGGCAATATTCATATTAATAATGTATCTAACATTTCATCCGAGGAACAAATGGTTTCATCGGATGAAATGCTCTTTTGTTCCGGACTTAAATTTTCTCCAACGCTTGGGACAAATCATCCAACAAGTCATCTATATGCTCCGTCCCTACTGAAAGGCGTACCGTTCCCGGCTTGATGCCCTGCTCTGCCAATTCCTGTTCATTCAATTGCGAATGGGTGGTAGTAGCGGGATGTATGACAAGCGACTTTACATCTGCCACATTTGCCAATAATGAGAATATCTGCAAGTTGTCAATAAATGTCTGAGCTTCCTTCTCTCCACCCCTTACCTCAAAGGTAAAGATGGAACCTGCTCCTTTCGGGAAATACTTCCGGTATAACGCATGGTCCGGATGATTTGGTAAAGACGGGTGGTTCACAGCCGCCACTTTAGGATGATTCTTCAAAAACTCCACCACTCTCAGCGCATTCTCCACATGGCGTTCCACACGCAAAGAGAGTGTTTCCAAACCCTGCAAAAGAACAAAGGCATTGAAAGGACTGATGGCAGCTCCGGTATCGCGCAACAAAACGGCACGGATACGGACAGCATATGCAGCCGCACCTGCCGCATCGGTAAAGCGCACGCCATGATAGCTCGGATCGGGTTCGGTCAGTTGCGGAAATTTACCGGAAGCCACCCAATCGAACTTGCCGCCATCTACAATAACACCGCCTAAAGAAGTACCATGCCCGCCAATAAATTTTGTGGCGGAATGTATCACAATATCAGCACCATGTTCGATAGGGCGAATCAGATAAGGAGTACCGAAGGTGTTGTCGATAATCAAAGGGATTTTATGACGATGAGCGATTTCGGCAACAGCACCAATATCAATAACATTGGAGTTAGGATTTCCCAATGTCTCGATAAACACGGCCTTTGTATTCTCCTGAATAGCTTTCTCGAAGTTGGATAAATCGCTCGGATCAACAAAGGTGGTCGTGACACCGTAAGCCGGTAATGTATGCGCCAGTAGATTGTATGTTCCGCCATAAATGGTTTTGGCGGCTACGATGTGGTCACCTGCACGCGTAATATTCTCGAAAGCATAGGTCACAGCCGCTGCACCGGAAGCAACCGCCAGCCCTGCAACACCGCCTTCAAGGGCGGCAACACGTTGCTCGAATACTCCTTGTGTGGGATTCGTTAGTCTGCCGTAGATGTTCCCCGGCTCTTGCAACGCAAAGCGGGCGGCTGCATGTGCCGAGTTGCGGAATACATACGAAGTAGTCTGATAAATAGGTACGGCACGCGCATCTGTAGCGGGGTCGGGCTGTTCTTGTCCTGCATGAAGTTGCAGTGTCTCAAAATGTAAATTCTTTGTGTCCATTGTCAGTTGTATTTATGAGAGGATAGAAGCCTGTTTCCAATCCTCCCCGATTTATACTCGGATGTTGCAAAGATAGAGAGATAAAACCAAGCAAGCTATGACATACAATAGGGAATTTTATACCATATTTGTGGTAGATACAAGAAGTATTCGCTATTTTTGCGGACGAAAACCAAATGATATAGAGACTGATGAAGATAAGGAAGCTGTTATATTTTCCCTTACTGGGACTCCTTGCACTGACAAGCCTGTTTTCCTGCAGAGAAGACCGTTGGAAAGAATACTATCCGCTGACAGGGCGCGACCTGTGGATGGACAGCCTGATGCGGGAAGTCTACTTATGGTACGAGGATATTCCGGCTGCCAACAGTCTGAACTATTTTCAGGCTCCGGACGCTTTCTTAAAAAGTATCTTATCAAAAAACGATAAAGGTTTTTCCACCGTCGATTCAATAATGGATACGCCGTTACCAAGTTATGGTTTTGACTACACATTATATAAAGTGGCTACCAGCGACACAACCTATACTGCCCTCGTATCATACGTGGCAAAGAACTCTCCCGCCGAGGATGCCGGACTGGAACGCGGCAACTGGATAATGCTTGTCGACGGCGACTCCATCACCAAAAAGACGGAAGAAAGGCTTATAGATGGCGGTGCACGAACATTGCGCATCGGAAAGTATGTGATAGTAAAAGAGGAGAACAACGGCGGCACAGAGGGGGATACGGAAAACGGAGAGAACGAAGAAGAAGATAAAGAGGTAGGAATCATACAGGAAACAGGAGATGTTGCACTCCCGGCAGTCCGTCCGGTAACGGAGAGCGCCATCTATGACACAAATTTTATACAACTGGAAGGCACTGATTACAAGATAGCCTATCTGGCATACAACTCTTTCACTGCCGGCACTGCGGAACAGAGTGAGAAGTACAACAATGAGTTACGTGCTTTCTCCCAAGAATGCAAGCAACGCGGCATTAATAATCTTGTACTCGACTTCCGCTATAATTCCGGTGGAGAAATGGAATGCGTGCAACTTCTCGCAGATATCCTTGTACCTGCCGATAAATTGGAAAGCCCTTTTGCTTTCTTGCAATATAATGATAAGCAAAGCGCCCAAAACCGTGACCTGATATTGGACTCCCAACTCTTGCAAGGCGGAGTCAATCTGAATCTGCCCATCGTTTATATCATCACAAGCGGAACCACTGCCGGTGCAGCGGAAATGCTTATTAACTGCCTGAAACCCTATATGAAGGTAGTACTCATCGGACAGACAACCAAAGGAGAATACGTGGCTACGGAAACTTTCATCAATCCCAAATACCCCTGGGCGGTACGTCCGGTCGTATGCGAAGTATTCAACTCCAACGGAGAAGCGGACTATAGCGCAGGCTTTAAGCCGGATATCGCTATCAACGAAACATCCTACCTGCAATACTATCTGCCCTTAGGCGAGCCTGACGAAATTTTGCTCCATACAGCCCTGCAAGTCATAGCTGGAATTGTCGAGTTGCCGACCCCAAAAACAGGCACTGCCATAGTCCGGAGTTTCACCACTCAAAAGAACCTGCGCAAGGGGTTGATTGTCAAATAGCAGAAACAATGAATTAAACAACGGAAATAATGAGAAAAATAGTCTTTGCATTGTCGGTTGTACTCACAGTAATGACAGCTTGTGAAGACAATAATGACTCTACCATCAACGGAAACCGCTCTGCCGTACCCTTTTCCCAAATTCAACTATCGGAAAAAAGTGCCTATGAAGCGGGAGTACCTACAGTAACCACCACTCAAACCTACTCATACAGTCAGGGACAATTGACCGGATTCACTATCGTACAAAGTTATTCGGTTCAAGGCGAACCTATGTGCATTGAAAACGCAGCATCAGTAACTTATAGTGAACATCAGGCTGTAGTAACGGATAATTTCGGCAATGTGTCAGTCTATACCCTGGACGACAAAGGATACGCCACCTCATGTACACGGCAGGAAAACGGTACGATCCGCACCTATACTTTCTCGTATTTCACCGCTCCGGAAGGTAAATATTACCTGAAAAACATAACCGAAAGCATCAATGACGGCGTATACGCATCCATCGACATAGACTACGGCAACTATCAGGCATTGCGCATCCTACAAAAGACAGATACTTACGAACAGGCATATACGGCTACCACCCCGGCAAATGACGGAATAAATAATCTGTCAGGAGTTCCCTGCCTGTTTCTCGCCGAATTATATCCGCTTTCGCTACATACAGCCGCTCTATACGGGAAATTCCTGGGAGAGCCGTTTCCTATTTTAATAGACCGGATTATCCCCGATGGAAATAAAGAGGTCACCAATTATATCTTCTCTTTTGACAAACGCAATCTCATGACTTCCTGCAAAGAAGTCATAAACAGTTACGGCACAGATTATACCCGTACCGTAAGCTATGTGATTGAGTAATCATCTGCTAAAGAATTTGCAGAAAAACAGAATGTGATAATCTATGGAATTATTCCAATACGTACCGGTATGACCGCCGGGACGTGTTATAAAATCGTGGTCTATCTTGCACTCCAGCAACCTTTTGTGCAGATTCCTGTTCACATCAAGGAAGAAATCGCTTTCACCGCAATCGACAATCAGAGCCAAATCACCGTTCTTCAGTTTATCAACCTGATTGATTACCGTATGACTATCCCATACCGCTTCATTGGCGGCAAGCTCGCCCAACTGCTTCTTCATTTCCCAGTTATCAGGAAACGGACGGATATCCACTCCGCCACTCATACTTCCCGCCGCACCGAATATGTCGCTGTGGCGGATGGCATTCCACAACGCACCGTGTCCACCCATACTCAAACCGCTGATGGCACGCGCACTCTTCTTGGGAATCGTAGCATAATGCTCATCCGTATACTTCACCAGTTCCGAAGAAATGAAAGTTTCATAACGATAAGCGGAATTCCGGGGACTGTCCCAATACCAACTGTTCTTACCATCGGGACATGTGAATATTACGCCTTTTTCATCGGCAATCCGAGGCAGCTCCGGTTTGACGCCAATCCACGTACGCGCGTTACCTCCATAACCATGCAACAGATAGATTACCGGACAAGCTTGCGGATTTCCGGCAACAACCTTATCCGGAAGAATATAAACCACCTTTACCTCCCTGTTCATCGAAGGACTTTTTACAAACACAGTATCTACACGTGCGGCATGTACACTTAAAGCCAGCACTTGCAATAAGAATACGAACAGATAAAGTTTGTTTTTCATGCTATTTTGTTTAATCTTCTTAAGGAACGGCAATATTAATAATAAATATCCGAAAAACATTATCTTTGTACACAAACAATTTGTAATCCAAACATGGAATTTATCATTATTCTATTTCTACTTATCCTGAATGGCATCTTTGCCATGTACGAAATTGCATTAGTATCTTCAAGTAAAGCACGCTTAGAGACTCTTGTAAGTAAAGGAAACAAAAGTGCAAAAGGGGTTTTGAAACAACTGGAAGAGCCCGAAAAATTTCTATCTACCATTCAAATTGGCATTACGCTGATTGGTATCATATCAGGTGCATATGGCGGCGTAGCCATAGCCGATGATGTAACTCCGCTATTTGCCATGATTCCCGGCCTGGAATTGTATGCCAAAGACCTGGCAATGGTTACTACAGTAGCCGTTATCACCTATTTGTCGCTCATTATCGGAGAGCTGGTTCCAAAATCAATGGCGCTGAACAATCCGGAACGCTATGCCACCCTGCTCAGTCCTTTTATGATTATCCTGACAAAAGTATCCTATCCGTTTGTCTGCCTCCTCAGTGCTTCAACCAAACTGACAAACAAGCTTATCGGCATGAAAGACGGGGAAGAACGGCAGATGACACAGGAAGAACTGAAAATGATTTTGCATCAAAGTTCCGAGCAGGGCGTTATCGACAAAGAAGAGACTGAAATGCTACGTGATGTTTTCCGCTTCTCGGACAAACGTGCCAACGACCTGATGACGCACCGCCGCGATGTAATCGTGTTGCACCCCTCCGACACGCAAGAAGAAGTGCTTCGGATTATCCAGGAAGAGCACTTCAGCAAATATCTGTTGGTGGAAAACGGCAAGGACGAAATCATAGGTGTTGTTTCTGTAAAAGATATTATCCTGATGTTGGGGGGTGAGCAACCGTTCAATCTTCGCACAATTGCACGTCCGCCCTTGTTTATTCCCGAAAGTTTGTATGCCAAAAAGGTTTTAGAGCTATTTAAGAAGAACAAAAACAAGTTCGGAGTTGTTGTAGACGAGTATGGCAATACAGAAGGCATTATCACTCTGCACGATTTGACGGAAAGTATCTTCGGTGATATTTTGGAAGAGAACGAAACGGAAG
>OGMT01001456.1_pt1 | contig 11064 bp, 10 predicted proteins | sample 1573271 | NCBI WGS metagenome assembly OGMT01 (sample SAMEA2582000, study PRJEB24529) | metagenome | biome: Human gut stool | place: China | collected 2011 | reverse complement strand
TTATACGCCGTGCGGAAGATCAGCTCGCCCTCGCGCCCGGCGTCGCAGGCGTTGACGACCTCGCAAACGTCCTCTCTGTGCATGAGGGCGCGGAGGGTGTTCATTTGCTTCTGCTTGTCCCGCGCCACGGTATACTGCCAGCTTTCCGGCAGGATGGGCAAGTCCTCCCTTCGCCATTTGCCGTACTTTTCATCGTAGGCGTCCGCATCCGAAAGCTCCGCAAGATGCCCGAAGCACCAGGAAACGAGATAGCCGCCGCCTGAAAGAAAACCGTCCTCGCGCCTGCATGCGCCAAGGACGGAAGCGATGCTCCTTGCCACGGAGGGCTTTTCACACACAACAAGCCGGTAACAGGTCGTATTCATCATTGGTTTTTGTCCTCCTCACTGTCAGCAGTGTTTTCATCTTCAAACTCGTAATCCTCTTCTTCCTCGTCCTCGCCGTAGTCGTAATCGTCCAGGTCGTCCGCCCCACGGGTGTCGGCCTTGGGCTTGCGGAGCTTGAACCAGTACAGCGCACCGCCTCCGCCCAGCAGGAGCAGGAGGACGACCACAACAAGCCCCGCGCCGCCGGTACTCTTTTCAGGCGCGGTCTCCGCAGGCTCGGCGGGCTGTGGCGTGGGTTCCGTCACTTCCTTGCCCGCGCACTCGCTCATATTGGTTCTGCACACCTTGCAGCCCGTGTTGATTTTGCCCACGGCGCATTTGTCCGTGCAGGAGCAGGCGGGGACGATGCTCTCGCCGTCCTTGGTCAGCGCCAGCAGGTCGGCCTCGTCCACAAGATTCAGGAAATGGACGTTCTCATTGCCCTTATCGTCCCGGTCGATGATGAGATAAAAGGTGTTGCCGCCCTTGGTCGTCACGGTGATGAACTGCTTGCCTGCGCCGAAAGCGGAGCCGATATCGTCCATGAGCGTCAGGTTGCCGTCCGGGGTCAGTGGCGCTGATGAAGAACTTCTGAAAACAGTGCAGTATTTCAGCAGTATATCCAGCAGTCCCGCCATATCCGTATCGTTTCCGCTGTTTTCTGTCGGTGCGTTCATGACGTCAAGGTATTTGCCGTATACATAGCCTGTCTGCTCCGGCACGACCACCTTGTACCAGCCGTTGCTTTCCTCCAGCACCTTCACCTCCGCGCCGTTAAGCAGATGCCCGACCACGGTGTAATCCGTGCCGGGGCCGGTGCGCAGGTTCAAATAGGTGCGGACGTTGACCACCTTTCCGGCCTGCTCCCGTTTGGCGGGAAGCGTCCAGCTCCGATCCCCAATGGTCACGGTATGGCTTCCGTCCGCGTTTTCGGTCACAATCACGGTCAGTGTCTGTCCGTTTGGGGTCTGCTCACCGGTATTCGTATTCTCCGGCTGTGTAGTTGCAGTTGGGGTTTCCATGGTCGGGTCGCCCATTGTCGAATCGACCATATCGCCGCCTGCATAGGCCGTAACGGAAAAGACCGTCATGCAGAGCACGACGGCCAGCGTCACGGCAAAAAATCTCCATTTATTCTTCATCCACAAATTCCTCCGTTTTTCTGTATTCGTCGGGCAGCGCCGCCGTGGGACGCTTTTCCAGCATCTCCATCAGCGCCGCGAGCTGCTCGATGGTCAGCCCGTTCTCGCGGACGATGCCCACAATATCCGTGTTTTCCAGCTTCAGAATCTGCTCGTCCAGGGCTTTGAGCCGTGCGGTCAGCGATGTGAGCTTTTCCGCCAGCTTCTCGCGCTCCTGACGCAGCTTTTCAAGTCGCGGGTTCATAACATCCTCCTTTTTGCGTTGATATGGTTGTTGCTAAGGCAATCTGCCGAATTGGAGAAAATGGCTTCGCCAGTAGCTCGTGTCGATGGAAGCGTAGTGAATGGGGTCGCCGCAGTGGAGCATCCTGTTATTGCCCACATAGATGCCCACATGGGACGCGCCTGCGGTGTCGTAGGTCTTTTCAAAGAAAATAAGGTCGCCCGGACGGGCGCTTTCCGGGGAAACATAGGCGCACATGCCCCGCAGCCCCTCCGCGCCCAGCCTGCCGAAGCTCCAATGCAGGCCGCAGTTGTTGTAGACATACGAAACGAAGCCGGAGCAGTCGAAGGAGGTGTCCGGCGAGCTGCCGCCCCAGATATAGGGGTAGCCCAGATACTTTTCCGCTTCCTTGATGATGGCGGCGAACTGCTGGTCTGCCAGCGCCTCCGGGGGTATCTCGTACTTCTCATACTGGGTGTAGTAGTAGCGGTTCACATACGGGGAATCGGGGAACAGGTCGGGGCGGTTGCCCAGCACGCTCATATACACGGCGTACATGGAGAGCTGATCGTGGGACATGATATGCACCGGCACATGGGAGAGGTTGAAGTTTTCAAGCTCCACATGGCAGATATAGTAGGTGTAGGGAACCTCCGCTTCGTACTCGTAGCTTTGCAGATTGCCGTTTTCGTCGGTGTAGTAGCCGATATGCGTTTCGGTGCGGTATCTGGTTTCCGTGGCGACGGTTTCCGTTAAGATATACTGCTTTTCAAACAGCGTCTCCAGAATCCCGCCTATTTCGTCAATCGTCCATTCTCCGCCCTTGAGGGCGGTAATCATGGAAATGAGCACATAGGGGTCGTGCTCAATCTCGTCCAGGTCGAAGTGGTACTCGTCGTAATCGTGGGTGCTTTCGTAGCTGTTCAGGTATTCCCGCAGCTCGTCCTCCATGGCGCAGTAGGCGGCTTCTGCCGCCAGCATATCCGCATCCTCCAGCGGATAGGTGGAGGCCGCAACGCCGGACAGCCCGCCCTGAAACAGCGTGGAGCAGGAGGAAATGCAGGTCATGAGCAGCAGTATCGCGGCGGCGACGCCGCCCGCGATGAGGAAGCCCTTCTTGTGCCGGACAAAAAAGCTGCCGGCCTTTTTGCTCCCCTCGGCGGCGCGCTTTGCCGCCTTTGCGGTGGTCTCGGACGCTTTGACGGTATTCCTCGCGCCGTTCCCCGCTTTTGCGGCGGCGTATTCCTTTTTAATGGCCTGCTTCTGCTGCCAGCGGGAATAGGGGTTGGAAGCCCTGCCGTATTCCTGCTCGTACTGTTTGTTCAGCGCCTTGAGATTGGCTTTGTCTGCGGCGGCTTCCGCCTTGTCCGCCCTGCGGTAGGGCTTTTCCGCATGGGAGCGGTGCGCCGATTCCGCAATGCGCCAGGTGCGCTCCGCCGTCTCGGTCAGGGTGTTCGCCGCCTCCGTGCCGGGGTTGTCATCGCCCTCCTCCCGGAGCTTGCGGTGGACTGCGCTGCGGACGGTATCCAGCGGCGCTTTCCTTGCGGCGTGGGCCAGCCTGGAGGGCGGACGCTTTTTGTCTGCCTCCTCAAAGAAAAGGCGCGTTGTGACCTTGCCGCTCTCGGCGTCCACAACGCGCTTTTTGACCTTAACGGTTTTCCTGGGAATTTTCGCTTCGGCCTTTTCCAGCTTAACCGCCGCCCTGTCCGCCTTGCGGACAGCTCGTTCCAGCTCCGGCAGGGCGCGTTCTTCCTCGGTGAAAATCAGCCTTGGCGAGCGTTTTGCCATATTCATCACCTCGATTCTGTGGGGATTGGATCGTCATACGCACGCGGCAAAGACGGCCTGTTCGCTGGCGTCTTTGCCCTCTGCAACCTCACGGGGCTCCCAGACGCGGATTTTCTCCGCGATTTTCAGAAAATGCGCCTTTCCGGCAGGCGTGACGAGGGTGTATTCGCTTTTTGTGCCGTTGGGAAGGTAAAAATCTCTGGTCACAAACAGCGGGTCGTTGCGCTTGCCGGCTTTGACAAATACACGGTCGCTGCGGTGACGGTCTCTGAACACATACCCCTTTTCCAGCAGGTAGCCGATAAATTTCTTCTGCGGAACGCCCAGCTCCTTGGCGGTATAGCGGAGACAGGTCACGCTCTCGACTCCCACAAAGGAATCGTAGTAGCTGGCCTTCGGAGCCAGCCGCGCGTTCTCGGCCTCCGCCTTTTTCAGCGCCTCCCGCGCGGCGTTCGCCTTTGCGTTTTCCGCACGGAGCTTGCCGATATACTCCGAGATCAGCTCGGGGTGCTCATCCATCCGGCTAAGAAGCGCATCCGTCATATACGCGCCGTGCTTGCGGATGGAGGGCAGCACCTCGGCTGTCACCCAGCGCTTGAACTTCTTTGCGCGCTCCAGCTTGCTGGAGAGGATGAGACTGTAAAGGCCGGATTCGCTAATAAAGATAGGTTTCTGACCTCTGCCGATGGGGTCACGAATCGTTACCCCATCCAATTTGTCCTCCCCATCAACATGGTCGAGCAAGGCTTTTCGGTGGTTGCTGTAACCAAGGCTGGAAGCCACGTCTTTACCGACAAACCACGGTTCGCCGTCGATCAGGATGCTGCGTACAGCTCCGAACTCCGGGTTTTCAAAGATCATCAGGTTGTTATTCATATTCGCACATCCTTTCTCGTTTCTATTCTGACTGCACCTGCTCCGATAACTTGGTCGTGATGATTTTGTACAGCTCCGTATCCTTGGGGAAGCGGTCTACGAAGGGCAGGATCACGCTGCCGTAGAACAAAAGCCCCTCGCCCTCGGCGGATTGGGTCACATACGAGAGCTGATGGGGCGAGATGTTGAGCTGCTTCGCCAGAATCTGCCGGTCGCCGGAAGCCTGGTTGAGCATATACACATAATCGGAGTTTTCAAAGATGTTCTCCACCTCACGGCTGGAGAGCAGGTCTTTGACGTTCTGGGTGATGCCCGTGGGAACGCCGCCCCACTTGCGGAAGCGCTTCCATATCTCCACCGTATACGCGGCGGTCTGCTCCTCCTTCAAAAGAAGGTGCATTTCGTCGATATAGTAGCGGGTGGACTTGCGCTGCTCCCGGTTGATCGTGACGCGGTTCCACACCGCGTCCTGCACCACCAGCATCCCGATCTTTTTTAACTGCTTTCCCAGCTCCTTGATATCGAAGCTGACCACGCGGTTTTCGATATTCACGTTGCTGCGGTGGTTGAACACGTTGAGGGAGCCGGTGACGTAGATTTCCAGCGCCGTGGCGATATACTGCGCTTCCTTCTCGTCCTGCCTGCGAAGCTCGTTGTACAAGTCCTCCAGAATCGGCATCTTTTCCGGGCGGGGGTCGCTCAGGTACTCCCGGTAAACAGAGCGCACACAGCGGTCGATGATGGTCTTTTCCACCGGCATGAGGCCGTCCTTGCCGCCCACGATCAGCTCGCACAGGGAGAGGATGAAGTCGGATTTCAGGCTCAGCGGGTTTTCGTCATCGCTGTAATTCAGGTTCAAATCCATGGGGTTCAGGTAGTCGGTGGAGGTGGGCGAGATCTTCACCACCTGCCCGTGCAGGTGCTCCACCAGCGGGCCGTACTCCGCCTCCGGGTCGCAGATGATGATATCGTCGTTTGTGACGAGGAACACGTTGGCGATCTCCCGCTTGGCGGAGAAGGACTTGCCGCTTCCGGGCGTGCCTAAGATCAGCCCGTTCGGGTTTTTAAGCAGCTTGCGGTCTACCATGATGAGGTTGTTCGACAGCGCGTTCAGCCCGCAGTAGAGGGCTTCCTTGCCGTCCTGAAACAGCTCCTGGGTGGTAAACGGCACGAAGATCGCCACGCTGGAGGTGGTCAGCCCCCGCTGGATCTCGATCTGGTTCAGCCCCAAGGGGAGGCTGCTCATGAAGCCCTCCTCCTGCTGGAAGTCCAGCCGCGTGAGCTGGCAGTTGTACTTCTGGGCGATGGAGCCCGCCTGAAAGACGTTGTTGCCGAGGCGCTGCCTGTTGTCCGCCACGTTCACCACAAGGAAGGTCAAAAGGAACATACGCTCGTTGCGGCTTTGCAGCTCCTGCAAGAGCTTTTTCGCCTCCGTGCCGTAGGTGGCGAGGTCGGAGGGGATAATATCCATATCGTAGCCGGAGCGCACCGCCTTTTTCTGCTCCTCAATGGTCATCTTCTGCAAATCGGTGATCTTGCGCTTGATGGTCTTGATGGCCTTCACCTGATCCACGGACTGGACGTGCATACTGACGATAAGGGAGCTTTCCATATCCAGGAAGTCCGCCAGCATCCGGTCGTTGAGCTCCGGTGCTAAAATCTGCAAGAAGGATACGCAGCCGGTCTTGCTGCCCACGCCGAAGCTGCTGCCGGTCTTGAACTCAAAGGCGCTGGGCGCGATGAAGTCCTTCACCGACAGCCCGGAGGGAGCCAGCCAGTCCCACGAAAAGCGGAAGGGCTGCGGCTCGTCCATGTGGAGCATCCCGTGCAGCAGGCGCAGGCGCTCCATCCCGTTCAGGACTTCCGCCTGCACGCCCAGACGGCGGAAGTTGTTGAGGATATCCGTCTCGATGCGCTCCAATCGGGGCTTTGCGGCCTTCAGGCTGTCCGCCTCCACGCCGAAGGTCAGGTACTTGGTCTTGATGAGACCGTTGTTGCCCCGTGCAAGCTGACTTTGCAGCATCCCGGTGTACTCGGTGCGGAGCTTGTCGAAGCAGTCGCCCTGCAAGGGGATGGCGATGCGCCGGGCGTAGGTGTCCCGCGTGGCGGAGAGGTTGATGAAGGAAAGCTGGAAGCGGATGGAGGAATCAAAATAGTTGAGGAAGTCGCACCAGCCGTCGAAAATGGCGGTCTTGTCCTCGTTCTGGTTGAGCTGGTAGTTGATATCCTGAAACTGCACGGTTTTCGTGTAGTAATTGTCCGTCACGCGGCACACGCCGTCGGGGTACATCCGCTGAAAGGGGATGCTGTCCTGGGCGGACTTCTTTCGCTTATCCTGACGCTTGGCTCTTGCAATCGCCGCGTCGATCTGCTTTCGCTCGGCTCGTGTGAGCTTTCTTGCGGGGGTTTTGTTTGTGGACAATCGCGTAGACCTCCTTATCCAAAATATCCTGCCGGTTCAGCAGGTCGTAGAAATTGTTCGTCCTGTACGGGCGCTGTTTGGGACGCAGGAAGCACACCTGCACGATGTTGCGGATGAGCTTCTCCGGCGGCTGACCGTTCTTTTCGTACATGGCCAGCAGGAAGAAGGGCAGCATGACCAGCATCATGCAAAGAGCCGCCGCGCTGCTGCCGATATGCCCCTTGAGCAGAAAGAAAAGCGGTACGCCGATGAGCGCGCCGCCGCCAAAGCACAGAATCTGCCGTTTTGTTAAATTGAACATGACCTTGGTTTTCACCGCGTTCAAGTCCTTGGGTACGGGAACGTATGCCAAATTTCATCACCTCCGTCAGTGGGCGTGGAACAGGCTCCTGGCAAGGGAGCTCGTCTTAAACAGCGTGAAGCACAGCAGCACCGTGTACCCCATGCACGTCCATATGGCCGCCGAGACGCTGCTCTCCACCACGATGTTCTGGATCAGCACCGCGTAAATCGCCACGCAGACGATTATAAGGAAGCCCTGAAACCCCAGCGCCAGCAGGCTTCTGAGGTAATTCTGGCCCATCTGCCCCCATTCCCGGTTGGCCATGGTCGCCATGGGGATGGGCGCGATGGAGGTCACGCAGTAGATCTCGATCATTCTGCCGTAGCAGATGATGAAAATGCAGATGGTCAGCGCCCACATGGAAAGATGCACGACCACGGACTCCAGCCACAGCCCCAGCAGCGACCAGACCTCCATTTCCGCAAGCGCAGCTTCAAATCCCGCGATATGCTCATTGAACGTCAGGGACGTGTCCGATATGATGATGCCCGACGCGCTGTTGACAACGCTCTGAGCCGCTTCGAACACGCCCATGACGATGTTCCATGTGTTGGTGACGATGAGCACGGCGCAGGCGGTCTTGAATATCCATTTGAAGAACATCCAGGTGTCCACGTCGTGCATATTGTTCTTTTCCGTAATGAGCTGAATCAGCTCCAGCGTCATGACAAAGGCCAGGATCACGCCCGCGATGGGCAAAATCACATTGTCCGACAGCGTTCGGATCATGCCGTAGACGCCGCTGTTCCAGCCCTGGGGCGTAGCGCCCACCTGTCCGGCGATGCCCGCCACGCGGCTGTTCACGTTGTCAAACAGTCCGTTCACGTTGTCCATGATGCCGCTGACCAGCAGCTCCTTCAGCCATTCGGTGAATTTCTGCCATATCAAATCCAATGGGCTTTACCCTCCTTTCCCGCAGCGCCCGCCCCGAGGGGCGGACGCCGCGAAGGATTCGTGCGGGCGATTAACCGAACAGGCCGGAGAGCAGGGGGACGAGAATGACGCCGATGAGCGCCACGCCGCCGCCCGCCATGAGCTGTTTCATGCCCTGACTTTTTGCACCGGGGTTGTCGTTTCCGTAGCCTTCCAGCAGGTTAATGGCTCCCCAGATGCCGAGGCCGGCACCGAGGGCGATGACGAGGGTCTGGAGAACGCCGACAGCAGAGTTGAAAAATTCCATATTTGTGTTGCCGGAATCATTGGGTGTTGGTTGTGTTGAAATCTCGCGGATACAGCAGGAGCCGGAGCGAAAGCTGCGATGCAGCCCCGATTCCGGCTTCTCCTTTCAAATTTTAGTTCGTGGATTCGTTCCGACCCTGCAAGCGAGGAGGCGTCTTTTCTCATCCGTATCTATATGAAAAGCCACCGCGCGGTTGGCGGCGGGCTTGTGCGCTCAGACGCGGCCCGCGTCGAACACCTCGTAGACCTCATCCGCTTTCGGCACCAGCCTTGTGGAGAGGTATTTTTCGATATCAAAGGCGTTCCTTGGGTTCGCGTCCGACAGATACTTATAATTGGGGTGCTTGGTGATATCGTACTTATCCGAGAGGAAGGGGCGCACGCCCCGAAGCTGCAAGATGCACTTGCCGCCGTCCAGCACCGCCAGCTCGTCTATCGTGGCAAGGTCTTTGCCCAGCTTCTGATAGTTCAGGCTGTGGGAAACCTCCCGTCCACGGCTCTCGCCGGTATTGAAGGTGTCGATGGTCTCTTTCCCCAGCGCCTGATTCAGCTCCTTCAGCGTACCGGGCTCCTTGCCGCCCAAAAAGATGGAGCTGTCGCAGTTACCGATGATGGTGTCGGCGTTGTCCTTGTACAAAGCCTTTAGCTGACTTTGGGCTTGCAGCACCAGACAGGCGGAAATCTCGCGGCTGCGGATGGTAGCCATGAGCTTTTCCAGATTCGGTATCTGCCCGATGTTGGCGCACTCGTCGATGAGGCAGCGCACATGGACGGGGAGCCTTCCGCCGTACACGTCGTCGGCCTTTTCGCACAGCAGGTTGAATAACTGGCTGTAAATCATGGAAATGAGGAAGTTGAAGGTACTGTCGGTGTCGCTCATGATGAGAAACAGCGCCGTTTTCCGGTCGCCCAGAGTGTCCAGCTCCAGCTCGTCGTACATGGTGATTTCCCGCAGCTCCTGAATATCGAAGGGCGCAAGGCGCGCGCCGCAGGAAATATTGATCGACTTAGCTGTTTTGCCCGCCGCTAATTTGTATTTTTTATATTGCCGCACGGCGAAGTGATTCGGCTCACGGCTTGCCAGCTCCTTGAAGGCCAGATCCACGTTGTTCTCAAAGGTCTCATCGTCCTCGCGCACCTCCATGGCGTTGATGAACTCGATGAGGGTGGCGAAATTCTGTTCCTCCTCGGGGGCTTCGTAGTGGATATAGCCGATGAGTGCCGTGTAGAGCAGCGTCTCGGCCTTCTGCCAGAAGTCGTCCCCGGATTTCCCGTCCCCCTTGGTGTTGGCGATGAGGGTCGTGACCAGCTTCAAAATATCCTTCTCGCTGTGGATATACGCAAAGGGGTTGTAGTGGTGGGACTTCTTGAAGTTGATGGAATTGAATATCTTCACCTTGTAACCATTACGGAGCATGAGCTTTCCGCACTCCACGGCGATGCTGCCCTTCGGGTCGGTGACAACGTATGAACTGTGTAATTGCATGAGGTTTGGCTTAATGAAAAACCTCGTCTTGCCGCTGCCGGAGCCGCCCACCACCAGCACGTTTTTGTTCCGCGCCGTCTTAGGGTCTTTGGGACGGTTGGACATCATGAGCCGCTCGGTCTGGGTGAGAATGACGTTGTTCTCAAATTTCGGATCGACGTAAGGGGCGATATCCTCGGGCTTGCCCCAACGGGCAGAGCCGTATTCCAGATTTTTGCGGAATTTCTTGGCGTTTTTGCCCTTGACGTACACGATAAGACGAATGAGCAGAGCGGCAGCAACGCCCACGCACAGGTCGATGGGGTGGAAGCTGGGCAGCGCCGATTGGAACGCGGCGGCGAAGCCCTCCATGAGGTGCAGCGCCTTCCCCGAAAAGTCCATGCCGGGGGCAAGTCTCCACGCCTGCCCCAGCTTGGTGGCAAAGAGGGCGATAAAGACATATGGGATATTGGGCAGCAGGAACTTCTTGATATTCAGAGGTTTCTTCATATCGTGATGCCCCTGTTCTGATTTCGGGATTTACCCGGCGTAATGGCCTGAACCTTCGCCTTGAGTGCTTGCAGATGCGCCAGCACGGAGGGACGGTTCTGCGCTTTGGCGGCGCGTTTAAGCTCATATGCCGTGTATTCCTTGAATGCCGCCGTCAGTGCGTCCGCGTCCCTCGCCTTAAAGAACACAAAGTATTTCGGCGGTGAAACGCTGCGGTCTTTCTTAACGGCAAAATCCACGCCGTATTTCCGGGCTATGCGCTCAAAGCCTTTGATATTGCTGTTGGTGATCTCAATGTTGGATACACCCTGATTCTGCCCTATGAGCTGCCTCACCGTCTGCTTGCCGCTGGGCTTTTCAGGCGCGGCACGCGCCTTTTCCATGGCTTTGCTCTTCTTTTCGGAAAGATATTTATCCATCCCGGCCTTCAGCTCCCGTGCGGTCAGCTTGACGGCGGAGATGATCAGAGTGACAGTTCTGTTTTCAATTTCTTCCTGCATGAGTTTTTCCTCCTTCCGTTCGCATTGGGAGTGATGGTATCATCGCTCTGTCACCGGAGCAGTCTTGCCTTTGCCCGCAGCCTTGGCAGGCTCGGTAGGGATCGCCATAATCTTGCTGCCCATCTTCAAAAAGGCTTCCGGCTGACGGAACTTTTCCTCATATTTCTGTTGCAGCTCCTTCGGGAGAGACGCAAAATTCTCATCCCCCAGACCGCAGAGAAAAAACTTACCGGCCACAATATCGTAGATAT
>OGMT01001455.1_pt1 | contig 11068 bp, 9 predicted proteins | sample 1573271 | NCBI WGS metagenome assembly OGMT01 (sample SAMEA2582000, study PRJEB24529) | metagenome | biome: Human gut stool | place: China | collected 2011 | reverse complement strand
CTTATCCGGTATCTGCGTATTGGATAAATCTGAATCTGATTCGCGTCAAAAATTTACGCAGTAGTAGAGGTGGATGCCGATAGATTGTCGGTGTTCACTTTTTTTGTTGGCAATTCGATTGATAAGAGATAAATATGACGCGCAGCGTTATTTTACGATATTGACGTAGAATTTCGCTGCGCATGATTTGTTTTATATGTATTTGAATATGCCTATCAGTGAATGTATTGAGCCCACTTCTAGACTGTGCCGGGGCGAAGAAGCGAATATTTGAATATATAGTCCGGTTCACAGGTGTAATCTGCCTATTTAATTCCTACAGTAAATTTACGCTACCTGAACAATGTTTTTTGTTGACACAACATTGTTCAAGCCATATAATAAGTATATAAAAGGTGCTACCGTATAGCAAGACGGTTGCTCTGAAATTATTTGTTACAAAAAGTAATCGTTATTCCAGTGCTAGTGGACGATTACTTTTTTGCTTTCTGTATATCTCTACCGAGCTTGTATCCAGCTCCGCAGCAAATTGCAATCAGAGCGAATAACGCCTCATATGATAAAGTTATCATTGGCAAAAGCTTCCTTTCTGAACTACGGTACAATTCACCATTTATGTAAACTGGGCTTGTACTCCCAGATCGGAGAGCAACCGTCCTACCGTTTTTAGTAGCACCTACATATATTGTAGCAAATTGCAAAAAGAAAAGCAAGAACATATGTTCGTACTGACGAAAAAATGATTTCAATGAAAAAAATATTTTTAAATTAAAAAAAGTTGTTGACATTTGTTCTTGTCCAAGATATAATAACGGAGTCGGTCAGCGAAAACGACCGACATCGAATGGGATCTTAGCTCAGCTGGGAGAGCATCTGCCTTACAAGCAGAGGGTCACAGGTTCGAGCCCTGTAGGTCCCATCCTTTTAAAGGATATCAATCAATATGGCGAGGTGGCTCAACTGGCTAGAGCGTCCGGTTCATACCCGGGAGGTTGAGAGTTCGAGTCTCTCCCTCGCTACTACATGAGCTTGCGAAGTATCGCAGGCTTTTTTCAACTCATAGGAAAATTTTTCCTATGATTCAAAAACGCTCCGTGGGGATGCGCAGATGAAGTTTATGCCAATCATACCATTCGCGCATAAGGGGGAAAGCGAGACTTGTTGTTTTATAAAATGAAGCATGTTGCATGAAAGACAGGTAACGAAACGAATCAGGAAAGGAAGAAAAAAGAAAGAGATGAAAATTGCAGTAACATATGACAATGGAGAAGTGTTTCAGCATTTTGGGCATACGGAAACATTTAAGCTTTATGAGGTAGAGGATAATAAAATTGTTTCTTCGGAAATTTTGGGCTCGAATGGAAGCGGACACGGTGCGCTGGCGGGGCTTCTGGATGAGCATGCAATCGATGTATTGATTTGCGGAGGAATCGGCGGAGGAGCACAGAGTGCTTTGAAGGAGCATGGAATCGAGCTTTGCGCAGGAGCAAGCGGAGATGCAGATGCAGCAGTGGAAGCATATTTGAGGGGCGAACTGGTCAATACCGGAGCCAATTGCAATCATCATGGTGAGGGACATACCTGTGGCGGTCACGAGGACGGACATGGATGCGGCGGACATGAAGGGGGACACAGCTGTGGCGGATGTGGTGCGCATAGCACGATCGAAGGTAAGAATGTCGGCAAGACATGTAAGACACATTATAGAGGAACTTTTAATGATGGAACACAGTTTGATTCTTCTTATGACAGAGGGGAACCGCTGGAGTTCGTCTGTGGAGCAGGCATGATGATCAAAGGCTTTGATGCTGCAGTTGCCAATATGGAAGTCGGCGAGAAAGTTGACGTGCATCTGATGCCGGAGGAGGCATACGGGGAGGCAGATCCGGAAGCGATTTTTACAATTGAGCTTGCGCAGCTTCCGGGCTCCGAGGAACTTGAGGCAGGACAGCAGGTATATCTGCAGAATGCATACGGACAGCCGTTTCCGGTAAAAGTTGTCGAGAAAAATGACGAAACCATTACATTCGATGCCAATCATGAGATGGCCGGCAAGGAACTAAACTTCACTATTGAATTGGTTGAAGTTTCCGAATAAAATAACATAGCAAATGGTAATGAAGAACAAATCCCAACAGAAAATCTGATCTGTTGGGATTTTAAGTCAAGAGGAAAAATTATGCTGAGACCAAAGATAGGACTTGATTGGGATGATGTGACCGCCCCATTCAACAGTATCGCCATCCGTATGGCAAACGAAAAATATAAGATAGAACCGCCGCTTACAATCGAGGAAATTACCTCGTGGGAGAATACGGGACGAGCTTCCGTGATCAGGGAGTTCTACGCGAGTGAGGAACTATATAAGAGACAGGAAGTGTCGGAGAAGAACAAGCGCGCGATCCGTAAATTGATGGAGATCGCGGATGTGTACTTTATTACAGCAGCGTATCCGCAGTTTATGGGAATCCGCGCAAAGCAGATTCTTGATGCCTTCCCGGAGTTTCCACCGGAGAATATCATCCTCGGCAATGCAAAGAATCTGGTGCAGTTTGACATCATATTGGATGATGCAATCCATAATGTATTAGAGACACCGGCAACCTATCCGGTATTGATGCGAAAGCCGTGGAACTGGAAGATGACGGGATTGTTGTCAGTGAATAACCTGACCGAGTTTGTTTCTCTTGTGAAGCAGATCATCCGTGCATTGCAGTCGCGCCCAGGCAGAATCGAGAATCCGTCGGTGCTCGCTTTGGTCGGACCGTCAGGATCGGGCAAAAGCCAGATCACAAAGCAATTGTGTGAGAATGAAAAGTTTGCAAGCCCAAAGACTTACTGTACGAAGCGAAGCGAGAAGCATCACTTCCTGACGGAGGAGGAATTCGAAAAACAGAATTTCTTTGAGCGCACGATGTATGCAGGAATCAAGTACGGAACCAAGAAGGAAGATATCCAGGCGGTGCTTGACGAGGAACAGTACGTAGTCATGCCGCTTGATATGTGCGGAGCGATTGCGATGAAAAGGCATTTTCCGACGGCAATCATTTATATTAACAAAGATAAGGAGTGTCTGATCCGGGATATCCTTGAAGAAGATTTTTCGGTGGAGGAGAAGACGCTTCGGATTCTGTCCATTGATGCGGAGAAGAGGAATCGTGAGATCTGCGACTATGTGGTAGACAATTCGGATGAAAACGGGATGGAACGCATCTTAAATTTGCTATAAATATAATTTATAACCAGCTATAAAAATAATAAACTAACACTTTTCCTATGGAAATGGTATGATTTGATCAGATTAAGGGAAAACTTATAAAAAGTCCTCCAAATTGAATCAGAAAAAGAAGAATAGGAAAAGGAGATTACGATTATGGCAAAGAAACATTACGCAGACAGAAATCTGAAATTTGAGACATTACAGTTACACGTTGGACAGGAGAGCGCAGACCCGGTTACCGATGCAAGAGCAGTACCGATCTACCTTACATCCTCTTATGTATTCCATAACAGTCAGCATGCAGCAGACCGTTTCGGATTAAGAGATGCAGGTAATATCTACGGACGTCTGACCAACCCGACAGAGGACATCTTCGAGCAGAGAATCGCAGCACTTGAGGGCGGCGTTGCAGCACTTGCAGTTGGATCCGGTGCAGCAGCGTTAACTTATGCGTTCCAGACAGTTGCTCATGCAGGAGATCACATCGTAGCAGCAAAGAATATCTATGGTGGAACCTACAACCTTTTAGCTCACACACTTCCGGATTACGGAATTGAGGCTACTTTCGTAGATCCATTTGATTATGCAGGAATCGAAGCTGCAATCAAGGAGAACACAAAGGCAATCGAGATCGAGACACTTGGTAACCCGAACTCAGAAGTTGTAGATATCGAGAGGATCGCAGGAATCGCACATGCACATGGCATTCCGCTTATCGTAGATAACACATTCGCAACACCTTATCTGGTTCGCCCGATTGAGTACGGCGCAGATATCGTTGTTCATTCCGCAACCAAGTTCATCGGTGGACACGGAACAACCATCGGTGGTGTGATCATTGACAGTGGTAAGTTTGACTGGACAGCATCTGACAAGTGGCCATGGTTAACTGAGCCAAACGTATCTTACCATGGTGTAAGCTTTGCAAAGGATTGCGCCCCGGCAGCATTCGCAACATATATCCGTGCAATCTTGCTTCGTGATACAGGTGCAACCATTTCTCCTGTACATGCATTCATCTTCTTACAGGGACTTGAGACATTATCTCTGCGCGTTGAGCGCCATGTAGAGAATGCATTAAAGGTTGTAAAATACTTGGAGAGCCAGCCACTCGTAGAGAAGGTAAATCATCCTTCCATCTCTAAGGATCCACAGCAGCAGGCATTATACAAGAAGTACTTCCCGAATGGTGGTGGATCTATCTTCACATTCGAGATCAAAGGTGGCGCAAAGGAAGCACAGGAGTTCATCGATAACCTTGAGTTATTCTCACTCCTTGCCAATGTGGCAGATGTTAAGTCACTTGCAATCCATCCTGCAAGCACCACCCATTCTGAGTGCAACGAGGCAGAGCTTCTTGATCAGGGTATCAAGCCAAACACCATCCGTCTGTCCATCGGAACAGAGAATGTGGATGATATCATCGAAGACCTTGATGAGGCTTTCAAGGCATTACAGTAATTCATGTGTTGACTTTCGAAGAAAGTTAACATATTCATCAAATTAGAATCCTTCTTCGAAAAGGCAGAGTGCGCGAGTGCTCTGCCTTTTCATTGATGATACATGTTTTCATTTTAGAACACGAAAACGCATTGAATTTCATAGGTAAGGGGTATAGAATAACTGTTAGTTAATAAAAAAATTTAATTCATATATAGATAAGGAGATTTGAAATGTTTGGATTTGGTCAACTCATTGACATCTTAAAGAAGAGTCCTAAGAAAATTGTATTTACAGAGGGTAGCGATCCTCGTATTTTAGAGGCAGCATCCCGTCTGCTTGCCAGCAACTTCCTTCATCCGATTCTTGTCGGTAATGAGGATGAAATCAATGCATCTGCAGAGGAGAGCGGATTTAACATTCGTGGTGCCGAGATCATTGATCCAAAGAAATTCGACCATATGGATGAGATGGTTGCAATGTTCTGTGAACTTCGTAAGAGTAAGGGAGTCACAGAGGATCAGGCAAGAGGTATCCTTTCGCAGGCAAATTACTTCGGAACCATGCTCGTTAAGATGGGCATCGCTGATGCACTTTTGGGCGGAGCTACATATTCTACCGCAGACACCGTTCGTCCTGCATTACAGCTGATCAAGACAAAGCCGGGTAACTCGATCGTTTCCTCATGCTTTATTCTTGTTCGTCCGTCTGCAACCGGTGAGAACGAAGTTCTTGCGATGGCTGACTGTGCAATCAATATTCATCCGACAGAGGATGAGCTGGTTGAGATCGCAGGCGAGTCTGCAGATTGTGCGAAGATCTTCGGTGTGGATCCTAAGGTTGCATTCTTAAGCTATTCAACATTCGGCTCAGGCAAAGGCGAGGATGTTGATAAGATGCGTAACGCAGCACACAAGGCGCAGGAGAAATACCCGAATCTCCCAATTGCCGGAGAGATGCAGTTCGACGCAGCCGTATCTCCGAGAGTTGCACGTACCAAGTGTCCGGATTCGGATGTTGCAGGACATGCAAATACATTTATCTTCCCGGATATTAATGCTGGTAATATTGGATACAAGATCGCGCAGCGCCTTGGTAACTTTGAGGCATATGGGCCAATCTTACTCGGACTGAATGCACCGATCAATGATCTGTCCCGTGGATGTAATGCATCAGAGGTTTACTCTATGGCAATCATTACGGCAGCGTTAGCTTAAATTCCTGTGGTGCATCTTCTGCGGTGCATCTTTGATGCATCGCCTGTTGATATATCGCCTAATTTGTGGCGTATCAGGGATACGTTACGATAGAATTTATATACAATCGTTCATTAGCGGGGCACTTTTTGTGCCCTGCTTTTTCGCTGATTAACAAAGAAAATTTTAAATGGGCTGATGTTTTGGCTCACAAAGGAGAAATATGCAGCAACATTCATTGACAGAGGGTTCTATTTCCAAGGGGATCGTCCTGTTTGCAATCCCTCTTTTCCTTGGTAACCTATTTCAACAACTTTATAATATGGCAGATTCACTGATTGTAGGAAATTTTCTTGGCAACAGTGCTCTTGCAGCCGTTACGTCTACTGGAAGTCTGATTTTTCTTCTGGTTGGCTTTTTTAATGGTACGGCGATGGGCGCTGGTGTTGTAATTTCACGGTATTTTGGTGCGAAAGATTATGATAAAGTGCACAGGGCCATTCATACGGATCTGGCATTTGGAATTTTTGCGGGAATTCTTATGACATTCATCGGTGTGTGCTTTACACCGGCAATTCTGGTATGGATGAAGACGCCGGCAGAGGTTCTTCCGCAGGCAGTTTTGTATTTGCGCGTGTATTTCCTTGGCTCGCTGGCGGTTATACTGTATAATGTCTGCATGGGCATTTTGCAGGCGGTTGGAGACAGCCGGCACCCATTATATTATCTGATTTTTTCATCGATCGTAAATATTGTTCTGGATCTGATATTCTGTGGTGGATTCCAGCTCGGAGTGGAATTTGCGGCACTTGCGACGGTAATCTCGCAGATGCTTTCCGTTATTTTATGTCTGATCCGTCTGATCCGCACGAAGGATGTCTATCAGGTGAATGTTCGGGAAATCCGTTTTGACTGGACACTCCTGAAACAGATCATTCATCAGGGACTACCATCCGGTATGCAGAATTCCATCATCTCAATCGCGAACATGGTCGTGCAGTCGAATATCAATGCGTTTGGCAAGATGGCGATGGCGGGCTGCGGAGCGTACAGTAAGATTGAGGGATTCGGCTTTCTGCCAATCACCTGTTTCGCTATGGCGATGACGACCTTTATTGGACAGAATCTCGGTGCAAAAGAATTTGAACGTGTGAAAAAAGGCGCCCGTTTCGGCATTCTCTGCGGTGTTGGATTGGCAGAAGGGGTTGGTATTGCAATCAACCTGTTTATTCCGCAATTGATCGCTTTGTTTGATCGTACACCGGAAGTAATCCGGTTCGGAGTAACACAGGCCAGAATCGTTACGCTGTTTTACTTTCTATTATCATTTTCCCATGTGATTGCGGGAATTATGCGAGGTGCAGGAAAGTCCGTGGTGCCGATGCTTGTTATGCTGATCAGCTGGTGCCTGATAAGAATCACATATGTTACGATCACGATTCACTTTATCCCGGACATCCGTGTGGTGTTCTGGGCTTATCCGTTGACGTGGAGTATCAGTTCGGTCATCTTTATGATCTATTACAAGAAGGCGGACTGGATCCATTATTTTGACAGACAGGAGGAAAAACAATGCGCGTAGGAATGGGTTATGATGTACACAAACTAGTAGAGGGCCGCAAGCTGATCCTTGGCGGTGTGGAGATCCCACACACACTCGGACTTCTTGGACACTCGGATGCGGATGTGCTGGTGCATGCAATCATGGATGCACTGCTCGGCGCGGCGGCGCTCGGCGATATCGGAAAGCATTTTCCAGACACGGATCCACAGTATGCCGGAATCTCAAGCATGAAGCTTCTTGCACATGTGCGCGATCTGATCATGAACGAAGGGTATGTGATCGAGAATATCGATGCGACTGTGATCGCACAGAAACCGAAGCTTCGTCCTTACATTGATGAGATGGAGAAAAATATTGCAGATACACTCGGTATCGCATTAAACCAGATCAACATTAAGGCAACCACGGAGGAAGGACTTGGATTTACCGGAAGCGAATCCGGAATCTCCTCCCAGGCAATCTGTTCCCTGACCGGATTCTATGAGGGATCCGTGGCAATTGGCGGATCGGATCGCTGCGTGGGATGCGGCGGATGCAGCAAGATGCAGGGATAAATTAATGCAATCAATGATCTAAGCCACATATAATTAAGGGAGATGTAGAGATTTATCCGGGATATCTGCAAAAAATTGCGTTTAGATATAGGCTTTTGGACGGAAATATTGTAAAATTACAGTAGATTGACAGAAATGAGGAAATTGAGATGGAAAACAAGTTTCGTTTTTATAACACACTGAGTCGTGAGGTTGAGACGGTGATCCCGAACGAGGATGGCAAGATTGCAATGTACACCTGCGGACCGACGGTGTATCACTTCGCACATATCGGCAATCTGCGCAGTTATATTATGGAGGATGTGCTCGAGAAGTCGCTTCGTTACATCGGATATGATGTGAAACGTGTCATGAACATCACGGATGTCGGACATCTGTCATCGGATGCCGATACCGGAGAAGACAAGATGTTAAAAGGCGCTAAGCGTGAGCACAAGACCGTTATGGAAGTGGCAAAGTTCTATACAGACGCTTTCTTTGCGGATTGTGAGAAGTTAAATATTAAGAGACCGGATGTGGTAGAACCTGCAACGAACTGTATTCCGGAATTTATTCATATGATCGAAGTTCTGCTTGAAAAGGGGTATGCTTATCAGGCGGGTGGTAATATCTACTTTGATACCAGTAAGCTGGATGATTATTTTGTCTTCTCATCCGCAGTAGAGAAGGAGCAGCTGCAGGTCGGCGTACGTGATGACGTCGAGGAAGATGAGAATAAGAAGAATAAGAATGACTTTGTGCTTTGGTTTACCAAGTCAAAGTTCGAGGATCAGGCGCTCAAGTGGGACAGTCCTTGGGGGGTCGGATATCCGGGATGGCATATTGAGTGCTCCTGCATCAGTATGAAGCATCTTGGTGAATACATGGATATTCACTGCGGTGGTGTGGACAACATTTTCCCTCATCACACGAATGAGATTGCACAGTCAGAGTCTTATCTGGGACATAAATGGTGTAATTACTGGTTCCATGTGAATCATTTAAATGACCAGTCAGGCAAGATGAGCAAGTCCAAAGGTGACTTCCTTACCGTATCACTCCTCGAGGAGAAGGGATACGATCCGGTTGCTTACCGCATGTTCTGCCTGCAGTCCCATTACCGTAAGCCACTTGTATTCTCTTATGAGAATCTTGACAATGTAGAGAGCGCATACGAGAAACTGGTCAAGAAAATTGCAACGATTCAGGATGAGGGAGAACTTGATAAGAAGTCATATGCAGAGTACAACGCAAAGTTTGAGGATGCAATCTGCAACGATTTAAACACTTCGATGGCGATCACGGTTGTCTATGATGTGGTCAAAGCCGATATATCCGGTAAGACAAAGCTTGCGTTATTGAATGCTTTTGACAAGGTACTTTCCTTAAATCTGACAACTGCCGGAGCAAAGCTGCTTGAGGCCGGAACCAGTGTGGATTCGGATCTGGAAAGTTTTATTCAGGAGAAGATCGCGGAGCGTGCTGCTGCAAAGAAGGAGAAGGATTTTGCCCGTGCGGATGCAATTCGTGACGAACTTCTTGCAAAAGGCGTGGCAATCAAGGATACCCGTGAAGGGGTTGTATGGGAGCTTGTATAATGACAACAGGCATTGATTCATATATCAGGGAACAATTTGGTGTGGCAGATGTGGATGTGCGGACGTATTCGCCTCTGACGCTTGCTTATATCGGAGATGGGATCTTTGATCTTGTGATCCGTTCGGTCGTTGTCGGCAAAGGCAACACGCGTCCAAATCAGTTACACCAGCGAACGAGCCATATTGTAAAGGCACACACACAGGCGGTCATGATCGAGTATCTGGAGCCGCAGCTGACCGAGGAGGAACTGGCGGTCTATAAGAGAGGACGCAACGCCAAGTCTCCGACGATGGCGAAGAATGCGACGATGGCCGATTACCGTAAGGCGACTGGACTGGAGGCCGTCATGGGGTATCTGTACCTGACGGATCGCTTTGAGCGGATGGTCGAATTGATCAAGAATGCGGTGGACGGACTGGAACTTAGCTTGTAACAAAATAGGAGTATAGATTACGGATGGGATACGAAGAGAGCAGAATTGAAGGAAGAAATGCGGTACTTGAAGCGTTTCGTTCCGGAAAAACAATCGATAAATTATATGTGCTGGACGGATGTCAGGATGGACCGGTAAAGTCCATTACGAGAGAAGCGAGAAAGCATGATACGATCATCAATTATGTGGCAAAGGAACGCCTTGATCAGTTGTCGGAGACCGGCAAGCATCAGGGAGTGATCGCTGTGAGCGCCGCATATGAGTATGCGGAAGTGGAGGATATTCTTGCAGCAGCGGAAGAGAAGGGAGAAGCGCCTTTTATCATTATATTGGATGGCATTGAAGACCCACACAATCTTGGTGCAATCATCCGTACCGCGAATCAGGCGGGGGCACACGGAGTAATCATTCCGAAGCGTCGTGCGGTTGGTCTGACCCCGACGGTTGCAAGAACTTCTGCAGGTGCGATCAACTATACGCCGGTTGCTAAGGTGACGAACATTTCCAATACGATGAAAGAACTGAAGGACAAGGGCATGTGGTTTGTCTGCGCGGATATGGGCGGCACGCAGATGTATGATCTGGATCTGAAGGGACCGATCGGTCTTGTAATCGGAAGTGAGGGCGAGGGTGTCAGCAAGCTGGTGCGCGAAAACTGTGATTATGTGGCTTCCATTCCGATGAAGGGTGACATTGATTCTCTGAATGCATCCGTGGCAGCTGGTGTGCTTGCCTATGAGATCGTCAGACAGCGGATGATGTAAGACGATAAAGCAGGCATAGGCTGACAGAGTTTTATGCTGCGCAAAATACAGCCGGGCGCGGAAAGCTCAGGTGACGTGAAAGGACAGAGAGGAAAGACGGAGGAAGACGTGGACGAATATCAGAATCTGGCGGATGAAGAACTCATCCAGAAACTGCGCGAAGGTGACGAGCGGATCATGGATTATATCCTGGAAAAGTACAAGCCGTTGGTGCTTCGCAGGGCAAATGCGATGTTTTTGATTGGCGGAGATACGGATGACCTGATTCAGGAGGGGATGATCGGACTGTTTAAGGCAATCCGGGATTACCGGTCCGACA
>OGMT01001453.1_pt1 | contig 11078 bp, 10 predicted proteins | sample 1573271 | NCBI WGS metagenome assembly OGMT01 (sample SAMEA2582000, study PRJEB24529) | metagenome | biome: Human gut stool | place: China | collected 2011 | reverse complement strand
GATAAAGAGAAAGTAGCTACAATTGAATTAGAGAAAATAGATTAAACTGAATCATGGGAACATTAAGTTGCATAAATGTATGCTACAACAGAACAATGAGAACCGTGAGATTTGCAAATTGAGCAAAGAAAGTCATAAATACCTTGTAAATAAAGGAAAAAATGCAGATTCATCTAATATTCCTTTATGTGCTATTATCGGGCTGGTCTATGGGCTGAAACACAAGGAAAAGAGATTCACCTTGTTCTTTTGTATAGGATTGGTTATTGGGTTAGGATGAGCAATTTATATGCTACTGCTAATAAGGTCAATGTAAATCAAAGGAATATGAAACTGAAATATATATTGAATGCTATACTATTTGTTTTGGCATTATCTTTTTTGTCTATGTGTATATTTAAGACTACAGAGTTAAGTTTAAAATGTATGCAATTTGCTGTATCTATCTCTTGTATAGGAGCAATGTTTTCTACAAAAAGATATAGATACATATTTGCATCTATTGCTTTAATCATTATAGGAATATCTTTTTCACTTTAAATGTCCATAATAACGATAATGATTTGATTATTGAATGGTATAATAATAGTCCAGTCTACAGATAGCGACTAAAAACGGGGGCAAGGGATGCCCGAATTTGTCCTGCGGAGCTTGAAATTATCCGGGTGCGGTAAATCTCCAACTGTTGGTTGGAGATTTAAAACGGGTACAGACCGAAGTTAATCGCTTGCTTTAAACGAGCCATTTGTGAGCCATTTGTATATATTGTTTTCGGCTTATAATCAACAGTTTTACAAAAATCGCATTATACTTGTGAGCCATTTGTGAAGCGTTTATGAAGCGTATGGCAAGCCTTTGATTGAGTTTCCGTTATTCTCCTATTATCAGGTGACACGACAAAAAGAAAACATCTTCGGCAAAATCTTTGTTATGTTTTTGCAGGTGATTACATAATATACTATCTTTGCATATAGAAACAAAGGACATAAATATGGCTTCATTCAGAAAAGAGATACTTGGGCAGATTGAACGGATAGATACCGGGCGTATATTCACGTTCCGGGATTTATCGTTTGAAACGGAAAAGACCGCCAATGTTGCGGTGCTACTTTCCGAACAGAGCCGCAAAGGGGTACTGGTACGGGTTGAAAAGGGGGCGTACTACCGTCCCAAGAAATCAGTGCTGGGGCTGGGAAAGCTGCCTGTCTATCAGGATGAACAGTTCCGCTACCTGACTGAAAAACTGAACGGCTATATCACGGGGGCTTACATCTATAACAAAATGGGGCTGACCGAACAGGTAGCCACAACCATAACGATAGCCACTCCTAACCCGGTTCGCCGTTTCCGTTTCAAGAACTTGGATATAGAGTGCGTGAAAGCCTACTGCATGGTCTATCCGGATGAAAGCCTTGTCCCGTACTTGCGGCTGCTCGATGCGATAAAGGACATGAAGCGCATACCCGGAACAACCGGGCAGGACATCTACAACCGGGTCAAAAGCCAATATTTCAACGGGTACAGCCTGCCGGAACTGGAAAAAATCGTATCTTTGGCGAAAAGTTACCCGCCACGTGTCAGAAAGGTGGTGGCGGATATACTGGGCGACATCAGACAAACCGTATTGCAAACGGAAATGGCAAAGACCATTCTTCCCACGACACGGTTCAACTTGGATTATAAAACAGCATAGGACAGAAATATGAATTTACATTCGGACAAGGAAGCGTTCAAGGAAATCATCGCACTGGCGGCTGACCATTTCGGCTACGAGCAGTCGCACGTGGAAAAGGATTACTGGGTATCGAAGATACTGCGGGATATTTCCATGTCCGAATATGCGGATAAGACCTACTTCAAAGGCGGAACTTCACTTTCCAAAGCCTACGGGCTGATAGAACGTTTCTCGGAAGATTTGGACTTGTTCGTGTTCACGGGTGATAAAGGTGCGTCCAAGCAGGCAGAAAAGACATTGAACAAGAAACTTTCCAAATACATAGCCGAACTCAATAGTGACATATACAAGGAAGATTTGTCGGAAACGGGCGGTAATTACCGTAAACTGTATTTCTCGTATGACAATGTATTTCAAGGCGTGGGACTGAAAGAACATTTGGAAGTAGAGATAAAATCCTGTGACCTGCCGGACAAAAAACTGATGTTCTACCCGGCGGACAAGCGGGTTATCAAACCGATTGTGACCGCCTTTCTTGAAAGCATCGGGCAAGAGGAACTGATAAGCACCTACGGGCTGGAAAGTTTTGAAACGCAGTGTATCAACCCCCGAAAGACTATCTGCGACAAGGTTTCAAGGCTGGTAAAGCTGTCTTACAATGAGGATGCAGCCGCACTGTTGGCAAAGCATATCCGTGACGTTTACGACTTGTCGGCACTCTACCACAATCAGGAATATAACGATTACCTACATTCGGAAGATTTCTTGGATGCCATGTACCGGGTGACGATAGAGGACGGACTAAATAAAAACTCCCGTTCGCACTTGTCGCTGGCTGATGCACCGATATTCAAGGATGCCGAAGCGGTCATGGCGTTACCCGAAGTGGCTACGGCGTACACTACCGATTTGAAGAAACTGACTTTCGACAAAAGCAAGATGCCGCCGATAGGCAAGGCTGTGGAAGCATTGAAGAACCTGCACGAAATATTAGTGCGTTTTGAAGCCTACCGCACCAAAAAGCAAAATGAAGAACAACCGTAAAGCTACATCGGCTGTTCTTCACTCCATACATTATTATATATAGCTATTCTTCCTCCTTAATCAAGTGGCATAACTCCGGGTCGTTCTTAATCCGGGTTATCTCGTTCTCGACTATCTGCCTGACTTCCTGACGGATGCGGTCATAGTTGGCTTGTATCTCCTCCTGCATCCGGTCGTTGCCGTCCTTGTCGGTGAAGTCGATAATCTGCGGCAACTTCACGTAATGGGCGGTTTCCCGCTTCACCTTTTCGTTGTCCACCACGATTTCGCAGTGGAAAATCTTCTGCTCTATCCGTTCATCGAAGTTGTCCGCCACAGCACCCACGAACATACCTTGCGTGAGGTTGGATATTTTGCTGGCGGGTATCAGGCTGTCCATTTGGGTGCTTATCGAGGTGGATTTTTCCCGTTGGTTTATCGTCATGCTCTGCCGTTTCTGCAACACCTTTCCGAAACGCTCGGAAAGGATTTTCGCCGTTTCACCGACTACTTGACCGCTGAACACGTTACCCACAGTATTTTGGATAACCCGGCTTTCCTTGTCCCCGTAATCACGGGTAAGCTGGCTGTAATCCTGAAAGCCTAACAGAACCGCAACCTTGTTGCTTCGGGCGGTGGCAATCAAATTATCCAACCCCCGAAAATATATAGTTGGTAATTCATCTATTATCACCGAACTTTTAAGCTGACCTTTCTTGTTTATCAGCTTCACGATACGGGAATTATATAATCCCAGTGCTGCCGAGTAGATATTTTGGCGGTCAGGATTGTTGCCGACAACCAGTATTTTAGGCTCTTTCGGGTTGTTGATGTCAAGTGAAAAATCATCGCCCGTCATTACCCAGTAAAGGGCGGGTGAAATCATCCTTGAAAGCGGGATTTTTGCACTGGCAATCTGCCCCTGCAACTGTTCAACTGCCGAACTTTCCCAAGCGTCCACGAACGGGGAAAGGTAATTTTCCAGTTCGGGATAACTGCGCAAAATCGTGAATACATCAGCGTATTTCTTGTTCAACAGTTCTATGGCATGGGGAAACGTGCAATACCTGCCGCCTTGATAGATGCGCAAATACCAAATAATGGCTGCAAGCAGGATAATCGGGCTTTCCACGAAGAAGTCGCCCTGCTTGCTTATCCAGCTTCGATTGAGGTTAAGCATAATCGTGTAGCTGGCTTCATAAGCATCCGCAATGTCCGACATGAAGCTGGCGTTTATAGGGTTACATCGGTGGCTCTTGCGTGGGTCGTCAAAGTTGATAACGTAAAATTTCGGCTTGACCTTGTAGCCGTCCAAGTGGTTAAGCAAATGATTGTAAGCGATTTCCGAAAGGTCAGGAAACTTATAATCATACAGGTAGAGCGCAAAACCTTTCTCGATTTGCTGTTTTATGTAATTATTTACTACTGCGTATGACTTCCCGCTGCCCGGCGTTCCTAACACGATGCTCGCACGAAAAACGTTTACAACGTTAATATAGCCATTGTTCCACTTCTTCTTATAGTAGAACCGGGTAGGCAGATTTACAGAATACTCGTTCTCGATAAGCCTTGTTTCCTGCTGGAAACTTTCGTTCTCGGTATTAAAGACATCATCCATGAGGTTGTTTTTCAATAACCGGGACATCCACGTACCCGCCATGAGCATACAGATATAGCCCGCCGACAGCGTGGCGATATAAAACACAGTGTCCGCCGTATGTGGCAGCGGAAGTTCCAGCAGCCACCAGTTCAGGAAAAACAACACGACACCCGCCGCAAGGCTGCAATGTATCTTCGCCCACGTTATCTTTTCCTCTTTCACGCCCTTAGTGCCGATACACGACAGGGCGAGGAACACCACCGAAAATAGTTTTGTCCATAAGATAGACGAGAACAGCCCGGTGGTACGCTGGAAGTTCCACAGTATCTTGTCTATCACCTCAAATGTCACTCCCCATTCTTTCAGGGTGGAGTAACAGAACCAGTACACGTTTATTCCCACGAATAGAATACTGATAGCCCGCATAAAGTCCATGACCCGTGCAAGCCCTCTCAAATCATCTTCCTGTTGCATGATTGTAATGTTTTTTAAGTTAGTCGATGCGCCTTGTGCGCTTCTTTTTCTTCTTTCTCTTTTGGCGGGCGGTGTCCTGCGGCTCGTCACCGCCTGATGCACCGCCGCCAAGCAATCCACCGAAAGCACCCAGCACCGAAGCCACACCCGGAACGATATCGGATTTCGGCGTGAAGCCCGGCTGTTCCTGATGCGTGGGCTGGTCTTGCTGTGGTGCTGACAATTCGGACTGGTGCATCTTTCCGGTTTCGCCCGAAAAACGTTCGCCGAACACGTTCGCCGAATACTCCTTGCCCAAGCGTGAACCGTTCAGCACCACCCGGTTGTCATGGTCGATGAACGTAACGCCATAGATGCGCCCGCTGTCATTCTGACGGAATACCACATCAATGCCCTGCTTCTTTAGCTGTCGTTCCAGTTCCTTGCGGCTGCGGGCGGTCTGCATGGCAGTGGCTACAATCTTCCGGGTGCGCTCTTTCAGTTTCCCGTTCTTAATTGCTTCGCCCGATTTCTCCATTCTGCGCTGCACCGCTTCATAACCTACCGACTTGCCGATGCGGGAAGCCTTTACCGGGTTGCCCACCTTTTCGCCCTTGTCGTTCATGGCGGAATAGACAATGCCCTGATAGGGCTTGCCGTTTATCTCGCCTTTGACTTCCTCGGCGCACACGTTGTAAGCGGCAAGCAAAGCCTTGTACTCCCCGAACGACTGGAAGCGGTAGCCATAGCAAGCCGCTTTCACGGTGTTGCCGATTTGGTGCTTCACGTCCCCGGCGGCATAGTCCACCTTTTTAAGTTCCGGGCGTTCGGCACGTTCCTTTCGCTCTGCCGGGTGCAGCCCGTATTTCTTTTCCAGTTCACGGGTGATTTGCTTGCTGCGCCGATGCTCGAACTTGTCATTCAGCGGCTTGCCGTTCTCGTCCACCCGCAACCCCACGATGTGGATGTGGTGGCGGTCGATGTCGGTATGCTTGTACACCAAATAGGGCTGGTCGCCATAGCCCAACTTCCGCATATACTCTTTGGCAATGTCGGAAAGCTGCTGGTCGGTCAGCACGTCTTCCGGGTGCGGGTTTATGGAAATATGAAGTATCGGCTTCTTGGTGGATAGCTGGACGGGCATCTGCATTTCAAAGCTGCGCATACACTCGCCGATAGAGAAATTCCCGTCCTCGCTTAACAGCATCCGGTTGGAGAAAAGCACCTTTGCTTCCCCGCTGTCCACCTTGTTTTGGTTGTACGCCAGTGCGCCGAACATATTGCCGCCCGTGCTTATTTTGGCAACCATAGTTCCTTGCACTCGTTTGTCAGGTCGATAACCTGACGGTTCAACATCGCCAGTTCGGTGGTCGCTTTCTCCAGTTTATAGAGAAAAGCCAGTGCCTTTTTCTCCGAAAAGTTGCTGTGCAACGCCTTTACGACTTGGTTGTAATTGACCGCTACCGCCCGGAACTGGGCATAAAATTCGGTCAGCCGGGCGCAATATTCTACTGCCGATTTGTCCACTTTCACCACCCGGAACGGCTCGCCGAACAGCCGGGCGGCGATGAAACGGGACTTGCTCGTGACGCCCGACTGCTCCCATTGCGAGAGGAAGCGGGCATTCTCCCGGTCGTTCAGGTAAAGGACATGGCGATGCTTCGCCGGGTCTGCGAGGGCGGGGCGACCGCCCTTGTTGGTTCTTCTTGTTTCCATGCTTCTTTGGATTAAAAAATTACGACTTCGGAGTGATTTTTACCCCCGACAGGGGCAAGGCGTTTTCAGGCACGGAAAACGGTTTTGTAGCATACAAAACACACCTTGCTATTTTCTGACGAAAATCGAAATCCGTCACGGACGGATTGGGGTTAGCGTGGAACGGTAAGCCCAGCCATTCACCAGCCCTGTTTTACACCTGCGCCCCCTGCGGTTCGTTACTCCGCTGCAAAGTAACGGTGATTTATAATGCTGTAAAATAGGTGGTTGGTGGACAAAACGGGACAGCGCAGGACAAATCGGGACAAGGTTTTCAGGGGACGTTTTTTCTCCCTTTTTTTGCATCGGATTTCAATATTGAAAGCAAGATTGAAAGAAATATTCCAATCAGGAAAGAATGATTGAAAGCAGGATTTCAATAAAACATGATTGCAGGATTTCAATATTTCAAGAAAGAATGAAAGCAGGAAAACAAGATTGAAATAAAACAGTCTTTCAATATTTCAAGATTGCAATATGGAAAGAATGATTGAAAGCAATAAACAAATCTATCAACCAATAATGAACGGAAGCAATATGGAAAACGAGAAAACACCCCTTTATGTCGCCTTTTCCACACAAAAGGGCGGGGTCGGCAAAACCACCTTTACCGTGCTGGCGGCGAGTTACCTATACTACCTCAAAGGCTACAATGTGGCGGTGGTCGATTGCGACTACCCCCAGCACTCCATTGCCGGGATGCGCAAGCGGGATGCCGAGCAGGTCGGGGCGGATGAAGATTACAAGCGCATGGCGTATGAACAGTTCACCCGGCTGGGGAAGAAAGCCTACCCGGTACTGTGCAGTTCGCCCGAAAAGGCGATTGCAACGGCTGACGGATATATAGCCGCCGGACACGTGCCGGATATAGTGTTTTTCGACCTGCCCGGCACGGTGAACAGCGAGGGCGTGATAAACTCCCTTGCGGGCATGGACTACATTTTCACCCCCATTTCAGCCGACAAGGTGGTGCTGGAAAGCAGCCTGTCGTTCGCAATGGCTATCCAAAAGCTATTAGTGAAGAATGAAGCCTGCCGACTTGCAGGGCTGTACCTCTTTTGGAACATGGTGGACGGTAGGGAGAAAACAGACCTTTACACCGCCTACGACAAGACCATTAAGGAACTGGAACTGCCGCTGATGAAAACCTTTATCCCCGATACCAAACGCTACAAAAAGGAACTGGTGGCGGATAAAAAGGCGGTGTTCCGCTCCACGCTCTTTCCCGCCAGCCGCCCGTTGGTAAGGGGAAGCAACTTGGAAGAACTGATAACCGAAATAGTGTACTACATCAAATTAAAATGATATGGCAAAGCAAAGCGGCGGGATGCCGAAGATAGACGAGGATTTTATGCGGGAACTTATCTCGCAGGGTGTACCCGCCAAGCGGGAGAGCCAGCCGGATGATGAACCGCAGCCCGGCAGCGAAACGGAAACCGCCCACGAGGGACGGCAGGCTGAAACAGTGCAAGTAGAGAAACCGACACCCCGCAAGCGCAAGGGCGGTTCGGGCGACTACCGGGAAACCTACTTTCAGAAAGTGGAACTGGCAGACCGACAGCCCTTGTACGTGAGCCGAACCACGCATGAGAAGCTGATGCGTATCGTGACGGTGATAGGCGGGCGAAAGGTGACGGTAAGCAGCTACGTGGAAAACATTCTGCTGCGCCACTTCGAGCAGTACCAAGACGAGATAAACACCCTGTACGAAAGCCACTTCCAAAAGCCTGTCTGACTATGGTAATCTATTGCATACTTACCGGGCTTTTGGTGTACTACATCGCCCTGTGGCTGTGGTATCGCTACACGGACAGCCGGACATCACCGGGCAAAACGGATGATGCGCCGCTTCCACGAAACGGGGTTTCAGGCTACACGCTGATAGGTGAAAGCCGATACAAGAGCGGACAATTTCAGACAGCGCAGGACAAATCGGGACACCTCCCGCAAGCGGCTGAAAATGATACTATTTTTGCGCCGCAGGCTGACGGACTGCCGGAAGAAACGCCCGGTTACGAGAATGACGAACCCGACTACGAGGACGAGGAAATAGCCGGGTACATGGACGGTGACGATGATACCGGGCGGGCTACGGGCGTGAGCTTTGACGAACTGGGCGAAGCGGTACGCACGGCGAACGCCGACAACCCCACCGAAACGGAACAGCGGCAAGCCGCCGGGACACTGGCAAGGATTGAGGGGACGAACCTCTACGATGCGGTGGTGGAGAACATCAACGGCGGGCTGGCAAAGGTGGCGGAACTGCTGGGACGCAACGAAGCGGAACTGGCTGCGGCTGCTGTCCCTGCCGAAGCTGGCAATAAAAGCAAGGAACACGAAGCGTTCGACATGAACGATTTCCTATAATATAATAATGTATAAGCCTGACAGCATGAAACAGCGTGATTACGGTTGATTGGCAACCTGAAAACCAAACAGACAAACGGGACTATCCCCGACCACTAAAATTTCAAATTATTCACCAGCCGGGAAAGGCGGACTATCCACCCGCCGCCCGGCATTAAAAACAAATCACAATGAGAAAGAAAATCTTCTTGTCGGCGGCTATACTTGCCGCCGTGGTAAGTGCCTACGCACAAGGAAACGGGCAGGCGGGCATCACCGAAGCCACGAACCTAATCACCGGGTATTTCGACCCCGGAACAAAACTGGTGTACGCAATCGGGGCGGTCTGCGGCTTGATTGGCGGGGTAAAAGTATATAACAAGTTTTCAAGCGGCGACCCCGACACCTCAAAGACCGCCGCCAGTTGGTTCGGGGCGTGCATCTTCCTGATTGTAGCCGCCACTATCCTGCGCTCGTTCTTCCTCTAAACCTGCGGCTATGTCTGACGAGTTGTTGAGGGCTAAGCCCGAAAAATATCAGGTAAACAGGGGTATCGGGAAGCCCGTGGAGTTCAAGGGGCTGAAAAGCCAGTACCTCTTTATCTTTTGCGGCGGCTTGCTCGCCGTCTTCGTGGTGTTCATCGTCCTGTTCATGGCGGGCGTGAACCAGTGGCTATGTATCGGTTTCATCGTGTCGGCTTCGCTGCTGCTCGTGTGGCAGACGTTCCGGCTCAACGCCAAGTACGGCACGCACGGGCTGATGAAAGCCGCCGCACGCAAACGGCATCCACGCTTCATTATCAGCCGAAAGGCGATACCCCGATTATTCACCTACAAAAAAAGAAAGGAAGAAAGACCATGAGAAATATGTTAAAGGCTACCACGCTGGAAAGGAAATTCCCCCTTTTGGCGGTGGAGAACGGCTGCATCATTTCAAAGGATGCGGACATAACGGTGGCTTTCAGGGTGGAACTGCCCGAACTGTTCACCGTCACCAGTGCCGAGTACGAAGCCATACATTCGGCATGGTACAAGGCAATCAAGGTGCTGCCCGACTACTCCATAGTACACAAGCAGGACTTCTTCATCAAGGAGAACTACCAGCCCGACACGGAAAGGGACGAGCTTAGTTTTTTAAGCCGCTCCTTTGAACGGCACTTCAATGAACGCCCGTTCCTGAACCATTACTGCTACCTGTTCCTGACAAAGACGACAAGGGAGAGAAGCCGCCGACAGAGCGACTTCTCCACCCTATGCCGGGGCAGGATTGTACCGCAGGAGATAGCCGACAAGGAAGCGGCGGCAAAGTTCATCGAAGCGGTCGGGCAGTTTGAAAGGATTATGAACGACAGCGGGTTTGTCACCCTTACCCGGCTGGCGGCATCGGAAATCACCGGGCAGGACGGAAAGGCGGGCATCATCGAGAAATACTTCTCGCTATCGCAGACAGATACCACCTGCCTGAAAGACATCGGGCTGTACCCGGAAGAAATGCGTGTCGGGGACGACATACTGTGCCTGCACACGCTTTCGGACGTGGAAGATTTGCCCGGAAAGGTCGGGACGGACACACGGTTTGAGAAGCTGTCCACTGACCGGAGCGACTGCCGACTGTCATTCGCCGCCCCGGTGGGCGTGCTGTTGTCGTGCAACCACGTCTATAACCAGTTCATCTTCATAGACGACCACGCCGAAAACCTGAAGAACTTCGAGCAGACCGCCCGGAACATGCAATCGCTCTCCCGTTATTCCCGTGCCAACCAAGTGAACAAGGAATGGATAGACGAGTACCTGAACGAAGCGCACAGCAAGGGGCTTGTATCGGTGCGCTGCCACTGCAACGTCATGGCATGGAGTGACGACCGGGAAGAACTCAAACGCATACGCAACGATGTGGGAAGCCAGCTTGCGCTAATGGAGTGCAAGCCACGCCACAACACGGTCGATACGCCCACGCTCTTTTGGGCGGGCATACCCGGAAACGAAGCGGACTTCCCCGCAGAGGAAAGTTTCTACACGTTCTTGGGGCAGGCTCTCTGCCTGTTCGTGGAAGAAACGAACTACAAGAGTTCGCTTTCGCCGTTCGGCATCAAAATGGTGGACAGGGTGAGCGGTCGCCCGCTGCATATCGACATATCGGATTTGCCCATGAAGAAAGGCATCACGACCAACCGCAACAAGTTCATACTTGGGCCGAGCGGGTCGGGTAAGTCTTTCTTTACCAACC
>OGMT01001450.1_pt1 | contig 11087 bp, 13 predicted proteins | sample 1573271 | NCBI WGS metagenome assembly OGMT01 (sample SAMEA2582000, study PRJEB24529) | metagenome | biome: Human gut stool | place: China | collected 2011 | reverse complement strand
GAAACGCGAAACGCTTCCCGTCCGGCACCGGTGAATCTTCACCGGAAACCGGGCGGGAAGCGTTTTTGACCACATAGATTACCACAGACGGCTCCGGAACAACCGGAAACAACGGAAATAGAAACAAGAGAACCGGAAACGGTAGAACAGGAACCGACAGAAAAGGCAGAGGAACCGGCAGCAGGAAAAAACATTGATGATATAGGCGCGTATTTTAGCGTTTCAGATGTGCGAAACGATGTTACCGGAAATTGGAGAATTTCGACTATTGCGGAAAATGTAGATATTCAAGAATATGCGTTAAGCTATTACAAGGAATATTTCAAAGACGATAAAGAAATTCATGCAATCGTAAACTTTAACTACAAAACAACAACAAAAATATCTGTCATAGGCAACACGCTAGACGTAAGCATATACGATTATGTGGACGGAGAGGAACACGATGCAAAACTGTTATTTAGCGGAACATTACTAAAAGAGTATTCTGTTAATATGGATAATGGCAGCATCGAGGAAATACAATAACAAGAAGGCTATCGCAGCAATGCGGTAGCTTTTTATTTTGGAGGCGATGGCGGCGGGGCTTGATTTTGAGATCGAGGGCTTAGAGGAATTGGAAAGAGATTTAACGAAAGCAATTCAGACGGCACCGGAGAAAGCAAAAGAAACACTAAAAGGAATTGGAAAAGATTTTAAAAACGCTGCAAAAAAGCGCGCCAATTCAGAATTAAAGCCGCATGAGAGAACCGGCAGCGAAAAAAACAAAGCGATTAAAAGAAAATGGGGAACAAAAGTTATAGAGGAAAATGTAGGCGCAACGGCTTTAGTGTGGAATAGCGCAAGGCATTTTCATTTAATAGAAAACGGTCATAACCTTGTAAGGGGCGGCAGGATCGTTGGTTTTGTTCCCGGTAAACATATCATGGAAAAAACAAGAAACGAGTACGAGAACATAGTACCGCAACGGTTTGAAGAAATGATAGACGAAATATTAAAGGAGGGCGATTTGAATTAAAAACGTAGATATAAAAAAAGCAATAAACGAACTTTTAAGCAAAAAATATGCGCCGCCCAATTACAGAATTTACGGAAAAGAAATAAAAGAGGGGTACGCCGCCCCTTGTTTCTTTACGGAAATTTTAGATCGAGGCAGCAGCGCAGAAACAAAAAATTTTGCAAAAGGCGGTTTTACAGTTAAAATAACATATTTCCAAAAGGAAAAGAACGAATTAGATCAGCTTGAAAAGGTAGACGAAATAAAAGACCTTTTCGGGCTGATTTTTTTTGTTGAAAATCGAAAATTGACAGTTGGAGAATTTACGCATGATTACATCGGCGAGTATCAAGATATTTTACAAATAAATATCCAAAGTGATTACAAGGAAAATACGCAGAGAGAAGAAACCGCGCCGATAGCGGAAGGATTAGGCGTAAAAGTAACGCAAGGTTAAGGAGGTTTAAAATGGGCGCACCAAGTATAACAATTAGCTTTATAGAAAAAGCAATGACAGCAGTAACAAGAGGCGAGCGCGGGATCGTGATGTTATGGGTAAAAGACACATTAGCAGCACCGGCGGTAAATCCGGTTACGGTTGTAACAGAGAAAGACATACCGGACAGCTTAAAAGATGCAACGGTAGAACAGATCAAACTTGCAATGATTGGCTACACAAATGCCCCGAAGAAGGTAATTGTGTATTGCATGGGAATTGCAGACGACGCAGAAAAAGCGACGCGGGCTATAAAAAGGCTATGGAAGCATCGGAAACAATCAAATTTAATTATTTGGCTATTCCGACAGTTGAAACCGATCAGAAGGCACAGGAAGTTGCAACATGGGTTAAAACCATGCGCGACGTTAAGAAAAAGAAGATCAAAGCGGTATTACCAAATACGGCGGCAGATAACGAAGGTATTATCAACTACACAACAGAAACGGCAGTAAAAACGGAAACCGTAACCGCGAAGAATGGAACAAAAACAACAGTTGATACGAAATACACAGCAGAACAGTATTGCGCGAGAATTGCCGGACTAATCGCCGGTACACCTATGACGATTGCTTGCACATACGCGCCACTTTCTGAATTATCGGATTGTACGCGGCTTACTGATATTGATACGCCGGTAGATAAAGGGGAATTTATTGTTTTTTATGACGGTGAGAAGGTAAAAGTTGCAAGAGGTGTTAATAGTTTCGTAACAACAGTAGACGGCAAGGGCGACAGTTTCAAGAAAATTAAAATTGTCGAGGCTATGGATATGATAAACGACGATATTACCAAAACGGCACAGGATAGTTATTTAGGAAAATACGCAAATTCATATTCCAATAAATGCCTGCTGTTATCGGCAATTAGTAGCTATTTTGCACAGTTGCAGCGCGACGGTATTGTAAGTAGCTATTCGGTTGGATTAGATGCGGACGCGATCAGAGAGTATTTAAAAGGTAAAGGGCTGCAGGCAACACTCGACGACGGAACCGTAAAAGACGTTGACGAATGTAGCGACGAGGAAATTATAACAGCAGACACAGGCGCGTTTGTATTTTTAACAGGAAATGTAAAAATCTTAGATGCGATCGAAGATATTAAAATGCCTATTTATATCTAAGGCAGAAAGGAAGGGTAAAAGAACATGAAAGGTTTTAGACCGGAGCAGGTTATAAATGGAACATGGGGCGAAGTGTGGTTTGACGGCGAATATTTAGCGCAGGTCACAGCTTGCAAAGCAGAGGTAACTTTAAAGAAAACAGCAATTTCACAATGCCAAAATTTGGTAGACGGTCAGAAAGTAACAGGGTTAGAGCCAAAGGGCGAATTGAAGTTACACAAAATCAACAGTTTTGTAATGAATAAGGTAAATAAGGTTGTCAAGGCAGGAAAGACACCGACACACACAATCATTTCAAATGTAAATGATCCGGACGCAATCGGCGCGGAGCGCGTAGCATATTACGGTTGCGTGATCGACAAAATGATTTTATCCGATTGGGAGGCAGGAAAGACCGGGGAGGAAAGTTATGGCTTTACTTTCCAAGATTGGGAGCCGATGCAGACAATCAATTAAAACAACAATTAAAGGGCGCATGATGCGCCCTATTTTCATGTAAAGGAGAAAAACAATCATGAATTTAGTAGAAAGATTATTAGCAGTTGACAAGGGCGAATTTGACAAGATCGAAACAAAGAAGTTAAAGAGCAAACAGTTATCTAAAATCGTCGGAGAAGATGCAGAGGTAACAATACAGGCAGTAGACGGCGATCTTTTCGGTGGTTTATCCGCAAGTGGATTAGATGAAGAAGGGGAGGTTGATTAGGGCATTTAGCACAAACGCCAAAATCGCCGCCGCCGGAATTATTGAACCGGATTTAAAAAACGAACAGCTTTTAAAGCATTTAGGAGTTGCAACGCCTGCGGACGCTGCAAAGAAAATTTTCAAGGGAGAAATTAACAGGATTTCCACAGAGATTGCAAAGTTAAGCGGTTTTGAGAATGAGGAAACAACGGATAAAACAGTAAAAAACTAATTGAAAGCGATAGGGAGGTGCAAATGGATTACCTGCACTATCGTTTTAAAAATTGGAAACCGTTTGAATACATGAGCCTGCCGGAAGGGCAAAAGCGCATAGCGCGGGCGTATATGCGGCAGGAATTGCGCGACAAAGAGGAAAGAAACAAAGAAATAGAAAAAGCCTTCGGAGGAGGTGGTTGATGTGGGCAGGATAATAAGTACAGCAATACAGTTTATAGACGGTTTTACAAAGCCGTCTAAAGAAGTGATAAACAGTATGCGCAGCATGGGAAACGAGGCAATAAAAGCCGGGAAACAGATACAGAGCGCGGGCAAGACAATTACAAGCGTTGGATCAACCCTAACAAAAGCGATCACCGTACCGATCGCGGGTGTGGCAACGGCGGCGGTAAAAACCGCCGCTGATTTCGAGGCGGCAATGTCAGAAGTGGGCGCAATATCCGGCGCGAGCGCGCAGGATTTAGCGACATTAACGGCAAAAGCTAAAGAAATGGGCGCAACTACTTCTTTTTCCGCAAGTGAAAGCGCGGAGGCTATGAAGTATATGGCTATGGCGGGGTGGAAAACCGCAGATATGACCGCAGGTATAGCGGGTATTATGAACCTTGCAGCCGCCGCCGGGGAAGATTTAGGAACAACCTCCGACATTGTTACGGACGGTTTAACAGCGTTTGGAATGTCAGCCAAAGAAAGCGGGCGTTTTGCCGATGTTATGGCGGCGGCATCTACAAACGCAAACACCAATGTTACAATGTTAGGCGAAAGTTTTAAATATTGCGCAGCGACAGCGGGCGCAATGGGCTATAACATAGAGGATATTTCCGTAGCACTGGGAGTAATGGCAAATGCAGGAATAAAAGGAAGTACAGCGGGTACAACTTTAAAAAATGTGATTGCAAACATGGCGAAACCAACAGATGCACAAGCGGCGGTCATGCAAAAGTTGGGAATAAGTCTAACGGACAGTAGCGGAAATATGAAAAGTTTCGCGGAAGTTATGAACAACCTGCGATCATCGTTTAACGGTTTATCGGAAACTGAAAAAGCATCATACGCGACTACTTTAGCAGGTAAAGAAAGTATGTCGGGCTTGCTAACCATTGTAAACGCAAGTGCGGCAGATTTTGACAAATTAACAGAGGCAATAAACGGATCAAGCGGCAGCGCGGAGGCTATGGCTGCAAAAATGCTTGACAACTTAAAAGGACAATTAACGCTATTAAAATCAGCAGTAGAAGGAATAGCGATAACAATAGGCGATAAATTATTACCATACTTGAAAAAATTCGTATCATGGGTACAAAAGGCAGCAGATTATATAAATAATCTGAGTGATGCGCAAGTAGATAGTATCATGAAATGGGCGGCAATCGCGGCAGCGATACCGCCTATTATTATGGTATTCGGAAAAGTTGTTACAATGGTTGGAACCGTACAAAGAACTTTCGGAACGATCACAAAGACAATAGCAAATTTCGGCGGCATTATCGGAACTATAACAAGCCCTGCAGGAATTGTTATAGGAGTATTGGCGGCGATTGCGGTAGCAGCGGTTTTAATTATAAAAAATTGGGATCAAGTAAAAGGCTTTTTGCAAAATGTGGGAAATTGGTTTAAAAACGCTTTTGAAAAAGCAGGCTTTTCGGTGCAGGGGTTCAAAGATAAATTTACATCAATCGGGAATACAGTCGGCAACATAGCGGGGAAAATTTCAAGTTTTGTAAAGAACATAGCCGGAATATTCAAAAAAGAGTTTGCAGGAAGCATAGGCGAAGGGGCAGATGCGGCAGGCGGCGCATTTGAAATAATCGTAGGCGACGCAGTAGCGGCGTTTGATACCATAGTAACAGCAGTAGACAAAGGATTAAAAGCGTTTAATGCAATTTTAGAATTTTTCGGCGGTGCATTTGCAGGTAATTGGGATAGCGCAGCGCAAGGGTTTAGAAACAGTATTAAAAACATTTTCCCGCCGGATATAGCCGCCGGAATAATAAATGTATTCAATACACTATTACCGGGGATAAAAGCGGTTGTATCGGGAATAAAAGCGACGTTTACCGGGCTTGTGCAGGACGTAAAGAAAATATTTGACGGTTTCACAACGATTTTTAAAGGCATCGGAACGATGCTAAAGGGCATATTTAGCGGAGATGCAGAAACCGCATTAAAGGGATTTCAGACGGCGGCAAGCGGCGTAGTAGATGTTATAGGAAACATATTTAAAACAAAGATCAATGCAATAAAAAATTTCGTGGTCGGGGCGTTTTCAACATTCCTGCCGGAAAGCACAGTAAACAAAATTGCGGGGGCTTTCGATCTTGTAGCCTCCGCGTGGGATATTGCAATAAGCGCAGCCAAAGGATATATTAACGGTTTGGTGCAGGCGGTAAAGCCGATAATCGAGAATATCAAAACGATTTTTAAAGGCGTGGCGCAATTTGTAAAGGGCGTATTTACCGGAGATTGGAAGGGCGCACTGAATGGATTAAAAACGATTGCACGCGGCGCATTATCCGGTTTGGTAAATATCATAAAAGCACCGTTTAAGCTAATAGCAGGAACGGTAAAAGGCGCAATTAACAGTTTTAAGAGCCTTAATATTGTAAAAAGCATTTTTACAGCGGTTGGAAATGCAATAAAGAATGTTTTAAGTAAATGCGGCGTTGATATGAAAAAATTTAGTGCAAATCTAAATAACATCAAGGCACGCGCAAGCAGCATTATAAATAATTTAAAAACAATCTTTAGTACAGTATTTGGAGCGATCGGAAAAGTGGTTAGAGCCGCAGCGAATGTTATAGCTGCAATATTCGGGAAAAAGATTAGTAGCACTTGTAGCACAGCAAAAGCAGTATTACAGGCGTTAAAAATCGTTGTAGGCGTTGTATTTGGCGCGATAGCAACACTAATTAAAAAGAATATGGCGGTTATTGTACCGGTTGTAAAAGTGGCTTTTTCGGCGATTAAGGGCGCAATATCGGCAGCGGTAAACACAATAACCTCCCTCATAAGCGGAGTATTAACAATATTCGACGGCTTGACAACGTTTATTTCAGGCGTATTTACCGGAAATTGGCGTAAGGCATGGGAAGGTATAAAGACGATTTTTAAAGGCGTATTCGACAGTTTGGCGGCATTGTGCAAAGCACCAATTAACGCAGTTATCGGAATTATAAACGGCGCAATATCCGGCATCAACAAATTAAACATTTCTATACCGGATTGGGTACCGGGATTAGGCGGTAAAAGTTTTGGTATCAACATACCAACAATACCGATGCTTTACAAAGGTACCGATAATTGGAAAGGCGGCGCGGCGATCATACATGATCGAGGCGGCGAGATCGTAGACCTGCCGCAAGGTTCGCGGGTATATCCACACGATAAAAGTGTGGAAATGGCGCGGAAAGACGGCGCAGCACAAAGCAGATCCGGCGGCATCACGCTAAATATTCAGAAATTAGCGGATAAAATAGAAGTGCGTAGCGATGAAGATATAGACAGAATAGCCGAGGCGTTGGCACTCAAATTAAAGAAAGTAGCATTTAACACACCGTAAAGGAGGGCGGCAAATGGAAATATGGTTAAGACAGAATAAAAAAAGTTTTCGATTTGCAATATTGCCTTCGGAATACGAATTAACGAGCGAAAGCGATAATACGCAGGTCAACATTAACAAATTAGGAGAAATAAATTTGATCGGGAAAAGGAAACTAAAAACGGTTTCCTTTTCCTCTATTTTTCCGAAACAAAAATACAGCTTTTGCCAGTATTCAACATTCCCAACACCGAAAGAAAGCGTAAAAACTATTGAAAAAATGAAAAACAACGGCGTTTTAAGTCTTACAATGACCGGAACGCCTATAAACATGGATTGCACAATAGAAAGTTTCACATGGGGCGAAAACGACGGCACAAAAGATATAAATTTCACGTTGGAATTTAAAGAGTATCGGAAAGTTAAAGTTAAAACCTCAAAAAGAAAAGAAAAAGTTACAAAGAAAGTTACCGCAGCAGCAACACAGAGAACAGCAAAAGCCGTAAACAGTACAACATATACCGTAAAAAAAGGCGATTGTTTAAGTATGATCGCAAAGAATTTAACCGGAAGTAGTGCGAATTGGCGCGCGATATACAACCAAAACAAGGGAGTGATCGGCGGCAACCCAAATTTAATATATCCGGGGCAAAATTTGGTAATTAACGTATGATAGTAAAATGGATAAAATACAAAGACGGTTATGTATATACAACGGATATTACAGAGGCGGTATCTAGTGTAAGTTGGGGCGGTTCAACATCACAGGCAGCAAGAACGGCAGAAATAGCCGTTATAAATGCACCAAACGATAAAAACGTAACTGATTTGAAGTTAAAAATTGCGGCGGGCGACACAATAAAGCTATATGAAAACAATACAACTTTATTCATTGGCGAGGTAATAACAAAGGAAACAACGAGCGAAACCGGAACCGTTACATATTCATGTACGGATCTGCTAAACCACCTTCTTAAAAGCACCGGGGTATATAATTTTTCAAATACAACCGCAGAGAGGATAACAAAAAAGGTATGCGCTGATTTTGAAATTGATACCGGCACAGTTGTAGAAACAAAGGCGACAATTAAGAAAATGATAATTGACGGCAGCAGCATATACGACATTATTATGATGGCGTACACAAAAGCGGCAAGGCAGACCGGGAAAAAATATATATGCCGCATGGAAGGAAAGAAATTAACGGTAAAGGTAAAAGGAACGATTGTTAAAAATTTCGTGCTTGCAGATGAATACAACATAACAAACACGAAATACGAGGAAACCATAGACAGCATGGTAAACGTTGTAAAGATTTACGACGAGAACAAAAAGCAGGTCGGAGAGGTAAAAAACGGTAATTGGATCGACAAATACGGAATATACCAACAGATCTATACAAAAGAAAAGGGCATAAATGCAGAAACAGCAGCAAAAAATATGTTGTCCGGCGTAGAAAAGAAAGTAACGCTTGACGGCATCAACGGCGATTTATCCTGCATCGCAGGCAATGGTGTAGAGGTTTACGACAAGGCAACCGGTTTAAACGGCGTGTTTTGGATTGACAGCGATACGCATACATGGGAGAACGGAACCCACATAATGAGTTTGGAACTTAATTTTAAAAACATTATGGATAGCAAGGAATACGACGAAACAGAAGAATAGGAGGCGCGGAACATGAACCCATACGAGGAAATTTTAAATACGATGAGGGAGCAGGGGAAAAAGGACAATACCGCGCCTATTCAAATCGGAGTTATGGAGAGCGCGACAACGTGCGCTATTGGTGCGCTTAAATTGTCGGGCGGCGATTTATTGATCGCAGAGCATTTAAAAACCGGCTATCATTATGCGGTTGATAACGCCACACCTTCAAAGAAAGATAAAAATACATTCATAGGCGCGCTAAAAAAAGGCGATAAAGTAGCAGTATATAGAGTAAGCGACGAATTGTATATTATTTTAGAAAGGTTGGTGTAAAAATGAGTTTATTACCCACATACATAGAGGACGACGAGGAATTAGAACAGCAGGAAGAAAGCCAAACACCAAAAGAGTACGAAATAGATTTTAAAACCGGGCAATTAACCGGGAACATCGTAGAGGGATTAGAGGCTATTAAAATATGGATTTGGCTAGTATTACAAACACCGCGTTACCGGTATTATGTTTACACATGGGATTACGGTAACGAGTTTGAGGATCTAATAGGACAAGGGTACACCGAGGAATATATAGAGGCAGAAACGCAGCGAATGACGGAGGATTGTTTATCAGTCAATGAAAATATACAAGGTATATCTGATTTTTCGGTAAGCATGGAAAGCGATGTTTTAACGGTATCGTTTGTAGTCAATACCATATACGGCGATATAGAAATTAAAGATCAGCAGATTGCAAAACCAACAGCGGCATAAAGGAGGTGCGAAATGGCTTTCGAGGATAAAACACAAAATAATATTATGATTGATTTAAAAGCTGCAATCGAACCGGACACAAGCACCGAAGAAGGTACACTTATAGATCATTCATTCCGGGGCGCAGCGGCAGAATTTGAGAAGGCATATATCGAATTAGAATTGATAGATCAAAATGGATATGCAGAAACAGCCGACAGAGAACATTTGATATTGAGGGCGAAAGAAAAGGGCATAACACCATACGCAGCTACTAACGCGGTTTGGAAAGCAGAGTTTAACACAGAAATAGCAATTAACGCCCGCTTTTCCGCAGGCGAATTAACTTATATATGCACAGAAAAGATAACACAATTAACGTACCGGCTTATGTGCGAGCAGACCGGCACCGGTGGAAATGTAAAGCAGGACGATTTAACACCAATAGAATATATTGACGGTTACGAAAGCGGAGAACTAAAGGAACTTTTGACACCTGCAAGGGGAGAGGAAAAAACAGAAGATTTCCGCGCGCGTTATCTTTCCATAGTTGCAGCAGCGCAGGCATTTGGTGGAAACCGGGCGCAGTACAAGGCAATCATGCACAAAATAGAGGGCGTGGGCGCGTGTAAAATATATAGGGTTACAGCACAGGAAAAGAGGATAAAGATTTATTTTCTTGACAGCACATATAAAACGCCAAACAATACGCATGTTTCAGATGTACAAAAAGTTGTCGATCCAATAGGGCAACAGGGAGAGGGCGCAGGAGAGGCTGCAATATATCATGTGGTAGATATATTAGCCTGCACATCGGAAAGCGTAAAAATAGAGGCAAAAATAACGATAGATACCGGCTATACATGGGAGGATCTATTGGCAAGCGCGCAGGAAAAAATCGACGGCTATTTTTTAGAGCTTGCGAAAAGTTGGGAGAATGAACAAAACATAACCGTAAGAATATTAAAGGTAAACGCAGCGATCGCAAGCGTGGAAGGCATCATAGACGTACAGAACACGGCTTTAAACGGTAGAGAAGAAAACCTGCTGTTAGATCCGAACGCAATACCGGTTAGGGGCGTGATATTATGCAAACAATGATTTTAAACCATTACCCGCCGGTAATAAAACAAATAAAGGATATACAGCAAATTGCAAAAGCGGAGGATATTGAATTTACAAAATTGAATACCTCTATTACGGAAGTAATACGGAATATGTTTGTATTTACGGCAAACGAAACCGGAGTAAAACGGTTTGAAAAGCTGTTAGGGATTACGCCAAAGGCGGCGCAGAGTTTGGACGATCGGAAAATATATATTATATCCATGATGAACCGGCGCAAAATGAGCCTAGCAGAATTAACGGCGATGTTATCCAATTATTCCGAAGGAATAAAGTTAATAAATGACATGTCAAATTTTGAAATGATCGTAGAGATTAACACAGATGCGGGAAGTTTGGAAACAATAAATAGTATCATTGATGAAATTTTGCCACTAAACATATATTTTGAATTTGCCCTGCAAAGGGAAACAACCATAAAATACAAATTGGAAGATTTGATCTTTATGGCATTTGAACCGGCAGCAGGAGAAAATGAGCATTGCAA
>OGMT01001449.1_pt1 | contig 11094 bp, 8 predicted proteins | sample 1573271 | NCBI WGS metagenome assembly OGMT01 (sample SAMEA2582000, study PRJEB24529) | metagenome | biome: Human gut stool | place: China | collected 2011 | reverse complement strand
TCAACGGTGTTGAAGTTTATGACTTCACTTATATCAACTGGTTCTGGATAGGGGCTGCATTGATGTCTGTATTGTTGGCATTGCTGGTGTGGAATGCGAGAAATAGGGAGTAGTATTCTTTAGAGGATACAGAAGAAGCGTATCACCTTTTCGAAAACCGATTGGAAGGGGTTATTAAGGTTGCGATAACGGGAAGCGGAGCTGCCAAAAAGCTACGGCAGCAGCGGCAGCTACATTGAGCGAATCGACTCCATGTGACATGGGGATGCGGACTACATAATCGGCTTCGGCAATCGTTTTGTGTGATAACCCGTCACCTTCAGTACCCATTACGATAGCCAGCTTTGGCTCGTTTGCCAAGATAGGGTCGTCAATAGAGATAGAATCATCTGTAAGTGCCATAGCTGCAGTACGGAATCCTAAATCATTAAGTTTGCCGAGAGGGCCGTCCAGCCATGTCCATGGTACGAGGAATACCGAACCCATAGACACTCTTACTGCACGACGATTGAGCGGATCGCAGGAAGTAGGAGTGAGCAGTACGGCATCTATGCCGAGGGCAGCAGCCGAACGGAAGATTGCCCCGATATTGGTAGTGTCAACCACTCCGTCCACTACTACGATGCGACGGGCTTTCCGGCATACTTCTTCAATACAGCGCGGCTTAGGACGACGCATGGCACATAGGACACCGCGTGTAAGAGTATATCCGGTGAGAGTGGAGAGCAACTCCCTTTCTCCGGTATAGACGGGAATGTTGCCACTGCGTTCAATAATGGTGGCTGCATCGCCTGTAATGTGCTTCTGCTCGCACAAAAGAGCTAACGGTTCGTAGCCTGCATCCATAGCGACAGAAATAACTTTGGGACTTTCTGCTATGAAGATGCCTTTGGAGGGTTCGATACGGTTGCGTAGCTGTGCTTCGGTGAGTGTACTGAAGATTTCTACCCCCGGCTGTGAAAGGGAGGTTATTTCTATGATGGGCATGTTACTATTAAATGGCTTTTTGTGAATGATGCTTTGGTTGTTATTTGTAATATAAATGATTTATTACGCAAAGGTAATTCATTCTGTGATTAACACTTTAATATTTTCTGAAAATAATATATTATTGGCAATAATCAACAGACGGATTTCTTTTCTGTTGTTTTCCGTGGCTGTTAATCTAATTCCGTTTTCAGAGGTTACTTCTATCATGAAGATTATCATTTTGACAAAATTACGGAAATTGGATTATTAATACAATACCAAATTTAATTAAAAGCAATATGGACGAATTGAATATAACAAACACTAGGCAAAACTCATAGACGAACGAATAGCCGTTTGTCACAACATTTCTTCAGTCTTGCTTTCGACCTTTTTCGCAATCTTGGCAATGTCTTGCACTGACGGTATCAGCAATTCTCACAGAATCCTGTTATCCAGATAGGTAAAGACCAAGGAGCTACGATAAAACGTAGCCCTTTTCTTTATTGTCCGAATGGAGCATTTGCCCCATTCGTTTATTCTAGACAGGGACGCACGCCATGACCTGCACTTTTGCTGAAACGGTCTAATGGCCATACCCAATAATTAGTATAGAGAGTAAGATTATGGGCATAGTTAGAATGGGTAGACGTTGCTGACCAAGTATGTCCCAGCGAACCTACTGCCGATAGGTGTCCTCCTGATGATATTCGTTCTCCCGTCATAGGGAAGAAAATTGTTCCTCCAGTCTTGTTTGGTCCGCAATAGAAGTTCCATCCTGGAAGGCTACTATTCCATTCTCCGTTATATTTAGCAACAGTATTGGTGACGTTTTCCCCTGTTGTGGTGAATCCTGTAAAGGTATTGCTTGGTGGCATCGCGAAACCCACTGGACAAGGGTCGTATACGGTTTTTGTCACCGGATTGTCGTTGTAGACGTTGCTATTAGTGTTGTTATCTGCATTCCATAAATTGAAGTACGTATTGTCTCCCCCGATTTCTTTTTGCATCACATCGGGCTTGCGAATGTAGTTTTTGATACACTCGTTGCCAAACGGGAATGACTCTACTGCATGGTTGGCTGTTGAAGCAATTCCTGCTGCGTTATACCATGTTTTATTTTTGTAAGCATAACCGCTGGATGGGCGCAAAGGGTCTTTGCGTCCCCATTCGTAAAAAGTACAGTTCCCTTGGGTAGAAGTAGTTGAGCGCATTTGGTTGACAGTAATAAGGCGCGTTTGCCCGTGGGCAATGAATTGTACCTGGCAGCTTCGGGCTGCATAATTGATGACTTCTCCTTCGCACCAGCCCAAATGAATAGGCATGAGGTCGTGGGACACATTTTGATGGTTGGTTACCTTGATGGTATGGTATATATTCTCGTCCGTAATCCAAATGTGCCAAGACCAAAGAATTGTGTTTTGACTATCTTTAATGGCTATAAGCGCATTTCCCTGTCGGATATTTTCTTTGTCTACCTTGAAAGAAATCGTACCACCGTTGGTTCCGCTATTATACTTAATGTCGGTTACCAGCGAAGGGGCATCCTGCCAAACCAGTTCGGCTTTTACGGGGACGCAATCTGTATTTTTAGCGATATAAGGGTCGGTTATGCCATTGCCAAGATGATTAATGAACGGGTTCAACGTCCCCTGTATGGAAGCCTTAGACGTGTATGCCGCGTAATTGACCTGTCCATTATTGATGGCATTGCCGTATACCAAAGGGAAAGAATACGTGCCCGGTGCATTTACGACGTAACAGTTTGCCGTGTTTTCCACGTCTGCCGCACCCGTACTGTTCGACAGGTTGTAAGGAACGGCTTTAGAACCTTTCTCTGCTGTTGCACGAAGGGCTGTCGTATGTACACTTTGGGATACACCGGTTTGTGGAGTAACTTCAGCGTTAAAGGAAGTGGCAGTTTCGCTTCCCGTTCCCCTTGAGGTAAACTCGGTGAGCCAGCCGGGTTTGGTGCTACTCCATGTCTTTCCGTTGTTGGTCGAGTATTGGGTGGTCCACTCCACTGGCTCTATAATCCCCTGATTGTTTTTTCGGTAGCTGGTAACACTGTACGATTGCGTGCCACCCAAATAATTAAAGTTTAAGGTTTCGGAGGAGACTGTCAGTATGTATTGCCAATTAATCGAGGTACTTGATAGTTGGTAAGTTACCGTTTTTCCCATCTGCCATACGCTTTTTCCGATACGTCCGGTAAGGATGTTGTCAGTTACTCCATCGTTGAATACCACTTCGATTACTGCATTGTCTGGCAAAGTTTGCGGAATCATCATGAAAGTTTGCTCCGGAGCGGTGATTGCTGTGTTTGGAGTTCCCGAAGTCGGTTGATTCAGTGTTTGCGAGAAGTTTTTCGGATTGCTAACATGACTCCACGTGTCAGTTTCGAAGTTATAAACTCCTGTCGAGTTCATACCTTTAAGTGTAACGCTTTTTACAGTGCCTGCTTTCATATCGCTGCCGCATACGAATTTTACTGCCGTCAAAGCATGGCGGAACCTCAGATTAACAGCCGTATTGGTTCCACCGTTGATTTCTTCCGAAGCTGCCACCAGTAAATCTTGTTGCTCCGCTACATTGTCTGGAATCGTACAGGTTACAGTCGGCGTTCCAGCGATTTGTCCGGAGAGTTGATAGGCATTGTTATTTTGAGGCGCATAGGCAAAGAATTTCAGTTTATAAGCATTGCCGGGCCAATAATGTGTAGAAGCGGGAAGCCATGAACTGCCTGTTTTACTAACCGTAACATCATACATGTAATTCGGCTTCTGCGTATTGTTCCAACTGCCGGTATACGCATAAGCAGATATGCCGAACGCATCGTACATATTATTCGAGGTGACAGGAATAGAACGGGTAGCCGGAACGCTGTCGGAAGAGAAGGGAGACGCTATACTGTCTGCATAAAGTGTATGCAGGTAAAATGGGGTTCCACTGTTCGACTGTAAGGTAGATACTGTTGAGCGTGTCTCTGCTCTACGTTCGTTTTGGTCAAAAGAAATCCAAGTGTTTTGAATCTCCGTATGAAAGCTGATACGGTTTTCCAAACGAGGCTGTTGTACTTCATCGGTACAAGAAGTCGTAAGAATGAATATTGCTAATAATCCTTGAGCGATTGGATGGTGTATAAGTCTATGATTTGCCATATATTAATATTTTATTTTGCGCAAAGTTAAGTCTTAAGAAGTGTTTTGGAAACGATTTTGAATGTACTTTTTATGGACTTATATACTTGAATTACAGAGATATTATTTGTTTAAACAATGTACATCCTTGACTGTTTTTCATGTCAATCTATCCTTTTAAAGGGTTTTATGGAGGAAAGAATAAAAAAAGGCAAAGGTATTTTTATCCTCTGCCTTTTCGTTCTTAGTATTTAAAGCTCAGGTTAATGGAAAGTTAAAGCTCAGGTTGTTTTTACATGTCTGTCAGAACTTCTACAGTTTCCCAGTCTTCTACCGTAATGCTGAATTTGATAGGACCTCCTAAAATGTCCTCACCACCGGTTCCGGGAGTTTCATCGGTATTCGAATTTCCGCCAGGATTTTCCGGATTTGGATCAACTTTACCGGCACCACCGCCGTCAGAACAGAAAGTCAAGTTATAAACATACTTTTTGCCCGGTTCCCATTGATTAATAGTCTTAGTATTGATTGCCACGGCTGAATAAGCATACTTGCCGGTTTTGGGGTCATTGGCAGTAGGAGCAGGATAAATCAATGTTTCACCGGCTTCGCTTAAATTAGAAATACGGCAGAGGACGGCAAGGTAAGCACCCTGTTTGTTGATTTCAGCATCGGGGTCGTTCTTTACTGCGTTCCACGCAGTAATCTGTTGCGGGATAACCATGAAATTGTTTTCACCAAACATGACAGACTGAAACTCGGTAGAGTTCAGCACCACAGCTTTCGTTCCGTTGCTGTAATAAGCCTTTGAAGGAATGTTCAAATCTGTCTGATTACTCCAGTTATTGATTGGCAATTTGGTATTATCGAGAGTAGATTCCGGGAAAGTAAGAGTGGCTTTCGTTGCCATGTTTACCAGTTTTACTCCGATAATCTCAACTTTAACGGAGTTTGCCTTTTCATTCTTGGCTTTTACCTCGATTTGTGACAAGGCGTGCTTGAATGTCAAAGGTACAGGACTACTGTTATAATTATATTTCGTACCGGTATTGTAAGCCACCAGCAAGTCTTTGTGTTCGGTTACGTTGCCTGCTGGAGTGAAATCAGTAATCGTTTTGGCATCTTTGGTAATAGAAACCCTACCTTTTCCGGCAGCAGGACCATTGGCGTATGCGTAGAATTTCAATGCATAGTTCGGCCAATAGTAAGTTTCCGCAGTGTTCCACTCACTGCCACTTTTTGTTACAGTAGTAGCAAATTCTGTTCCGGCATCCTTAATGGCTGTTACTTTGAAAGTAGACAAAGAGGCGGTAGTTTCCTGATTAGTACGAGTAGCGATGTCAATCAGTGTGCGGAAAGAGATAGTGCCTCCGGTGTTTACATCCACAATTTCGTCGTTGGAGCAAGCTGCCAACATCGTATAGGCAATTGCCATGCTTAAAATAAAGTTTTTCTTCATATAAATTATAATTAGTGATTAATGGTGTTAGTTTATTATGTACTTATTACATAGATATATCTATTTCTACCGTACTCCATTCGTCTACGTCAGGATTGAATCCTCCACCGTTGTCTATGGGTTTGGGGAGGGGAAGCCCGTCGAGCAGGATGTGTACATTGGCAGGGTCGGGAGAGTTGTGTATCTTCTCGGTTACATCATACGTAAAACTGTATTTCTTCCCGTCGTTCAGTATGGCATACACAGTAAGATACTGAGTGTTGGTCGATGTGGCCGGATAACCGAAGGTGTAGAAGTCTGCGTTTACAGTCGACTTGCTGTCGGATGTCATGTCGAACGGTAGAGTAGCCAGTTCCTCTGTCGGCAGGTTTGTTCCCAGCATAAAGCCGTCCGACATATTGGTAAGCGAGCCGAACAGTTCTCCCTCGGTGAGGTATTTCAGGTTTTCTACATTCTTGATTTCCACCGTGTAATGGCATACTATGGCTTTCGGATACAGCGTCAACGTCTGTTCCTTTGCCGAAGCTACTACTTCCACTTCTTCCATGCGGTCGCTCCACAGCTTGTCAGGCGTAAATTTTACCCGTTGCTCGCCAGTATTTCCGGCACGCGGAACCGGACGCGGGAAAGCTCCATCCGCCAGGTACGCTTTAATACTTTCATAGTGGTCGGTGTTTCTGAAAAGGATAAACTCCGTATCGTTGTTCATACACAGTGCGCGGTAACGCCCGACAGAGACAGTTATCTTTCCTTCCATGTGGTTTCCGAACTCATAGATCAGCGGCTCTTTCCCTGTTTCTGGGAAAAGGTAAAGGCGCATACTTGCGGGATGAGCCTCGGGAGCATATTTCCAATTGAATATCACTTGCATTTCTGTTGTGTGAGCATGAGCGAAACACAGTTCTTTGTGCTCGCACGCCGTGACTAGGAATATTATGGTGATAAAGGTAAGAATGTGCGTGATTTTCATCGTTTTCCTCCTTTCTTTGCATTATAGTTTCCATTGCCAAGCAACCATACCAGCGACATTTCCGCTTTCGTCGGACCAAACCAACGGCGTTGTTTGGTTGCCTGCCATACATAGTGATTATCCGTAGGCAAATATTCGTAATACGTTCCTCCCCAATAACCCACACCGATCACGAAATCGAGGTTCAGCCGTCGCGTTATGGGTAATGAGTAGCCATATTCCAGTCCAGCACTGTAATTCATTTTCTCCCAAAGCGTACCGCCCGGTTTCCCGCCCATGTAGCCGTGTCCTCCGGTTTCGAAGTCATAGGTAAATACTTGTCCGTAGATGCCGATATGGTGCCCGTTCAACGGACTACCTTCGGTTGTCCGGTTGAAGTATTTCCGTATAGCCAGTTCGCCACCGTAGATACGCCAGTAGTAGTGACGACTGTTGCGGTTCCACCATGCGTACATCCAGTTTCCGCCCACAGAGAAGCCTTTGGCCACATAAAATTCTACACCGATATTTGGTACAAGAAGGGCATCGTAAAGCAAATTAGTTTTAACAGCCATGTAGAATGGAGAGCACACTTGTGGCTCCGTCTCTAAAACGATGGTACTGTCTTTTTCCGTTGCGTAGGAGGGAGGAGTGGTACATTCTGCCGTTACGATTTCCGTATCACCCTCGTCTTTGATTTCCTCTTGTGGCGTTTCGCAAACATATTCCACTTCTATCAGCGAGTGTCGCAGTTCGGGGAAGAAATGTTGTTCCATGTAGCGCCAGCAGTTTCCTTGCCGGAGAGTCATCAGTTGCTTTTTCCTGCCGTCAACTACGATGCCGTTTTTCACCACCCATTCGGGCGTATGATACAGAATCTGTAACACCTCTTCTTTATAAGGCATGTCAGAACACTCTACTTTGGCTTGCAGAGTTGCCCAGTCGATGCCTCTGTGAGTTTTCGTAACCACAGCCGATTGTTCGGCAGGCAGTCGTAAACCGAGGTAATCGCTGATAGCATTGGTTCTTTTTTTCGATAAAACTTTATTAAATGAGGTATTCCCTTCGGGAGAAGCACCAGATGTGATGTGTAATCGGTTTAAGCGATATGTGCTGTCGGCTGACAGTGTGTAAAGAAACTCCAATAGCTTGCCCATACGATTCCGGTTATCCTGATATGTGGAATCGAACCGGGATATTCCCTGTCGGTAATAAATTTCTACGGTCAGTGTGTCGGTAGGCTGAGTATCATTTGCCCACGAAACAAGACTCCCGGCGGACAGTATGTACAACAATATTTTTCTTTTAAATTTTGTCATAGAAATGAATTAACTGTCATTCTGTTTTTGGATGCAAAATTAGGTATAATATTCGATGTGCTCTCTTTTGTACAATGTACATCTGTGTTTGTGTAATATGTTGATTTATAGGAGTAAATTGGTTTTTGCTAATGTACAAGATGGAACGAATATAATTGAAACGGGCGGCTCCTTATTTCTATTCGGAAAACTGGGTAACGGATGCGGTAGTTTTCGATAACTTATCTCATAGCGTATCCCGGTTCTTGCAGATGCGTTTTTGGAGTATAAAAACCGCCTGCAAATACGAGAATTACGGCGGCTTTAGGGATAAAATGAGTCGTTGGTATCTTCAAATAATCGTCCGTCTCCGTAACGGGTAAAAGACAAGACTATAAATGAAATAGATATTTCATGGAAGGCAATGGCAGAGCCATCAAAAAGAACGATTGGAATATTTAGAGGACCTCATATCTGTCGGGTACAAGGTCTTTAATTATGAATTGTTAAAATGAGAGCAAATCACAACGAAACATGTGCTGTTATGGCAACAGGAGTGTTGTTTCCAATGTTTCAAATGTTCTGTACTCTATAATAGAAAAATTCTGCATATATAATTGATATTCTCATTACTTATATATGCAGAATCTTATGCACACATCTAAACTATTAAACGTATTTGTGGCATTACAGAGATGCACTGTATCTGATCAATACATATCCGCCTACTATCTGCATTGCCATTCCCGGCAGGCCGATGCGGAAATCCTGTACAGCTTGGAAGAAGCTGCCAACCATGGCCCATTCGCCTAAAGTACCTGCTATCTGATAGAACAGTACAACAGCCAATAAGATAGGGAGGGAAATGCGGTTGAAACGGTGTGCTGCCCAACCGGCGGCTATTGCCAGCAATACGGACTTCAGCAAGATGGCGGGGAGTACTGCCGGAAGCGGCATTCCGAACAATAATGAATTGGCTATCGGGGAAAGAACCGCAGTCAGCAATCCCACTTTCCAGCCGAATTTATATGCGCCGATTAAGGTGAAGAAATAAATGGGCAACCATGTTATGCCGCCTTGCGGTATAAGGTGGAAAAGTTGGGGTAATGCCATATTGCCTGCAATGAACAATGCGGCTATCAAGTAAGTTTTTACGTTGCTGTAATCCAGCGAATAGAGTTTTACAGTTTTTGTTTCCATATTCTTATAGTTTAAAGAGTAATCATTTAGTTTAAAGAATAACCATTTTTTATGTTTACAAAGTTATAACTATTATTTCAAACAGATACGGTTTTGGCAACAGTAATGTCCGAATTAGTCAGAAGTTGATATTCACTCCGCCCATAAAAGTCGCTTTGGGCATCGGAAAACCGGCATTTATTTCGTAGCGCTGTGCTAACAGGTTTTCACCTCTTACGAAAATATCGGCATACCGGCATAAACGGTAATTGGCACGCAGGTTCCAGAGAACAAAACTTTCTTTTCTCTCTTTGCCTTTGTTCACGTTGGTGTATAGATCCTTTATATATTGCAGACCCGTCGAAACCCTCCAACGCCCTTGTGTGAAATCAGCCCCTGCATAGAGTTTATGACCGGGAGCGGCCACCACCGGATTCTCCATGTGCAGCCAGCTGTAATTGGCGTTTATCTGCCAGCAAGAAGTGATGCGGTAGCTGATATTGCTTTCAACGCCCCAGTTCTCTATTTCACCCGTATTTATGTTTTTGGGTTTACCGTCGGTGGGAACGGTCATAATCATGTTGTCTCCGTCAATATAATAGAGATTTATGCCATAAAATAAAGCGCCGTCCAATGCCCGCTGTGAGAATGACAATTCGTAATTCATCAGGCTTTCCGCCCTTAAATCCGGGTTTTGCGGCGGGAACATATACATCTCGCGAATGGTGGGGTTGCGGAACCCCTTGCTCACCATTGCTTTCATCTCCATCTGTTCGGGCAGGTGGAATGAGAGTCCTCCTTGCGGTATCCATTCCGTACCCACATGTGAGTGGTGGTCCACGCGGATACCTGCATTGAGAGACAACCAGTCGCCGAGATCCTGACGGAAGTCAACGTATCCGGCAAACTCATCCATTTGTTTGTCTACTCCCGGAATATGTTCGCCGGTAGCCACCATTTTGTTCCATGACTTGCCGCCGAAATGTTGATAGTCGAAACCTACGGTGAGGCGGTTGCCGGCGAAGAGCGTTGCGCTTTGATACCATGACACGCCCAGCATCCTGTCTTTAGAGTTGAAGTGGGATTCCTGCGGTGTTCCGCCGGGATGATAGCCGTCATTGATTTTATGGCGTCCCCAGTTGTAGAAGAAGCTCAGGGCGCCGGAACTCTTTTCATAATGGTTTTCGAGGGCGAATGAAGCCATGCCGCGTGTGATGCGGGAGTCGTTGTCTATATATGGATTATCGGTTTCGCCCGGATTGGATGCCTTGAACCGGGTGATGTTTACGTCACCCCACACTTTCCAAGCGGCATTGAAATCATATCCCAGTTTGGCATAACCGCCGTACTGCTCGAATTCCATGTTCTCCCGATGCCCGTCGGTGCGGTTGTACGAGCCGCTGACCACCGACGTGAAACGTCCCTTGCGGATGCGGTTCGTCGCCTCCGTCTGCAACGTGTTATAGGAGCCGTAGCCGATGTCGGCATAAGTCTTCACGCCGTCCTCGCGCATCCCGCGGGTGACGATGTTCACCACGCCGCCCATCGCGTTCGAACCGTAGAGCACCGATGCCGGGCCGCGCAGCACTTCGACCCGTTCGGCCATCAGCGACTGGTAGGCATCGGCGATCGGGTGCCCCATCAGCCCCATGTACTGCGGGTGCCCGTCGATGAGCACCATCAGCCGCCCCGAGCCTCCGCTCAGCCCGCGCAGGGAGATGCCTCCCGCGGCGCCGTCCGACACGCCGTAGCCCATGATCCCGCGTGCGGTGGTGAACAGCCCCGGAACCTGCTCGGTCATGGTCGGCAGCCCCCAAGGCCGCCAGGTTTGTTCGATCTTCTCCCGGCCGACCACCGACACGGTCATCGGCAGGTGGCGGATGTCCGACGCATAGCGCGCCCCCGTCACGACGACCGAGTCGATCTTCACGTTTTGCTCCGCCGGGGCTTCCGCCTGCGGCGTCACGGCGTGTACCGCGAATGACAGCCCCGTGCAGAGCGCCAGCAAACCCAATTTTTTCATTAACCTATCCATGTCGTTCCTTCATTTTCTGCATGAACCCTTCGATCAGCGGCAGGCACTCGGCGGCCGACGCCGCC
>OGMT01001437.1_pt1 | contig 11225 bp, 7 predicted proteins | sample 1573271 | NCBI WGS metagenome assembly OGMT01 (sample SAMEA2582000, study PRJEB24529) | metagenome | biome: Human gut stool | place: China | collected 2011 | reverse complement strand
TGCAAGAGACAAGGATGCCATCGTAGCTGTTATGGCATTATGTGAAGCAGCAGCTTACTATAAGTCTAAAGGCATTACTTTATGGGATCAGATGATTAACATCTATGAGAAGTATGGCTACTATAAAGAAGGACAGGTTGCTATCACAATGAAGGGTGCTGAGGGTGCTGGAAAGATTGCTAAGATGATGGATGACCTTAGAAATAATACACCATCTAAGATTGGTAACTGGACAGTTCTTGAAGCAAGAGATTATAAGAAGGACGAATGTGTCAATATGGTTACAGGCGATAAGCATAGCACAGGACTTCCTGACTCTAATGTACTTTATTATGATTTATCAGATAATGCATGGTGCTGTGCAAGACCATCTGGTACAGAGCCTAAGATTAAGTTCTATATGGGCGTTAAGGGCAGCAGCATAGAAGATGCAGCAGCTAAAGAAGAAGCTTTAAAGAAAGCTGTTATGGAGCTTGTTGGGCAGTAATCAGTAAGTATTATTTGATGGATATGTTTTACATAGCATAATTATATAAGTTCAGATTTTCTTAACAAGTAATACACAATATGAACACATTTCGTGAATATACTAACAGTATCAACAACGAAATGTGTTCATTTTTTCGTTGAAATGACATAAGTAAGGAGTGTTTGGATATGTATAATAATGAAGATAACGATTATATGAACAATAATTCTGATAATAATTCTAGGAATTATGAGAATGTAGAGCCTGATAATAATCAGAGTACAGGAACAACTGGATATACAACATACAGCCATAACACAGGTTATAATCAGAACAGTGCAGGTGGTGCTGGTATGAATAATGGACAGAACCAGTATTCTAACGGAAGTAATAATTATGGCTATAATGGTTATGGATATAATCAGGGTGGTATGAATAATTCACAGTATGGTGCTAATACATCATACAATAGCACAGGAACTAATGCCGGATATAATAACACAGCATATAATAATGGTGCTAATACAGGCTTTCATAATGCATCAGATAACAGTAATTCAACCTATAGATATTCATATGTTAATAATAATATAGGCAGTGATCAGAATAATTCTTATAGGAATGCACAAAGAGCAGCTAAGCAGGCTAAGAAGGAAGCAAGAAAGAAGTCATTTAACAATTGGTTTTCTAAGAATTCCACGGCTAAGAAGTATATAAGTGGTGTGCTTGCAGCAGTGGTATTTGGTGTTGTAGCTGGTTCAGCAATGTATGGAACTTATCATATTGAGAAGAAATATTTAGGTGGTAATGATACTAAGAACTATACAATTTCAACTGTGACAAGCAATATTGATAAAGTTACAAGCGATGATATTAATGCTAATGGAGATACTAATCTTTCACAATATTCATCAATGAATGTAGAAAGTGTGGCACAGGCAGCACTTCCGGCTATGGTTGCCCTTAATGGTACAACTACAGTAAGCAGTTCATCTTCAATGTATGGCTGGGGACAGCAGCAGTACGAGGCTTCAACAAGTGGAACTGGTATTATTGTTGGTAAGAATGATACAGAGCTTCTTATTGTAACTAATGCACATGTTGTAGATAATGTATCCAACTTAAAATGTGTATTTGTGGATGACCAGTCAGTAAGTGCAACGGTAAAGGGTTCTAAGTCAGATCAGGATATAGCAGTAGTTGCTGTATCATTATCAGATATTCCGTCTGACACAATAAGTAAAATAGCTATTGCAGAACTTGCAGATTCTGATACAATTGCAGTAGGCCAGCAGGTAGTGGCAATTGGTAATGCACTTGGAGAAGGACAGTCAGTTACTAATGGTATTATAAGTGCCCTTGACAGATCAATAACAGTTAACAATGTTACATTTTCAGGACTTATAATGACTAACGCAGCTATTAACTCAGGTAATAGTGGTGGAGCACTTCTTAATGCAAGCGGCAAGGTAATTGCTATTAACTTTGCTAAGACATCATCAGATGGTGTTGAGGGTATGGCATATTCAATACCTGTATCTAATGTTAAGGAACTTATAAGCTCACTTATGAGCAAGCAGACAAGACAGAAGGTAGATTCAGATAATGCTGGATATCTTGGTATTGCTGCTATAGATATAACAAGCACATATGCTTCTATGTATGGTTACCCACAGGGTATAATGGTTCGTACAGTAGCATCTGGCTCAGCAGCAGAGAAGGCAGGACTTTCAGCTTACGATATAATTGTCGGTTTTGATGACCAGTCAATATCAACAATGTCAGGCTTACAGTCACTTCTGCAGTATTATTCAGCAGGAGAGACAGTAAAGGTTGACTACTATCATCTTGAAGGTAGTGAATATGTACTAAAGAGTGTGGAGGTTACATTAGGAAAGAAGAACTAATAAGCCTCGTAACACAGAATTGAGGATTAAATGAGTAACAACGATAATAATAATGAGAACAATACAACTGCTAACACAGATGAATACGAAAAGGTGTGTTATATATGCAGAAGGTCAGAGTCTAAGGCTGGTAAAATGATTAATATGCCAGGTGGTTTATGTGTATGTGCAGATTGTATGCAGAAGACCTTTGATACAATTAATAACAGTGATATCAATTATGATGACCTTATGAATAATATGCCTAATATGGGAATGTTCGGCGGCTTTAATATGATGGGTAATGACATTTCCAACAGGCAGAAAGTCAAGAAAAAGAAAGAAGATAATAACAAGCCTACAGATAAGGAAAAGGACGATACACTTGATTTGGATAATCTTCCAGCACCTCATCAGATAAAGGCAATGTTAGATGAATATGTAATAGGTCAGGACTATGCCAAGAAGGTTATGTCAGTTGCTGTATACAATCATTATAAGAGAGTTGCCACAGGAACTATGGACGATATTGAGATTGAAAAGTCTAATATGCTTATGATAGGACCTACAGGAAGCGGAAAGACTTATCTTGTAAAGACACTGGCAAGACTTTTAAAAGTACCTCTTGCAATTACAGATGCTACTTCACTTACCGAAGCTGGCTATATAGGTGATGATATAGAGAGCGTTGTATCAAAGCTTTTACAGGCGGCAGATAATGACGTGGAGAAGGCAGAAAGAGGCATTATATTTATTGATGAGATAGATAAGATTGCCAAGAAGAAAGAGACCAGAAGCAGAGATGTAAGTGGTGAGTCTGTACAGCAGGGAATGTTAAAGCTGTTAGAAGGCAGTGAGATTGAAGTTCCTGTTGGTGCGACAAGTAAGAATGCAATGGTTCCACAGGTAACTGTTAACACGAAGGATATTCTGTTTATATGTGGTGGTGCATTTCCGGATCTTGAGGATATTATCAAGACAAGGCTTAATAAGTCATCCTCAATAGGTTTTAACTCAGACCTTAAAGATAAATATGATAATGACAAGAATATATTATCAAAGGTTGAATTAGAGGATTTAAGGGAATTTGGTATGATTCCTGAATTCTTAGGACGACTTCCTATAGTATTCTCTTTAGAGGGTCTTACAGAGGATATGCTTGTTAAGATTATGAAAGAGCCTAAGAATGCAATACTTAAGCAGTACCAGAAGTTATTAGAACTTGATGAGGTTAAGCTTGAATTTGATGATGATGCTTTAAGACAGATTGCAAAGAAAGCTATGCAAAAGGATACAGGAGCAAGAGCATTAAGGTCTATAATAGAAGAATATATGCTTGATATAATGTATGAAATTCCTAAAGATGATAATATCGGAAGTGTCACAATAACAGCAGATTACATTGAGAAGAAGGGCACACCGCTTATTATGATGCGTGGACAGGAAAGACTTCCGATGAATAATGCAGAAGCTTAATGCTGTCAGTTTCATAAGCTATTATGCATAAGATATTCTGCTGATGTTATTTTGCAGAAGTTATTATGTATATGTCAGTATGTCAGTATATTAGTATTATTATAAAATATTAATCATATAATGTCCTTAAAGATTATCTTTAAGGACATTTTTTATGCCTTTATGCAGTGAAATGATAACAGATGAGGATATATATGATTATATAGTTGTCAATCTTCCGGGAATTAATAAGATGCTTCAAAGCAACCCTGATGTATGTATACAGAAGGTTGATGACCAATGGCTTGTTGCACATAGCAGGCTTCCGGATGACAGGGATTTTAATATAAGTGACTTGGGATATTATACAATTCCCAAGTTGTATGGGCTTATGGATACATCAAGCATTGATGCGGTAAATGCCACCAACATAACAAGCCAGCCTTTTTTAAATTCAAAAGGGCAGGGTGTTATCGTGGGGATAATAGACACAGGAATTGATTATCTTAGTGAGAACTTCTGTGATACGGCTGGTAATACGCGTATTATGGCTATATGGGATCAGACCCTTGAGTACAGGCAGAATTTATATGTTAATTATGGTCGTATATATGAACAGGCAGAGATTAATACAGCACTTGAAGCATACCGCAATGGACTAAATCCTTACGATTATGTGGGAACAACCGATATTACAGGGCACGGAACATTTATGGCTGGAGTAATTGCTTCAAGAAAAATTGATGATTACATAGGTGTTGCACCAGAGGCAAGCATAGTATGTGTAAAATTAAAAAATGCAAAGAAATATTTAAGGGATTACTTCTACATAAGGGATGATGCAGTGTGTTTTGAGGAAACGGATATTATGCTTGCCGCAAGATTTCTAAAGGATTATGCCGGGTTAAAGAAAATGCCTCTTGTCATATATATGGGACTGGGTAGTGGTCTGGGCTCAAGAACAGGCGGAAGTCCTTTATCAAATGTTCTTGATTCACTTACAATGCACGTTAATACATGTGTTGTTGTTCCTGCTGGCAATGAGGCAGTCAAAAGGACACATTTTAGCGGTTACGCTTCTGTTGTTCCTGAATATAAGGAAATGGAGATAAATGTTGAGAGGCGTGGAAAAGGCTTTGTGCTTGAAATATGGGCAAAAAGTCTTGATGTACTGTCGGTATCAATAATATCACCGACAGGCGAGATTATTCCAAGAATACCAGCAAGGATAGGCTCAAGTACACAATATTCATTTCTTTTGGAGAATTCAAGGATATATGTTGATTACCAGATTACAGAAACTGTTGCAGGGCAGGAAGTTATATTTATGAGATTTGAACGTCCGGCAGAGGGACTGTGGAAGATAGATGTATATAGTCTTACTAATCTTCCTGGATATTTTAATGCGTGGATAACTTTAAAAGAGCTTATGGACTGTGATGCCTATTTTCTTAATTCAGATGCTGATGTAACGCTTGTAGAGCCTGCCAGCGGTTTAAGGCTTATTACTGTTGGTGCATATAATCATAATACCAACGGAAGCGACGTGAACAGCAGCAGGGGTTATACGGCGGATAACAGGGTTAAGCCTGATATAGCAGCACCAGGAGTTAATGTGTATGGTGTTGGAGGCGTAAGAGGCTATACAGTTAGATCAGGAACAAGCATTGCTGCGGCACACGTTGCAGGGGCAGCGGCATTATTTTTTAGCTGGGGAGTTACTAACAATAACAGATCAGTTATAAGTAATAGCGAGATTAAGTCATATATAATAAGGGGAGCAGACCGACCGGGGGATATTGCTTATCCAAATGTTGAATATGGCTATGGCAGATTGAATATAGCAGGTGCATTTGACCAGATGAGGATAAGTTAATAAAAGCTTAAGGCTTAGCTTATTGTAATTATTAAGTACATATGATAAAGTGATTATGTATGCGGATATATTGTCAGGAATTGCAGGGTGATGTAATAGTGAAGCAATTAATTGGCATATGTAAGGGAAGTATCCCCGACACCTATATAAGAATTATAAAGGACAGGTATTTAACAATGAAATATAAAGCGATTGCACTCGATCTTGACGGAACACTCACAGACCATAATAAGAAGCTTCCGGAGGCTAATAAGGAGGCTGTATGGGCTGCAATTGATAAAGATGTTACAGTTATACTGGCTTCGGGACGTCCATTATTTGGGATAACACCGATAGCAGATGAGCTTGAGTTAGATAAGAGAGGCGGATATATATTAGCTTACAATGGTGGTGAGATAATTAACTGCCTGAATGGAGATGTAATTGTAAGCCACGAGCTTCCAAGGCAGTGTATAGACGATATATGTGATTATGCAAGAGCTAATGATGTGTATGCACTTACATATTCGGACGGAAAGATAGCAGCAGAGAGTGATGATGATGAGTATGTGTTAAAAGAAGCATTTTGCAATAATACAACAATAATTAAGACAGATGATTTAAAGAAATATGTAGATTATCCAGTTAATAAGTTCCTTGTTGTAGGAAGACACGATAAGCTTGTGCCAGTGCAGGAAGCTTTATTAGAGCATTATTCTGACGTGCTTGATGCATTTTATTCAGAAGATTATTTCCTTGAGGTAGTACCAAAGGGGGTTGCCAAAGATAAATCATTACAGCAGTTATTAGGTAAGCTGTCTATCAAAGAAGATGAGCTTATAGCCTGTGGAGATGGAATGAATGATATACCAATGTTAAAGATAGCAGGTGTTGCGGCTGTTATGGATAATGCGTATGAAGAAGTGAAAAAGTATGCAGACTATATCGCACCATCTAATGATGAATCGGGAGTTGCCGATATAATTAAAAGATTTATATTAAATGCTTAGAGTGATTAAGTGATAAATAATTATGGAGATTGACAATGGGAAGAGATAATGTTCAGAATGAAGAAATAGAAATTGATATTGGACATATTTTATCTATATTATGGGATAAGATAATGGTTATTATTGCAACAGGCATAATAGTGGGACTTGGTGCATTTCTTGTGGCAAAGTTTTTTATAACACCACAGTATGAGTCAGAAACCAAGCTGTATGTATTAAACAGAGCTAACGACAGTGCAACTACTTTATCAGATGTCCAGTTATCTACACAGCTTACGAAAGATTATAAGATACTTGTAACAAGTGCTCCGGTTATGAATGAAGTTATCAAGGAATTAAAGCTTGATATGAAAGCCTCACAGCTTGCTTCAAGCATATCTGTTGATACACCTTCGGATACACGTGTATTGCAGATAACAGTTGTTAGTGATGATCCTTATCAGGCTAAGAAGATAGCTGACTGCGTGGCTAAAGTATCATCACAGAAGATATGTGATATTATGAAGATTGAACAGGTAAATGTTATTGAGGAAGGCTCATTATCAGAGATACCAGCATTTGCTGTTGTCCAGAAATGGACAATTATAGGTGCTCTTGCAGGTATTGTGCTGTCAGCGGCGGTTATAGTAATAAAGTCAATGTTAGATGATACTGTAAAGACTACAGAAGATGTGGAGAAATATTTTGACCTCAGTACACTTGCAGTTATTCCAATTTCAGAAGAAATGGATGATGGCTTGCCAAAGAACAAGAAAAAGAGCAGGAAGAACAAAAAGAACAAGAATAAAAAGTAAAAGTCAGGTGAAAAGATAATATGCAGACTATCAATATAGAACGATTAAGAAAGCTTGATTACAGGGCTAATGAGGCATATAAGAATTTAAGAACGAATATCCAGCTTTGCGGTTCGGATATCAAGGTTATTATGCTCACAAGTACGACACCGGGAGAAGGTAAATCTACTGTATCATTTAATCTTGCGGTATCACTTGCAGAAGCAGGCAAGAAGGTTATATTTATTGATGCGGATTTAAGAAAGTCGGTGCTTGTAGGACGTTATAAGATTAATACGTCTGTTAAGGGACTTACACATTTCTTATCAGGAATTAATAAATTTGAAGAAGTTATGTATGCAACTAATGTTGAGAATTTTAATGTAGTATTTTCTGGTCCGGTGCCACCTAATCCTACAGAGCTTCTTGGCAATAAGGTGTTTAAGACACTTATAAAAGTATTAAGGGATTTGTATGATTATATAATAATTGATACACCACCTATAGGAAGTGTAATAGACAGTGCCATAGTGGCACAGGAGTGTGACGGAGTTGCCTATGTAATGGCGGCTAATGATGTAAGCTACAAATACGCCCAGAAGGGTCTGGAGCAGATTAAAAAGACAGACTGCAAGCTTCTTGGAGTGGTACTTAATAAGGTCGATATGGACGATAACAAATACTATGGTAAGTATTATGGCAAATACTATGGCAAGTATGGAGAACATGCCAATAAATAGGTGGCTGGTTATGTCGTAAATAACATATAATATTATAAACAGCTAATTGACATATTAACTTAATAACTATTTAAAAGGTCAAAAAGGCTTCGCATTACGATATACATAATGTGAAGCCTTTTTCTAATACTTGATAGTATTTTGTTAATAGTGTTTTATTAATAGTATTTTGAGCAATATTTTATAGTTAATTAGCTGCAGCCTGATTAGCATTGGAATTGCTATCTGCCTGGGCAGGGGCGGCAGCCGCCTGTGTAGGAGCTGTTGTAGCTTCTGTCTTATTGCCGTTACTGCCGGTATTATTGCTGTTATTATTATTATTATTACTGTTATTGTTATTGTTATTACTGTTGTTGTTGTTATTGTTATTGTTATTGCTATTGTTATCAGGAGCAGGGGTCTGTGTAGGAGCTGCTGTAGTTGTTGCTGCTTCTGTAGGTGCGGCAGTTGCTTTAGTTGTAGTCTGCTGCTGCTTAGTTGTTGATGAACTCTTAGTTGATGTGGCAGCAGAAGTTTCTTCTTTGTTAGTGCTTGATGACTTTGAAGTATTAGGTAAAGACATCAAACCAGTTGGGTTAGAAACCTTGCTTATCTCTTCGTCATAATATTCCTGTGCATCGAATATATCACCATTAATTATCTTCTTGGCAAGCTGTTTGGCAATATCAACATCAGCCTGATAAAGAAGTGATACAGAACGATAAGAACCGAAATGCTGGCATAGTCTGCTGTCAGGTTCTGCACCTGTGCTGTATGTCTGTATATTCCATGAACGGCTGTTGGCAAGCTGCCCTTTTACAAGTGATGTAATATCTGATACAGGCATATTAGTGTAGAGCATATCACCGACAGAATCAAGTAATGCACTGTACTTTGCAAGTATTGCAGGTGATGTAAGCTTATTGATAATAGCTGTAAGGGCTGCAAGCTGGTTACGGCCTCTCTGGTAATCACCATCTAAGAAAGCATTTCTTTCACGGCAGAATGCTAAAGTCTGTTCACCGTTACATTCATTATCACCTATTACATAGTGATATCTTGTTGGAGCTGCTTCAAGTCCATTGACAAAGTCAACAGATGAATTAATAGTTACACCGCCAAGAGCATCTACAATTGTCTCACAGCCAGTAAAGTTGATTTTGACATAGTAATCAATATTAAGGTCATACAGGTTCTGAAGATTAAGAATAGAACCTTCAATGCCCCATTGTCCAGCGTGTGTAAGCTTATCATAGCCCTGTGCACCTGTACCAGGATTAGTAAGGTTGATATAGGCATCTCTTGGAGTAGTGATAAGAAGTACCTGTCTTGTTATAGGGTGGATAACACATAAAATGTTGACATCACTTCGTCCTGTTGAAAGAATCTTACCTTCTTCATCATTACCTGATATATATATTACGAAAGGTTCTTCATTGACCTTTTTGTCAGATTCGCTTAATTCTATAGTTCTCTTAAGTTCAATAGTTCCGACAATTCTTATTGAGTCAAGGAATTCTTCATATTCTTCATCAAATGATGACAATGTGTTGTCATTAATAAGCATAGCCTGAATATCAGTTCCAGCCTCTAATGCAGGAATGATATCTTCCCAGGTTGTATATTCCTTAGTCTTGATGTCTGCATTGTTATTAAAGTTAATCTTCTGTATGGCATCCTGATTATCATCGGCATCTACAGTAGAGTTATAACCAAATGTATATGATAAAGTATCAGAAAGTGACTGTGCTTTATCCTTCTTTAATACAACGACATCAACGACATCTGTAATCTCCTGTACGTTATTACCATTACTGCTTATCTTATCAAGAGTTGTGTCAACCTTTGATGTGAAAAGGAATGTGTATAAAAGTACAGCGGATAAAAGTATAGATATTACTTTTCCTATAATATGCGTCTTAGTAAACTGTGATAAAAAGTCGTATATTGCCACAAGTACAAGAACGGCGTCAATAGCTGCGATATACTTGAGCGGAAGAATATCAAGTTTGTAAAGCTTTAATAGTGTCAATACAGTGAATACAAGCTGAACAACAACGAGTGCAATACCAATAACTGTCGCCCACGCTCTTAGCTTGTGCTTCTTCTCACTCTGGGAAAGAGTGCTCCCCTTTTTGAAGATATATTGCATATCTTCTCTGGTCTTGTCAAAGAATCCTGACATAATGTTATCTCCTGTTAGTATTCATAGAATAAATGTATAAGCCAAGCTTTAAAAAGATGTGAAATATATTCAATTAAAAGCTTAACGTAACAAAAATACTATAACATATTACTAAAAAAAAATAAATAAATAGAGTATTAAATATAGAAAAATGTAAAAATACGCCTGTATGCAGTATACAAACATATTGACATTATATGTTTTGCTTAATAATATTAAGAAAATAAAGTGAAAAATTAAAGATAAACCTAATTAAACTTAATAATATTCATTTTTGTTCAATTTAATTATGTGAAACACATAAAAAACTTGCATAAATTAAGTGAAATTAATATAATATCACTTGGGTAACGTACTAAAGCGTACGAATATTAAATCAAAGGAGTTAAACGATTATGGGATATGTTGATGAAGTATTAGAATTAGTTTCTAAGAAGAATGCAGATCAGCCAGAATTCTTACAGGCTGTAACAGAGGTTCTTAATACATTAAGACCAGTTGTTGATGCTAACGAGGAGCTTTACAGAAGCAATGCAATTCTTGAAAGAATTACAGAACCTGACAGAGTATTAATGTTCCGTGTACCTTGGGTAGATGACAAGGGACAGGTACAGGTAAACAGAGGTTTCAGAGTACAGTTCAACAACGCTATCGGACCTTACAAGGGTGGTTTAAGATTACATCCATCTGTTAACTTAGGAATTATCAAGTTCTTAGGTTTCGAGCAGGTATTCAAGAACTCACTTACAAGCCTTCCAATCGGTGGTGGTAAAGGTGGTTCTGATTTCGATCCTAAGGGCAAGTCAGATAGAGAGATTATGGCATTCTGCCAGAGCTTTATGACAGAGCTTTGCAAATATATCGGTGCTGATG
>OGMT01001427.1_pt1 | contig 11299 bp, 10 predicted proteins | sample 1573271 | NCBI WGS metagenome assembly OGMT01 (sample SAMEA2582000, study PRJEB24529) | metagenome | biome: Human gut stool | place: China | collected 2011 | reverse complement strand
GGCTTAGCATCTGCCGCACCTCGCTCGCCGTATCGGCACTTAGAATTATGCGGTACTGTCTATACGTCCGGGCACCGCCCGGCGATTACGGAAAAACGAGGGAAAACAATGCTGAATGTGATTATTTTTCTGGTGGGCGCGCTGATCATGTTTTACATGGCGCTGCGCAGTGTGCGGGCGCGGCAGCAGCTGCGCACCAAGGGCGTCTGCGTACAGGCCACGGTAAGCGGCACGGTGCAGAGCCGGGACGGCGCTGCCTATGTGCTGGAGTTTACCACCGCAGGAGGCAGCCACCGGCTGCAATATCCCAAGCCCGCCAAGGGCAAGCCCTTTGCCGAGGGCAGCGTGGTCACCCTGTACTACGACCCGGATGCCCCGGAGAAGATGTTCGTAGAGGGCGACAAGTCCGTGCTGGGTGCCGAGCTGCTGTACGCTGGTATCGGCGTGGCGCTGCTGGTGCTGATGGTCGGCATCATGAACCGCTGAGAAGGAGGGACACCGCATGAAACTGGAACATTTCGGCATGGCTGAGCCGGGGGACTGCCGGTTGGTATTCACGGCAAGCGCGGAGGAGCTGACCGCTGCGCTGGCAAAGGAGCAGGCCGCCCCGGACGCCCCGCAGGACGAGGAAGAACTGCTGACGGCAGCGGTAAACCGCACCATTCTGGAGGGCTTTGACCCTCTTTACCGGCAGCTGGTGCAGGAGCAGAAGCTTGTACCGGTGACCGACCCAGATTTTGAGCTGCTGGCGGTCAACAAGGCCGAGGGCTTCCGGGCGGGAGCACAGTTCTACACCCTGCCACCGCTGGAGCTGGGACAGGACACCGGCTTTGTGCAGCCCATCGAGCCCCATCCGCTGCGCCGGTTGACCATTGAACTGGAGATCAACCGCAACTACGGCGATGAAGAACGCGCCGCCGATGCCGCAGGCAAGGCCGCGCTGCGCGACCGGGTGACCCGGGAGCTCTACGCAAAGCGCTGCGCACAGGCCAAGGACCGGGCTGAAAAGGAGCTGGTCTGGCAGCTGGGCGATGAGGTGACCGGCCCGGTGCCAAAGCGGCTGGAAGCGGGCAACTACTTTGCCGAGCAGCGGCAGTTCAATCTGAGCTTGCAGGCAAACGGTATCAACTTTGACCAGTTCTTGGCCGTGCGCGGGCAGACGGTGGAGCAGTTCCGGCAGTGGCTGCACCAGCAGGCAGAGCGCAAGCTGCGCAGCTGGCTGGGGCTTTTGCTGGTGGCCGAGCGGGAGGGCTTACAGCCCACCGAAGCCGAGGTGAACGCTGCTCTTGCGCACTGGAACGAAAAGCTGGACGGAGAGCGCACCTTCCCCGCCAACGACACCCGCAAGGTGCGCCAGCGCCTTGCCCGGGCAAAGGCTGCGGCCTTTGTAGTGGCGCATTCCACCCTCACCCCACCGCCGTCCGAACCCCTTGTACAGGAACCGGAAGCAAAATAAAAATCATGTAATCTATGCCATGGCGGGCAGTCTGCGGACTGCCCGCCATAGCTTTTTTCTGCAAAAAAAGAGACAGCGGCACACCCGCAGGTGCTTCCGCTGTCCCGAACAGTATCGTGTTATTCCAGATGATGCTTCCGGCAGAACCTTTTGCTCACCCAGTACATCCCGCCCCACAGCAGGACTGCGAGCACAAGGTAGACCGGGTTCTTCAGAGAGCTGACCAGTGACTGCCCAAAGACAGCCATCATGGCCACCATCAGACCCTTGCCCAAAAGGACAGCGCGCAGGTAGCGCTTTTCGTCAAAGTCCGACATCCCGAAGGCAAAGTGCATGAAGGAGGTGGGGGTAAATGGCAGCAGCGACAGCATGAACAGGGACGAGGTATCGAAGCGGTTCACCCACTGCTGTGCCTTTTCCAGCTTGGGGGAGCGGCTGGCTACCTTCCAGAAAAAGCGCTTGATGAGCCGCCGCCAGAATAAAAACATGATGATGCCGCCCAGCGCCACGCCTGCCCAGCTGTACAAAAAGCCCAGCAGACCGCCGTGTGCGGCTACGTTCAGTGCTACAATGGCGATCAGCGGCAGCGGCGGAAAAAAGGACTCTACCATCGCCAGCAAAATGGGCACAAGGGGGCCAAGCCCCTCAAAGCCCGCCAGCAGCGCCTCCCAGTATTCCAGTGTTCCAAGCTGGTGCACCCAGCCCATCAGTGCGGTTTGCATCCTGTGTCCAATCCCTTTCTGTGCAGCGGTGCCGGGACGTTCCCGGGCAGGCTGCATCATGCTTAGTATATCCATTCTCTATGACAGAGCCATGAACAGAGTGTGCATTTTTCGACACGCTTCAGGCTCTGCTACCAATACTACGAGATGAAAAGGGATTTTCCTGCCTTTATTTTTCCGCAGCCTGCTTTTCAGCCTTGGCGCGCATCCGCTCCAGCTGGGCGGTGCGCAGTTTTTCCCAGCGGGCAAGGCTTTCGGCGTCCGGCATCTGGGCGCAGCGGGCAAAGCTCCAGTGCAGGCCGTCCCGGCGGGACAGCTTGTACCGCTGGAACACGCCCTGCCCGGCGGCGTTGCCGCTGCCGGTGCAGCTGGGGCACTGACACAGGGTATACCAGCTGTTGCTGCCCTTTTTCAGCCAAATCTCGTCCGGCTGCAGGGTGGTGCCGCACTCCGGGCAGGGCATCTGGCTGATCTTGGGGTCAGCCCGCCATGCGTACTGCTCCACATAGCCGTGGAACACCGTAAAGTCCCGGTAATCGCCGGGGATCTGGCACAGGCTCTGGCGCAGGGCCTCGTCCTCGGTGGGGTAGGCGGCAAGACCGGCGCGCAGATCCAGCAGACGGCAGACATCGGCGGTGTACAGCGTGTCCGAAAGTGCATCGTGGAAGGGGCGTTCCATGGGGACGCCCATGCGGGTGACCACGCTTTCCAGCGTCATGCCCTCGCCCTCCTTGCGGGGATGCTCCCGCAGAAAGACCTGCTGCAGGTCATACCAGACGGTGGGCCTGGACTCGTCCAGATTGCACAGGAACAAATTCTGCTTGAGCACCGGCACGTCATCCAGACCCCACTCGGCAAACTCGGCATCCGGGCCGCACCACTGCATAAAGCGGCGCAGTCCCTGCACGATGGGCTCGCCCTTGTCCAGATCGGCCTGCGTCAGGCCGGTCACCTTGGCGATATGGTGCTGCAATTTGCGGAAGATGCGGGGACGCAGATGGATGGAAAAGGTGTCCAGCACATTGGCATCCTCGTCGATCTTTACGGCGCCGATCTCCACGATCTCGCCCCGCAGGGTCTGCTGCACCCCATGGTAGTTAAAGGTATACGGCTGGTAGCCGATGTTCCATTCCAGATCAAATAAAACCAAGTTACGCGGCATTGCTTTGTTAGTCCTCTCGTAAAATAAACTTCTCCACGGCCTCGGCCACGCCGTCGTGGTTGTTGTCGGCGGTGGTCACATAGTCGGCGCAGTCCTTTACCGGCTGCTCGGCGTTCTGCATGGCCACGCCCACCCCGGCGTAGGCGATCATGGAGCGGTCGTTCAGGCCGTCGCCGCAGGCCATCAGGTTCTCGCGGGTCAACCCCATGCGGCGCAGAAGTTCCGCCAGACTGCCGTCCTTGGCTACGCCCAGCGGCACCGCCTCGATAAAGAAGGGGCTGGAGGGGTACAGGTCGGCACGGCCCGCAAACTGCTGCTGTCCGGCGGCGCACACCGCGTCCCGGCGGGCGGGGTCCAGCGTGATGAGCATCTTGCACACGGGGTAGTTCACATAGGACGCCAGATCGTCCACATGGATCATGGGGAGCTTTGTGGTAAAGCACTCCTTGTTCGCCCACTCGTCCTTGTCCCGCTCGCAGACGATGCCCTCGCGGTTATAGGTCAGGATAGCAATATCCTGCGCGGCGGCAAAAGCGCACAGCTCAGGCACAAGGGCAGGGTCCAGCGTTTTTTCCACCAGCGTTTCGCCGGTGCGGCAGTCCACGATCTTGCCGCCGTTGTAGGACAGGATGCAGCCGCCCTTTTTGTCCAGACCCAGCTCCTCGGCCAGCGGCTGGATGCCGGCGGTAGGCCGGCCGGACGCCAGCACGATGGTCACGCCCTTTTCAATGGCGGCGTCCAGCGCGGCGCGGGTGCGCGGGGTGACGAGTTTCTGGTCGTTGGTCAGGGTGCCATCCAGATCCAGCGCCAGCACTTTGATATCAGACATATTTAAAAGATCCTCTCAATATAGAAGTATATCTCAGCTTGCTCTTTCTATTGTACAATGAAAAGCCCCCTGCTTGCAACCCTTGCGGGGCGGTTCGGCGCAAAAAGTGCCTCGGCGGCGGGCGTTACAGGCAGATTTTACCTGTTTTGCCCGCATTTTACACCGCCGCTCTTCCGTGCGCCAAAGGTTTACCTAAGTGTTACACGGGGCTGGTTTCGCCGCTGCGGGCGGTGCGCTACAATACAGGTGTTCCCACAAGAAATAGTAGAACCGCCCCAAGCCGGGCTGAAAAAAGAGAGGATATCTGTTATGAAGAATGCGAAAATTTCCCGCCGCAGCTTCCTGAAAGCCGGTGCCGTGGCATCGGCAGTGGGCATGCTGTCGGCTGCCCCCGTAGCCGTTCACGCCGCCGAGGCCGATGCTTCTGCCGCAGCAGACGAAGAGAACGGTCTGCTGGACGTGTTCAAAAAGCCCAAGTACGTTTTCCTGTTCATCGGTGACGGCATGGGCACTGCCCAGATCCAGTCCGCACGCTTTTACAAGGGCACTGTGGACAACAACGGCGCTGTGACCGAGGCTGACCTGAGCTTTACCAGCTTTCCGCAGGTGGGCAGCGTGACCACCTACGACAGCACCTCCTTCTGCCCGGACTCCGCTTCCACGGCCACTTCCATCGCCACCGGCCACAAGACCGAGAGCGGCGTCATCAATATGTGCCCGTGGACCCGCGATGTGCCCTACGAGACCATCGCCGAAAAGCTGCACGCCCAGAAGGGCTATAAGGTGGGCGTCATCTCCACCGTGAACATCGACCACGCCACCCCTGCTGCCTTCTATGCACACCAGAAGACCCGCAAGAACTACTACCAGATCGGCGTGGAGCTGGCAAACTCCGGCTTTGAGTACTTTGCCGGCGGCGAGTTCCAGAAGGTGAACGGCGATGGCACCGGCCCCAACAACCACGAGGTGGCTGCACAGGCCGGTTACAACGTTGTCACCACCCAGGCCGGTGCTGCTGCCCTGAAGGCCGGGGCAGGCAAGACCCTGATCATTGCCGAGAATCTGGCCGACGGAAAGGCCATGAACTACGCCATGGACGCTGCCAACGGCGAGTGGCAGCTGACCGACTACGTCAAGAAGGGCATCGAGCTGCTGAACAACAAGAAGGGCTTCTTCCTGATGACCGAGTCCGGCAAGATCGACTGGGCCTGCCACGCCAACGATGCCGCTGCTTCCATCCACGATGTGCTGGAGATGAGCAACGCGGTGCAGGCTGCGGTGGACTTCTACAACGCCCACCCCAATGAGACTTTGATCCTTGTCACCGCCGACCATGAGACCGGCGGCATGGCCATCGGCTACAAAACCACCAACTACGACACCTTCCTGACCAATCTGGCACACCAGAAGATGTCCTACGCAAAGTTTGATTCCACCTATGTGCAGGGCTACATTGCCAACAAGACTCCCTTTGAGACTGCCATGCAGGATGTGAAGAACGTCTTTGGCCTGACCCTGCCCACCGACCCCGATGCCGCCAACGCAGGCAAGCTGCTGCTGACCGACTACGAGGTGGAGAACCTGCGCACCGCTTACGAGCGCACCCTCAAGGTCGGCTCTTCCAGCCAGAGCAAGATGAGCCAGCAGGATTACGAGCTGTACGGCACCTACATCCCCTTCAGCATGGCTGTCTGCCACACCATCAACCACAAGTCAGGTATGGACCACACCACCTACGCCCACACCGGTGCCATGGTCAACGTGTACGCCATGGGTGTCGGTGCCGAGAAGTTCGGCGGTGTATACGACAACACCGAGATCTACCACAAGCTGGCTGAGCTGACCAAGGTTCAGTAAGAGCGCCTGATTTTCCCACCTCACTTCCTGCTTCACTTTTCCACAGCCAAGCCTCAAAATGTGCAAAACCCTCCCTGCCGCAAGCGCAAAGACTGCGCCCGGCCGGGAGGGTTTTGTTGTAATGACAACAAGAAAAGCAAGTAACCGCCTTCTATTTCCCCAAGCTAACGGTCGCTTGCTTTCTTTACTCTTATATAGCGCATCCGCGCCAATTGTCAATGCTGAATGCTTCAGGCTTTCATTTCGGGAAAGCCCTCCAGCTTGGAGGTGCAGTGGGGGCAGCGCACAGCCTTGATGGAGATCTCACTCTGGCAGTAGGGGCACACCTTGGTGGTGGGCTCCTCCGGTGCGGCGGGCTCCTCGGGCTTTTTGTGCAGGGAGTTGACAAACTTGATCACAACAAACAGTACAAAGGCCACGATGAGGAAGTTGATGATGGAGTTGACGAACTCGCCGATCTTGATGCTGGAGCCGCCCAGACCAATGACCACCTCGGAAAAATCTGCCTTGAAGAACAGGCCGATCAGCGGGTTGATGATGTCCTCCACCAGCGCGGTGACGATGGCGGTGAAGGCACCGCCGATGACAACGCCCACTGCCATGTCCAGCACATTGCCGCGCATGGCAAATGCCTTGAACTCTTCAAGGAACTTTTTGATGCCGCTTTTTTTCTCTTCCATAGATAAACTGCTCCTTCTTCCCCCTTTTTTTACCGCAAGGGGTTCTTTTATTTTTATAATAGCGTATTATGCAGCGATTTGCAAGAGTAAAGCAGCCCATTCTATAGGAAATAAAAAGTAGCCTCTCCCGCGAAAAAAACGATCCCGGAAAGTCCGCAAACTTTCCGGGATCGTCCAATTCAAAAATAATTTTCCGCCGGTTTATATGCTATAAAGATGCTTATGCCGCGGGCTGCTCTGCAGCAGCAGGCTGCGGATCAGCAGTCACCGTAATGGTGCGGCTGATGCTGCCGCAGGAGTAGTTGCCCCCCGCCTTGGCGGTCTGGGTGTAGGTGCCGGGCTCGGTGGGCACGCCGCTCATTTTGCTGCTGAACCACAGGAAGGTCTTTTTCTTGTAGGTGTAGCTCACCTTGCCGTTTTCAGCCACCTGTCCGTCCGAAATGACCTTGGCGGTCAGATCGGCGTTTTGCAGCTGGGAGACGGTCAGGCTGGACGGAGCATCCGCTGCCCAGCTCAGGCTGACGTTTTCGGTCTTGGGCTTGATCTTGAACATGGCAAACCCGGCGGCGTTGATATCGCTGCTTTCCAGCGCAATGGCACCGGCAAAGTACTTGCCGCTGTCCTTGGGCTGCTCGTCCAGATAGATGCGGCTCAGCGCACCCTCGGGCAGATACTTGCGGATCAGGCTCAGCGCCAGCTTCATGCCGTTGGAAACATTCTTCACCGTGGTCAGGTAGCTGGCCGGGACAAAGAAGCTGACGGTGTCCATCACCGACACTACTTCGTCCGCCACCCGCAGCAGCACGCCGACATCGTTGCCGTCGATCAGCTGCTTGAGGTAGCTGTATACATTGAATTCCTCGGCCTGGTCCGGGGTCTGGGACATCTTTTTGGGCAGGGGGATCAGCTTGAGCAGGGTGCGCAGCTTCTCCGAGATCATCAGGGTCACATAGCCGTAGGCTTCGCCGCTGGTGCCCAGCACCACGGCAATATACTGGGTGTTTTCGGGCCGGGTCTCCACCTCCAGCTTATAATCGGAGCCGTAGACAAGGTTGCCGGTCGCCCGGATGCGGATGTTGACGATATCATTTTCATCCTCTGCCGCGCTCAGCGCTGCGGCATCGGGCAGCTCCTCGCTGACAGCAGCGGTGCTTTCCGGCTGCTGGGCTGCCGCTGAGACGGGCATCGCCAGCACACCAAGCATCATGCTGACCGCAAGCAGCAGCGAGATCCATCGTTTGGCCTTCATACGAAAACCTCCTTTGTTGTTTGGTATCATACTCACATTTTACCGCAAAATAATCCTAGGGTCAATAACGGGATTCAAGCCGGGCGCATCACTCCCCGATATAGGTAAAGCGGGGCTGGGTAACGCCGTCCCGGGTCACGGTCTCCAGCCACATGGCGGCGGGGCGCACCCACAGCCCGCCCTCGCCGTACAGGGCACGGTACACTACCATTTCCTCCTCGGTCTCGCTGTGGCGTGCCACGCCCAGCACCTGATACTCGTTGCCTTTAAAGTGGCGGTAGCGCCCGGGGCGCACCGGATATTGCAGTTCCTTCATAACTGTTCCCTTCTCTTTCTGCAAAAAGGGCTGCTGCGCCGGGCGGGTGCAGCAGCCCACAAACCTTATATTATAAATATTACAGCGTGCTGTCCGTTCCATCGCCGGGGGTCTGCTCGGCAGAGTACAGCAGCATCAGGTGGTTGGCCGAGGCTTCCAGCTGGCTCTTGGCCTGCCGCAGGGCGGCTTCCTCGGTCTCGTTCATCTTTTCGGGCTTATCCTTGCGCAGGCAGCGGCGCAGGTTGGCAAGGTCGGCCTTCACGCGGGCCTTTTCGTCCTTGTCCAGCTCTTTTTTGCACTTGGAAAGTGCTTCATCCACCTTGTAGGCCAGCACCTCGGCCTGATTGTGCAGGTTCAAGCGCTCCTTGCGGCGGCTGTCCTCAGCCTCGTAAGCGGCGGCGTCTGCCATGGCGCGCTGGATCTCGTTTTCGGAAAGGTTGGTGCTGCCGGTGATGGTGATGTTCTGCTCCCGGCCGGTGCCCAGATCCTTGGCCGACACCTTGACCACGCCGTTGACGTCGATGTCAAAGGTGACCTCGATCTGCGGCTTGGAGGAGAAACCGCCCCGGATGCCGTTGAGCTTGAACTTGCCCAGGCTCTTGTTGTCGCGGGCAAAGTGGCGCTCGCCCTGCAGCACGTTGATCTCCACGCTGGTCTGCATGGGACGTGCCGTGGTAAAGATCTGGCTCTTGCGGGTGGGGATCATGCTGTTGCGGGTGATCAGCGGGGTGGCGACCCCGCCCAGCGTCTCGATGGACAAGGTCAGCGGGGTCACGTCCATCAGCACCAGTCCCTGCGCCGCCGCGCCGGTGGCACCCGCCAGCTTGCCGCCGCCCTGCAGCAGTGCACCCTGCACCGCTGCACCCATGGCAACGCACTCATCCGGGTTCAGGCTATGGCTAGGTTCCTTGCCCAGCAGTTCCCGCACCTGCCGCTCCACAGCGGGCATCCGGGTGCTGCCGCCCACCAGCAGCACCTTGCCCAGCTGGCTGGCAGAGATGCCGGCATCCCGCAAGGCGTTCTGCACCGGGGGCACGGTGCGGGACAGCAGATCGCCGGTCATCATCTCGAATTGCGGGCGGGACAACGCGATATCCAAGTGGTGCGGCCCGTCCTTGCCCACCGCGATAAAGGGCAGGTTCAGCTGGGCAGAGGGCGCACTGGAAAGCTCCTTCTTGGCCTTTTCCGCTTCCTCCTTCAGCCGTCCCATGGCGGCGGGGTCGCGGGTCAGGTCGATGCGGTCAGACTTTTTGAATTCTGCCACCGCGTACTCCACGATGCGCTGGTCAAAGTCGTCGCCGCCCAGATGGGTGTCGCCGCCGGTGGCCAGCACCGTAAAGGTGCCGTCCTCGATCTCGATGATGGACACATCAAAGGTGCCGCCGCCAAGGTCGTAGACCAAGATCTTCTGCGCGGCTTCGTTGTCCAGACCGTAGGCCACCGCGGCGGCGGTGGGCTCGTTGATGATGCGAAGCACGTTCAGCCCCGCAATGCGGCCTGCATCCTGCGTGGCCTTGCGCTGGCTGTCGTCAAAATAGGCAGGCACGGTGATGACGGCTTCGGTGACAGGCTCGCCCAGATAACTCTCGGCGTCCCGGCGGATCTTGGCAAGGATCATGGCGCTGATCTCCTGCGGGGCAAGGTCCTTGCCGTCAATATGCGCCCGGTAGTCCGAGCCCATGTACCGCTTGATGCTGGAGATCGTGCGCCCGGAATTCGTGGCGATCTGGCGCTTGGCCGCGCCGCCCACCAGACGCTCGCCGTCCTTGGTAAAGGCCACCACGCTGGGGGTGGTGCGCTCGCCCTCTGCATTGGTGATGACCACAGGCTTGCCGCCCTCCACCACTGCCACACAGGAATTGGTCGTACCCAGATCAATGCCGATCACTTTGCTCATACTGTTTCCTCTGTTTCTTGTCCGCCGTGTCTGCGGGCTGATTTTTCTCCAGTCTATCTTACCGGACGGCTGTGACCATTTTTTAGTCCAATTGTAAAGATTCTATGTTGTATGCCGCCGGAGCCGTGGGCGGCTCGTGGGTCAGCGCATAGAGCAGCTGCTCGGCCTCCTGTAACCAGCGGTCGGCGTCCGGCTCGTGCTCCCGCTGCAAAATGGTAAAGGCCTGCTTTGCCTCTGCCGCCTGCGCCAGCGCCTTTTTGCGGGAGGTGTAGCGGGTCTCGTACTGCGCCAGCCGCAGGCAGACCCGGGGCGTATACTCGATATCCGGCACCGCTGCCGCGTTCTGCCGCGCCCGGCGGTACCACAGCAGTGCCTTGCCGTTGTCGCCCCGGGCGGCGCAGTCATCGCCAAGGTTCAAAAGGGCGATGGGCTCTCCGCTTTCGGCTGCGGCCTTCCACAGCTTGCGCGCCTGCGCAGCGCTTTTGGGTACGCCGCGCCCCTGATACAGGCACTCGCCCAGCAGCGAGAGCCCGGCAGAACTGCTCTGCTCGGCGGCTTTCTGGTAGCACTCTGCCGCTGCCGCCCAGTGTCCGGCGCGGGCAGCTTCTTTCCCGGCTTCGGCCTCCTCTGCGCCGGGGCCCTCCGGGGTGTGGCCTGCGTGCAGCAGACCGTTGAGCAGCGCACCGTCCAGCGAGGCGGAATTGCTCCACGGGTCCAGCACCACACCGTCGATGCCCGGGGTGTCCAGCGCCAGCTGCATGGCCTGCTCCAAGGTGCGGTCAGCCATGGGGCGGCTGCCGGTGCTGCGGTCCGCACCGGCCGCTGCCACCGAGGTGAACAGCGGCAGCCAGCAGCGTCCCTTATCGTTGCGCAGCGTCCACAAGGCAAGGCCGTCGGCCTTTTCCGCCGGGATGGGATGCTCCATCCACGGGGCGGGCGCACCCTGCGCCGAAAGCGCCGTCTGCAGCGGCACCAGCACATGGGTTTCCAGCTCCAGCGCGTAATTCAAAGCGCTCATCAGGGTCCAGAAGCTCTCCTCGTTCTGCCCCTTGTACAGCCCCTGCACCGCCTGCTCGATGGCCGGGCAGCCGGTGCCGCGCGGGCTGTACACCGGTGCGGTGCGGCTGCGGC
>OGMT01001425.1_pt1 | contig 11316 bp, 10 predicted proteins | sample 1573271 | NCBI WGS metagenome assembly OGMT01 (sample SAMEA2582000, study PRJEB24529) | metagenome | biome: Human gut stool | place: China | collected 2011 | reverse complement strand
AAAATCTGTTCTGGGCATTCTGCTACAATACCATCGGTATCCCCATCGCCGCCGGACTGCTGTACGCCTTGGGCGGGCCGCTGCTCTCCCCTATGTTCGCGGGAGCCGCTATGTCCCTGAGCTCCGTGTGCGTGGTGGGCAACGCCCTGCGTTTGGGCACCGTGAAGCTGTAAAAAGGAGGAGGCAATGGCAGAGGAAACGAAAAACTGCTGCTGTTCCCAGCGGCGGAAGGTCCGGAAGCCCTGTTGCAGCGGCTCAGCCGCATTGAGGGGCAGGTACGGGGCGTCCGGGGGATGGTGGAGAATTCCGCCTACTGCACGGATATCCTGACCCAGGTCTCCGCCATCCAGTCGGCGCTGAACGCCTTCAACCGGGAACTGCTGGCCCGGCACATCCGTACCTGCGTGGTGACGGACATTCAAAAGGGTGATCTGGACGTGGTGGACGATTTGGTGGCCACCATTCAGAAAATGATGAAATAAACATCCAATATTTTAAGGAGGAATTTGAAATGACAACGATCAAAGTACCTGACATGATGTGCGAAAACTGCGTGAAGCGCATCACCAATGCCCTCACCGCTGCGGAACTGACCTTCCGGGTGGATCTGGCGGCGAAGAACGTCACCATCGACGGCTGCGAGAACTGCGTCAAGACCGCCGTCAGCGAGCTGGAGGATCTGGGCTTCACCCCGGAGGTCCAGGGCTGAGAGGCAGCGTACACCTGAAAAAGCGCCGGTGTCCGGTTTCGGATACCGGTACTTTTTTAACAGAAAATCGGTTACAAATTGTAACTTTTACGGATCGAAGTTGGAAAAAACGAAAAAATGAAAATCCCGTTTTTGCGGGATTGTGGTGGACATAAAATCGTGGAATGGGCGAAAACTTGACAAAAGTGGGAGATGGAGGTATACTTAGACCCAGTTTTGGATAAATTACAAAAGTAACAAAACAGTAACGGCGCTATTTGGCGCTGTCAGGAGGTCTTACATTTGCGACATTTACACACTCCAAAAACGGTATGGCTGTGCCGCTGTCTGACTCTGTTGCTGCTGTTGTCCGTCACCATGGCGGGCGCCACGGGCTGGGCTAAAGCCCTGTATCTGTTCAGCGACGGAGAGCAGTCCGCAGCGCTGGATGACAGCCATTCCGGCATCGAATCCCTGCTTTTGAACCTGGATACCGGCAAGAGCGGTGAAAACGCCGTATTGACGGAGGGTACCATGGTGACTGTCCGCCGGGGCGGCGAGACCATCACTGCCACCGCCCGGAAGGAAACGGTGAAGCAGTTCCTTTCCCGTATGGATATTATCCCCGGTTCCCGGGAGATGGTGGGCATCGAGCTGATGGAAAACAGCGTGATGCTGACGATCTCCGATCACCTGACGGTTTTCGAACGGGTGACGGAAAAGGCGGAGCACGAAACGGTTTACCGGGATACACCGGACCTGCCCAAGGGCGAGGAACGGGTGGCCCGGAAGGGTATGGACGGCCAGCACACAGCCATCTATGAGCAGACCTGGGTCAGCGGCGAGCTGGTCACCAGCCAGTATGTAGAGGAAATTTCCACCACCAGCGTAACGGAGGTGGTGGAGCGGGGAACGGCGGTCTCCTATGTGGAACCGGATGACAAGCTGGTGAACGTCACCACCCAGAGCGACGGTTCCGGCTACCTGACCTTCGCCTCTGGCGGCACTATGAAATTCAGCAAGGCTGTCACCGTCACCGCCACCGCCTATACCGCTGGGTATGACGGCGTGGGGACCCGTACCGCCACCGGCACCACCGTCCATAAGGGCGTGGCCGCCGTGGATAAGCGGGTGTTCCCTCTGGGCTCCGATCTGTACGTTGTGGCCAAGGGTATGGAATACGGCCTGACCCGTGCCGAGGACACCGGCATGAAGGGTCCCAAGATCGATCTGTATATGGAGAGCTATCAGGAGTGCATCCAGTTCGGCCGCCGGACTGGAACTGTCTATCTTCTGGAAGATTGAGCGTTAACAGCTTGAACTGAGAAACCGGCCTGTCCGCAAAATTGCGGGCAGGCCGGTTTTTTGTGAGCTTTTGGCGGCTTGCCGGGAAAGAGCGCGCTTTGGCGGATGTTTCCCGGGAAAACAAGTAAAGGGAGCATGTTCCGGTTTCGGAACACGCTCCCTTTGCTTATTCGTATTTACTTGCGGAAATACTGCTTACAGGCTGTTAGCCTGCTCCACCACCTTGCGGATGGCGTCGGCGGCATCGTCCGGCAGGGCATTGAAGCCGCCCTCAGCGTCCTTCAGGCCCTCCACGTAGTTCAGGCGGTCCTGCATACGGGCCTGCATCTGGGCAACATAGCCCTTGTCGGTGAGGTCGGGCACGAAGCCGTCCCACTCCATGATCTCAATGTCGGAGAAGGGGCCCCAGGGCTTGAATTCCGCACGGCCCTCAACTACGGATTCCAGAATACCCAGCGTATCCTCCTTCTGGACCTTTTTGCCCATGAAGTCACCGGTGTTGATGATGTAGCACGCCACGTTCTTCTCAGCCACCAGCTTCTTGAACTTCTCGTAGTCATTCACCAGCGGGTAGGTGCGGAAGGGGTTGGCGTAAGGCTCCACCACCAGAGCGTTGGGGTCCACGCCCTCCTTCAGCCGTTCGGCGGAGGAACGCTTGGTGGCCAGCGTAGCGCCCATGACAGAGGCCAGAGACGCGCCCTTCAGCTTCACGATGGGGGGGATGGTGGGATCCTTCATGATCCAGAAAATAGCGTTGACGGGGGATTCAATCTTATCCACCCGGTTGGGGGACCAGAGCTTGGACTTGATGGCCCGACCGTTGCCGTTGCGGATATCCTCAGTGACCAGCACCACCTTGCCGTCCTCGTCCAGCGTGGCGGAGCAGTTCTGCGCTGTCAGCAGGTACTTGTTGTCCGGGGAATCCACGGGATAGTCGGCGGTCTTGTCGAAATAGGTAGGCTCCAGAGCGATGGAGGCGCAGGTATCGGAGTTGATGATGAAGGCGTCATCGTGGAGCACCTTGATGGAGGGATACTTGCCGCCGTGCTTGGCGTGGGTCAGGGTGGACTTGCCGGAGCCGGACAGACCGAACACGGCAGAGACGAACTTGTGGCCGTCCGCCAGGGTGTATTCCTTCTGACCGCCGTGGCAGCTGGCGTAGCCGTTGCGGTTGGCGATGGCCCAGGCCAGTGTCAGGGTGCCCTTCTTGTGCTCGCCGAAGTAGCGCATACCCAGGATGGCGGCGCAGTTGGTCTCCGTGTTGAAGTAGCACAGGCACTTGGGGTCGCAGACCTTTTCCTGACCGGGTGCGCCGGTCCACTGGGGATCGGAGAAGATGTAGATGTCAGGCTCCTTGCCGTCGCCTACGGGCTTGGAGTTCTTGTACATCTTCACATATTCCGTGGACATATACTGGAAGTTCAGCATCCAGTTGTAGAGGAGGTTTTCCTCACCCTCAGGGATCAGCAGATGGGCCTTCACCATGAACTCGGGGTCCAGACCGATGAACACCTCGGCGTGATACATGGTCTTCCAGCGGGTGTCGTACACGGCGTCCATGACGATCTTATCCAGGGCGGCGGTGTCCACGCCGGGCTTGCCGGTGATGCGGCGGGCGGGGGCGTAGCGGCCGGTGATGGAACCGTCGTTGAACAGCAGGACCTTGGCGTCCGGCTCCAGACCGAATTCCTCGCCCCGGTAGACGGGCATATCGGTGACCACGGTGCCGGGAGAATTTTTGGCCAGCTCATAGGCTTCCTTCAAGGTGTTGACCTTGATGACATTGTTGCCGTAGAACGGAGCTTCGATGATGGAACGGGTCTTGGAAAAACCCACCTGGCCGGGACCGATCTCGGCTCTGGGATAATAGGCCTTTGTGGACATATCGGGATACCTCCTTGTAATCATGGTTGATAACTGTATGATACTGGAACGCAGGGGAAAAAGCAAGTTATGAAGATGACAAGTTCCGGCAAAGAGGACGGTTCCTTTTGTGACTTTTTGCGGCAGGGCGGCGGTTATTTCCGCTCCGCCAGCGCATCTGTCAGGGCAGCGAACTCCGTTAACGTCAACGCCTCTCCCCGGACCGATGCAGGCAGGCCGCAGGCGGCGATGGCGTCGGCAATGGCGGCCTTGTCCCACCCCGGCAGGGCGGCGGACAGGGAATTGGACAGGGTTTTCCGCAGCAGCAGGAAGGCTCCCTTGATGACCCGGAAGAAAAACGCCTCATCCCGGACGGCCACCGGCGGCTCCTTCCGGCGGACGCACCGCAGAACGGTGGAAGTCACCTTGGGGGCGGGCAGAAATTTCTCCGGGGGCACGTCAAAGAGACATTCTGTTTCCATTTCGTATTGCAGCCGCAGGGGGAACGCGCCGTCGGCGCTGCCTTTGGCGGAGGTGAGCCGCTGGGCGGCCTCCTTCTGGATCAGGACGGTGATGGACTCGATGGCGGGAATATCCACCAGCGCGGTCAGCACGGGCGTGGTGATGTTGTAGGGCAGGTTGGCGCAGACGATGGGCCGCAGGCCAGCGAATTTTTCGCCGATCAGGGCCTTGAGATCCAGCCGGGTCACATCTCCGGGGACGATCTCCACATTAGAATAAGGGGCCATGGTCTCTGCCAGAATGGGCAGCAGCGCCCGGTCCAGTTCAATGGAGACCACCTTGCCGGCCCGCTGAGCCAGTTCGGACGTCAAAGGGCCGATGCCTGGGCCGATCTCCAGCACGCCGCAGGTCTCGTCTGCCTGAGACGCTGCCGCAATGTCAGCGGGGATTTGGGGGTCGATGAGGAAATTCTGCCCCATGGATTTGGAAAAATGGAAGCCGTGGCGTTCCAGCAGCATCCGGATCGTCAGTTCGTCGCAGAGATTCATGGCTCTACCGCCTTTTTTAGAATTTGAATTTCAGTATAGCTGATTTTTAATGGAATCACAACAGGGGAGCGCCGGTTGGTCACAGTTCGTGGATGAAATCCAGCACGCAGTCCCGCAGACGGAGGACCTCCTCCGGCATATTTTTCCGCAGAGGCATCCCCATGCCCAATTCCCGGCCTGCCCGCGGCGTGACCGGCAGCGTCTGGACACCCTGCGTCCTGCCGCGCATCATGATCTCCGTCATCATAGAGACGCCCAGTCCCTTGCTGACCATGCGGATCACCGTTTCATCGTCCACATGACAGGGGCGGATCTGGGGTCGGACGCCCTTGGGACTGAGGGCGGCGTTCACGTCAATGTCGAACCGACCGTAGGGCATCAGAAATTCCTTTCCGTCAAATTCCTCGATGGGGAAGGAGTCCCGTCCCCCGGTGGGGTAATCCTCCGGGAGGATGGCGTACATAATGTCGTTGTACAGCGGTGTCCAGTCGCAGTTGACATGGCTTTGCCTTGCGGCGAAGATCACGTCGGTGCGGCCTTCCTCCAGCAGCTCAAAGGGCTCCAATTCGTGGTCCACCATCCGCAGATCCACGTCGGTGTCCGGGCACACCCGGCGGAACCGGTACAGGATCTCCGGCATCCAGTGCCTGGCAAGGCTGGCATAGGCCGCCACCCGGATGGTCTCCGCCTTTTTCTGCGTGATGGCGGCGATCTGGTTTTCCAGCTTCGCCGTGGCGCTGAGGTAATCCCGAATGGCCGGTAGGAGGGCCTCGCCGTTCTCTGTCAGGGAAATGCCGCTGTGGTCCCGGCGGATGAGGGTCATGCCGATCTCCCGCTCCAGACCGTTGATGAGGTGGGTCAGGCCGGACTGTGTGTAACCCACCACCTCGGAGGCCTTGGAAAAGCTGCCCAGGTTCACTGCCGTCATCAGGATCTCCAGCTTTTTGCTGTCCATGGTTCCCTCCTTCAGCTATGTATTACGATTTGTCATATAACTATTATAACCCTGCGTTTCTCTTTTGCAAGGGTTTCCTATATGATAAGACCCATAAAGGAGATGATGTTCCATGACAACGAAGAAGCTGACGATCCGGCAGAAGCTTTTGGTGGCCGGGACGCTGTTCGGCATGTTTTTCGGCGCAGGCAATCTGATCTTCCCGCCGCATCTGGGCGCACAGGCCGGTACCAGCCTCTGGCCTGCCTTTGCGGGCCTTGCCGTCAGCGCCGTCGGCCTGCCCATTGCGGGCGTGGTGGCTGTGGCACGGGCAGGCGGTCTGGATAAGCTTGCCGGCCGGGTGCATCCGGTGTTCGCCATGGTGTTCACAATTCTGGTGTATCTTTCCATCGGGCCCTGCCTTGCCATCCCCCGCACCGCCAGTACCTCCTTCCAGATGCTGGTGCCGCTGATAGGCGGCGGTACCGGGCTGCAGCTGGCCTACTCGGTGCTGTTTTTTGCAGCGGCCTTTCTGCCGGGCTGGGCAGGGTGGGGGTTCTTTCTGGCCTTCAGCATCCCGGCGGGGCTGGGCACGGCCTTTTTGTACCCCTCTATCCAGTCCTGCGCCCAAAAGTGGTACGCGGGGCGCAAGGGGCTGGCGACCGGGGTCATCGGCGGAGCGGTGGGACTTTCCGGCGCGTTCCTGACCCTGTTCGTCCGGGCGGCGTTGCGGGGCTTTGGCCCGGTGCAGGGGATCCGGGGCGCGTTCTGGGCGCTTGGCGCGCTCACCCTGCCGGTGTGCCTTGCGGGCAGTGCGGTGCTCAGCGACCCGCCGCAGAAAAAACAGCAGCCAAGCGGCAAAAACACCCTCGACCTTTCTCCGGGGCAGATGCTGCGCACAAAGCAGTACTGGTTGTGTGCGGGCGCGGTGTGCTTTTCCACTCCGGCGGTGCTGCTGTTCAGTCCCATCATCTTAAAGCTGGGCATGGAACGCGGGCTGGACGAGACTGCTGCGCTGTGGAGCATCGTACTGGGCAGCGTGGGCAGCGCTGCGGGACGGATGCTGATGCCCATGCTCAGCGACCACATCGGCCGCCGCGCCACCGACCTTGGGCTGTTTGCGGCTTCGCTTGCGCTGTCGGCGGCGTTCTGGGCGGCGCGGGGCTGGTGGGTGGTGGTGTGCTACGCCGGGCTCACCTTCTGCTACTCGGCGCTGGCTGCGGTGCTGCCCGCCCTTTCCACCGACCTGTTCGGCCTGCCCCACGCCGGGGTGAACTACGGCTTTCTGGCGCTGGGGCAGAGCGTGGGCAGCCTTGCGTTTCCTTTTGCAGCCAACCTGCTGGCGCTGGAAAACGGGCGGCACCTGCTTGCCATGGCCGGTGCGGCGGCGGGTTTTGCAGCCATTTGGGCGCTGCATCCGGTGCAGAAAGACCCGCGCTGAAACGCGCAAAAAGAAAAGGGTGCAAAAAGTTTGCCGGTGCTTACGGCAGAATTGACAAAAACTTGACGACTGTTTTGTATAAAGCGGTGGAAATGCCAGTTAGCTCTGCATGACCGTAAAACCCGGCTGCACTTTTTGCAGGAAATGACTTGCAAAATTCGTCCGTTTTCTCTATAATAAAATCATGCGTGGTAGTACCGGTGCAGGCGCTGAAAGAGAGCAGCGCACCCGGTTCGGATGCAAGCAGTATGGAGCAGCAGCTGTGCCGGCAGGGCGCGGCGGCGGTTTTGTGCTGCCAAAGCGACATTTGTCAAAAGGAGAGTATGATTATGACCTATTCGCAGCAAGTACAGAATATGTGCCCGATCACCAAAGGTCCTAAGCATGGTCCGGCTCCCATCCCCGAAGAGGGCGCATGGGTCAAGGCCTATGAGATCAAGGACATCAGCGGCTACACCCACGGTGTGGGCTGGTGTGCACCTCAGCAGGGCACCTGCAAGCTGTCTCTGAACATCAAGAACGGCGTCATCGAAGAGGCTCTGGTGGAGACCATCGGCTGCTCCGGCATGACCCACTCTGCTGCTATGGCAGGCGAGATCCTGCCCGGCAAGACCATTCTGGAAGCTCTGAACACCGACCTGGTGTGCGACGCCATCAACGTGGCTATGCGCGAGCTGTTCCTGCAGATCGTCTACGGCCGCAGCCAGACCGCTTTCTCTGAGGACGGTCTGCCCATCGGCGCAGGTCTGGATGACCTGGGCAAGGGCCTGCGCTCCATGACCGGCACCATCTTCTCCACCAAGGAGAAGGGCGTGCGCTATCTGGAGCTGACCGAGGGCTACATCAACAAGCTGGCAGTGGACGCTAACGATGAGGTCATCGGCTATCAGTTCGTTAAGCTGGGCAAGATGATGGAGGATATCCGTCACGGCAAGACCCCCAACGAGGCTTACGAGAAGAACGTGGGTACTTACGGCCGCTTCAGCAAGGAGCAGGGCGCTGTGAAGTACATCGACCCGCGTGAGGAATAAGAGAGGAGGAACAACTCAATGGCAACTTTTGAATCTATGGATCGCCGTATGCCTAAAATTGAGGCATGCCTGAAGGCTAACGGTCTGGAGTCTCTGGACGCTTGCAACGAGATGCTCCTCGCTAAGGGCATCGACTGCGACAAGATCGTCCGCGGCGTGCAGCCCATCTGCTTTGATAACGCTGTCTGGGCTTACACTCTGGGCACCGCTATCGCTGTGAAGCGCGGCCTGACCGACGCTGCCGAGTGCGCAGCTGCTATCGGTGAGGGTCTGGAAGCTTTCACCATCCCCGGCTCTGTTGCTGAGCAGCGTCAGGTCGGTCTGGGCCACGGCAACCTGGGCGCTCGTCTGCTGAGCGAGGACACCACCTGCTTCGCTTTCCTGGCAGGCCACGAGTCCTTTGCTGCTGCTGAGGGTGCTATCGGCATCGCCCGCACCGCAAACAAGGTCCGCAAGACCCCCCTGCGCGTCATCCTGAACGGCCTGGGCAAGGACGCAGCTTACATCATTTCCCGTATCAACGGCTTCACCTATGTGCAGACCGAGTACGATATCCCCACCCAGACCCTGACTGTGGTCAAGGAGATCCCCTTCTCCGAGGGTGAGCGTGCAGCCGTTAAGTGCTACGGCGCTAACGACGTTATGGAAGGCGTTGCCATCATGAAGAAGGAGGACGTTCAGTGCTCCATCACCGGCAACTCCACCAACCCCGTCCGCTTCCAGCACCTGGTTGCCGGCACCTATAAGAAGTGGGCCATCGAGAACGGCAAGAAGTACTTCTCCGTTGCTTCCGGCGGCGGCACGGGCCGTACCCTGCACCCCGATAACGTGGCTGCAGGCCCCGCAAGCTACGGCCTGACCGACTCTCTGGGCCGTGTGCACGGTGATGCTCAGTTCGCAGGCTCCTCTTCTGTGCCCGCACACGTTGAGATGATGGGTCTGATCGGCATGGGCAACAACCCCATGGTCGGCGCTACCGTTGCCTGCGCTGTTGCTGCAGCTCAGGCCAACGCCTAAGTCTTTCCTAAGTTTCAGCGAGGGGGAGCTGCTTTCCGAATGAGCAGCTTCCCCTTTTTTGCTGATAGATATCCGAACACAAGCAACCCAAAACAAGAAGGATGAAACAATGAAAAAGAATCAGATCCGCAAGAGCGTGGCTGCGCTGGCCATGGCGGCTGTTGTAAGCGTCAGCCTGCTGGGCTACGGCTGCGGCAGCAAGTCTGCCTCCTCCACCGCAGGCGTGTCCGGCGAGTTCACCGGTACAGCCAAGGGTATGGGCGGCGATGTTACCGTTACCCTGACCCTGACCGACGGCAAGATCACCGGCTGCACCGCCGAGGGCAAGGACGAGACCCCCGGCATCGGCACCATGGCTCTGGAGCAGCTGCCCGGCGCCATTGCCGAGAGCGGCAGCATTGCCGTGGACGGCGTGGCCACTGCAACCATCACCTCCGACGCCATCAAGGAGGCTGCTGCTGCCGCTCTGGTCGCAGCCGGCCTGAACGCTGATGACTACAAGACCGAGGTCAAGGCCGAGGAAAACAAGGCCGAGGACTCTACCATTGATGCAGACATTGCCATCGTGGGTGCAGGCGGTGCAGGTATGACTGCTGCCATCACGGCTGCTGCTGAGGGCAAGAGCGTGGTCATTCTGGAAAGCCAGCCCATGGTGGGCGGCAACTCCGTGCGCGCTACCGGCGGCATGAACGCCGGCAAGACCGTGTATCAGGATGAGAACGAGTTCGGCGAGTCCGCAGGCGTGGAAAAGACCCTGAAGACCGCTGCTGAAAAGTACGCCGACAACGCCACCATCACCGCTTTGGCAAAGACCGTCTCTGAGCAGTGGGCAGCTTATCAGGCAGACCCCAAGGGCTACTTCGACTCTGTGGAGCTGATGGAGCTGGACACCATGATCGGCGGCAAGGGCATCAACGACCCCGCTCTGGTGGAGACTCTGTGCTCCAACAGCGCTGACGCCATCGACTGGCTGGACGAGCACGGCATCACCCTGCACAGCGTTTCCAGCTTCGGCGGCGCATCCGTCAAGCGTATCCACCGCCCCGTGAATGATGAGGGCAAGACCGTTTCTGTGGGTTCCTACATGATCCCCCTGCTGCAGGAGAACTGCGACAAGGCCGGCGTGCAGACCCTGCTGAACACCACCGCTACCGAGCTGCTGACCGATGCAAACGGCGCTGTTGTGGGCGTGAAGGCTACCGGTTCCACCGGCGAGACCATCACCGTGAATGCCAAGGCTGTGGTGCTGACCACCGGCGGCTTCGGCGCAAATCTGGACATGGTCACCGAGTACAAGCCCGAGCTGAAGGGCTTTATGACCACCAATGCCGCAGGCGCACAGGGTCAGGGCATTGAGATGGCTACCGCTGTGGGCGCTGACACTGTGGACATGGATCAGATCCAGATCCACCCCACCGTGGAGGCTAACACCGCTGCTCTGATCACCGAGGGTCTGCGCGGCGACGGCGCTGTGCTGATCAACGCCGAGGGCAAGCGCTTCATCGATGAAGTGGGCACCCGTGACGTGGTTTCTGCTGCCGAGATCGCTCAGACCGGCAGCTACAGCTGGCTGGTGGTGGATCAGGCTATGGTCGATGCCTCCAGCGTCATTCAGGGCTACATCAAGAAGGGCTACACCGTGACCGGCCAGACCTACGAGGAACTGGCAAAGGCTATGGGCGTGGACGAGGCTGCTTTTGCCGAGACCATGAAGATCTGGAACGGCTACGTTGAGGCCAAGAACGACCCCGACTTTGGCCGTACCAGCTTTGCAAAGGCTCTGGATACCGCTCCCTACTACGCTATCAAGGTCACCGCAGGTGTGCACCACACCATGGGCGGCCTGAAGATCAACACCAACACCGAGGTGCTGAAGGCTGACGGCTCTGTGATCCCCGGCCTGTTCGCAGCAGGTGAGGTGACCGGCGGCGTGCACGGTGCAAACCGTCTGGGCGGCAACGCTGTGGCCGACTTTACCGTCTTTGGCCGCATTGCCGGTGCTGCTGCCAGCGACTACGCTGCATGAG
>OGMT01001420.1_pt1 | contig 11369 bp, 9 predicted proteins | sample 1573271 | NCBI WGS metagenome assembly OGMT01 (sample SAMEA2582000, study PRJEB24529) | metagenome | biome: Human gut stool | place: China | collected 2011 | reverse complement strand
ACAATACACCCGAATACGAAAAGCTTGTTAATTCTATAAAAGAAAATAATATAAAAACCGTAATTCCGGTTTCAGACAAACCCGTTGGAATCGGAAATATGACCTTTAAATTTTATCAACCCGAAAAGAACTTCGGCAACACAAACGATAATTCGCTTGTAACAATGCTTGAATATGACGAAAAGCGATTTCTTTTTACAGGCGACATTTCGTCAAAAAGGGAAGAATCAATGGTTAATTCTGACAAAGAATTAAAATGCGATGTTCTCAAGGTTGCACACCACGGCAGTAAGTATTCTTCAAGTGAAGATTTTCTTGCAAAGGCAAGCCCCGAAACAGCTGTAATAAGCGTTTCGGCTGATGATACGGCACTTCCCGATTACTACATAACAGCCTTGCTTAACAGCGTGTGCAAAAATGTTTATCGGACAGACAGCGATAAAACCGTTATGATAACAGTCGAAAACGGCGAGATTTGCACCAAAACTCATGCCTGAAAGGTTGACTATAAATTAAATAATGTTATAATATTATTGTTTAACTGACAAAAATCGAAAGGAATTTTTAAATATGGGAGTATATGAAGAACTCGTAGCCAGAGGACTTATCGCTCAGGTTACGGACGAAGAAGAAATCAGAGAGCTTGTAAACAGCGGTAAAGCCACATTCTATATCGGCTTTGACCCGACAGCCGACAGCCTCCATGTAGGTCACTTTATGGCTCTTTGCCTTATGAAAAGACTTCAGATGGCAGGCAACAAGCCAATTGCACTCGTAGGCGGCGGTACGGGTATGATCGGTGATCCGTCAGGCAGAACAGATATGCGTCAGATGATGACAAAGGAAACAATTCAGCACAATGTTGATTGCTTCAAAAAGCAGATGAGCCGTTTTATCGATTTTTCTGAGGGCAAGGCTCTTCTTGTAAATAACGCAGACTGGCTTCTTGACCTTAACTATGTTGAACTTCTCCGTGATGTAGGCGCTTGTTTCAGCGTTAATAATATGCTTCGTGCAGAGTGCTACAAGCAGAGAATGGAAAAGGGACTCAGCTTCCTTGAATTTAACTATATGATTATGCAGTCATACGACTTCTATGCTCTCTATCAGAAGTACGGCTGTAATATGCAGTTCGGCGGCGATGACCAGTGGAGCAATATGCTCGGCGGTACAGAGCTTATCAGAAGAAAGCTCGGCAAGAACGCATACGCAATGACAATCAATCTTCTCCTCAACTCAGAGGGTAAGAAAATGGGTAAAACCCAGTCGGGTGCAGTATGGCTTTCAGCCGAAAAGACAAGCCCCTACGATTTCTACCAGTATTGGAGAAATGTTGATGACGGCGATGTAATCAAGTGCCTTAAAATGCTCACATTCCTTTCGCTTGAAGAAATTGATGAGCTTGCAAAGCTTGAGGGCAGTGAAATCAACAAAGCAAAAGAAATTCTTGCTCATGAGCTTACAGAGCTTGTTCACGGCAAAGAGGAGGCTGACAAGGCTCAGGAGGCCGCAAGAGCAATCTTCAGCAACAAGACAAATACTGACAATATGCCTTCAACAACTCTTACAGAGGCTGATTTTGCAGACGGCGAAATCGGAATTCTTGACCTCATGAAGAAGTGCGGACTTATCCCTTCAAACGGCGAGGGCAGAAGACTTATTCAGCAGGGCGGTGTTTCTGTTGACGATGAAAAGGTAACAGATGTTTACGCAAAGGTTGCAAAGTCTGATTTTGAAAAAGGCTATGTTGTAATCAAAAAGGGTAAAAAGGTTTACCATAAGGCAATTCTTGGCTGATTTTGAAAATTAAATAAAGGGGATTAGGGCAAAATGAAAAAGTTTTTTTCGGAGTTTAAGGAATTCATAATGCGTGGAAATGTGCTTGATCTCGCAGTCGGCGTTATCATCGGTGCGGCTTTTCAGGCAATCGTAACTTCTCTCACAAGCGACATCATTTCGCCGATTCTCGGTATCTTCGGCGGTGTCAACTTTGACCAGTTTCAGGTTGCAATCAACGGCGCAACAATTATGTACGGTAAGTTTATCACAGCGGTAATCAACTTTCTGATTATGGCTTTCGTAATCTTCCTTATCGTAAAGCTTGTCAACAAGGTTATGTCACTCGGCAAAAAGCCTGAATCCGAAGAAGCTCCCACAACAAAAAAGTGTCCGTTCTGTTTCAGTGATATTGATATCAAAGCCACAAAATGTCCCCATTGCACAGGCGATATCATCGACCTTACAGAAAAAACAGCCGACAAAAAATAATATCGCTGTTACATAAACAGATATTACACAACTTAACAACCAACAAAAAAGCCACAGTAGAAAGTTAAAATCTACTGTGGCTTTTTAAAATTGAAAATTATGATTGAGCGTAACATTGTTACCGTTTGCACAATTTTATATTAAAATAACAAAAACAAAAATACAATTCCGCAGAGGATTGCTATTGCTGCACCGACTATGACATCACGCACATAATGCACTCCTGCACACACTCTTGATACGGAAATTATAACCGCAATGAAGAGGTATGCAATTCCTGCCCACACATTGAACCGCAAAATTGCCATTGCAATGATGAATGCGCTTGCGGTGTGGCGGCTCGGCATACTGTCGGGCTTGCGGTTCTTTGCAAAAACAGGCGCAACTCCGTACCGCACATACGGGCGTTCTTCTTTTATGATAATTCGCAGAAGTGTTATTCCAAAAAACACCCCCGCAGGTACAGTCAGCGACTTTAAAAACAAATCTTTTTGCCACAAAAATGTATATACAAGCAAAATCGGATAGCTTGCAAATACTATCAGCGGAAAAATTTTATATACGAATTTCAACACATTTTTTGCGGATTTGTTATTCTTGAAGAAATCGGTCAGTTTAATATATTGTTTACGGTTAATTTTCTACATCTCCCAGAGCTTTTTACACTCAGATTTTAACATAACCGTTACACTATTTCAACATTATATTTATCAAACCAGTAGTCAAGTTCGATTATATACGCAAGAATCTGCGGTGCTTTCATCAGCTGACCGTACCACGGATTTGTGATTTTATCGGGATTTTCAATGATATCTTCAATTCCTTTTCGGTCAAGCAGTTCGTTTAGAATTGAACGCTTTTTAAGAATTTTTCTAACCCTTTTTACACACTCGTTGAAGTAAATCGGATTGTGCGTTTTCGGGTACGGGCTTTTCTTTCGCCAGCAAATTTCTTCGGGCAGAATATCCTCAAAAGCCTTTCGCACAATTCCCTTTTCACGGTTGCCCCATGCCTTTAATTCCCACGGCATATTGTACGCATATTCAACAAGTCTGTAATCGCAGAACGGCACTCTTACCTCAAGTCCGCTGAACATTGAGCATCTGTCTTTTCGCTCAAGCAGACATTGCATAAACCAGTAAAAATTCAGGTAGAACATCTCTCGCATTCGCCTGTCAAGGTCGGTGTCACTTTTAAGCTTTGGGGCAAGGCTTATTGTGTCAAGATACCTTTGTCTGACATACTCCTCGCCGTTTTTCAGCACACCGTCCTTGAGAATACTCCTGCGAATATCCTGACTTTTTGACCACGGAAAACAATCATCAAAAAGTATTTCATGGTTGTGATACCACGGATATCCGCCGAAAAGTTCATCGGCACATTCTCCCGAAAGCGCAACGGTGTAGTTTTGCTTAATTTCTTTGCAGAAGAGCAAAAGTGACGAGTCAACATCGACATACCCCGGCAAATCCCTTGCCTGAACACTTTCATAAAGTGCGTCGCACACAAGCGTGTTGTCAAGGACAATTTCCCTGTGCTTTGTGTCGGCATTTTTTGACATCATCGAAATAAATTCGTAGTCGGGAGTAGGCTGAAAATTGCTCTTCTGAAAATATTTTTCGTTGTCACGATATTCAACCGAGTAGGTGTTGATTTTGCCGAGTTTGTGTTCCTTGTTGTACATTGATGCGGTCTTGACAATTATACTGCTGTCAAGCCCTCCCGAAAGGAAAAAGCACAGCGGAACATCACTCACAAGCTGTCGCTGAATTGCATCAGTCAGCAGATATCTCGTCTTTTCAATGGTAGTTACTTCATTGTCTGTATGCTCTTTTGCCTCAACGGTGTAGTATTTTTTTCGGCGAAGCTTTGAGTGCCTATACATTGCACATTCGCCCGGATTAAGCTCAAATACTCCCTTGAAAACTCCGAACGAAGGTGTTCTTGCAGGTCCTAAAAAGAAAATTTCATTGAGTCCCTGTTCGTCAATTTGAGGCTTTACAATCTTGCTTGCAAGCAACGCTTTTATTTCTGACGCAAACAGCAAGCCGCCGTTGTATTCGTAGTAAAACAGAGGCTTAACGCCGATTCTGTCCCTGCACAAAAACAGAGATTTGTCGCTTGTGTTGTAGATTGCAAAGGCGAAAATTCCGTTCAGCTTTTTGCAGCAGTCCGCACCGTATTTAATGTACGATTTCAGCACAACCTCCGTGTCGCTGTGACCTCTGAAATGAAAACCCGATGCTTTCAGCTCCTCACGAAGCTCGGCTGTGTTATAGAGTTTGCCGTTATAGACAATGACATAGGTCGTGTCCTTGTGACGAACCGACATCGGTTGTTTGCCGTTTTCACGGTCAATTACAACAAGCCGCCTGTGCATAAGTGCCGCCCCTCGGTTAATGTACAAACCGTTTTCGTCAGGACCTCGCCTGTCAAGCGTTTCAGACATTCTGTTGAGCAAATCAATTCTTTCGCTCATATCCTGTGAGTGGTCAATCCATCCTGCTATTCCGCACATAAAGTAACCTCCGTCAATTTTGTTTGTAATTTTTGAGTGAATATAAAAAGCATAAAACGGTAAAAAGCAAAGCCGCTCCCGAAAGGACAGTTCCTCCGAAAAAACTGAAATTTTCAACCGTTGATGTTGAAAAAACATCGGTTGTGACGGAGAAAAGTTTTATTCCTAAATGCGTAAGCAATGCGGTGATAAATCCTTGCAAAATTCTGCAAAAGAAAAATAATATTTTATTTACCTTAATATTTCCAAGTGCCGAGAAAATCTGAAAATGTACGCAAAGTCCGCCGAATCCTGCCGAAAATGCAACAACCTCAATCGGCAAATCTTTCGATACCGCAGTAACCGCATTGCAAACTTCCGTGAGTATCAAAAACGGTTTTTGAATATTTTCATCCGTAATGTGTGAGCAGAAAATCTCAGTAAATGCCGAAAATAGCACCACAAATGCACAGATTGCAAACATTCCCCTTGCACCGTCAAGAACAGACTTTACAAGTGCGTCGCCTTTTTGCGGAGTGCTTATTAATGTTTCCAAATTGGAATTATCATCAAGTTTGTTTCTGCAAACGAATTTTAAAGCGAATCCAAGTATAAAAACCGAGATGCATTGGGCGGCAAATATAATAAGCCCGACTTCAATGCTCGAATAAAGCTGTGCGCCGATAAAATTCACAAGAAATCCCGGTCCCGAACACACCAAAAACAGACCTGCCCGTTTACACTCACTTTCACTTGCCGCACCTTTTTTATAAAGCGAATTTACCGTCTTTGCACCAACGGGATAACCTCCGACAAGCGAGAGAATTATTGCCGATGCAAAGCAACCGTCAAGTCCGAAAAGCGGTTTTGTCAGCCATGAAAGATGTCTGCCGATTTTTTCGGCAAGCACCATGAAAGGGAAAAGTGACGGTACAAGCGTTGAAAGGCACAAGCCTATGCCGTTTTCAGCACCCTTTGAACATTCTTTTGAAAACAAAAGAGCCGTAATGCATAAAAGGAAAATTCCGATTGCTTTAAAAATATTCACCGCCTTTACGGCACTTTTACTCAGGAACATATTAATCACCAATTAATATATATGACGGCAGTTGCATAAAAATAAATGAGAAACGAAAACAGGGGAGATTTTTTTGCCAAAGAAGAAACGAATTGCCGATAAAAACGAAAGATTGCCTTCTCCGATGTTCGATATGGGAACAATGCCGTATATAGAGATGCTCGGAAACCGCCGAATAACCGTTGAGGGTTCAACGGGAATTTTGCTCTATGACAGCGAAAGCATAAAAATTAATACCTGCAAAACCGTAATTTCATTTTGCGGGAGAGGAATGACATTGAAGTGCATTTCAAGCTCCTGCGTTGAAATCGAAGGCTTTGTAACCGACATCAACTTTCTTTCGTGAGGTGAAACTATGCTCCTTAAAATAATACGCTTTCTCAGAGGAAGTGTGGACTTTACCGCAAGCGGAAAATTTCCCGAAAGATTTATGAACATAACCGCAAAAAACGGTGTGAATCTCTGGAATCCCGTTCCGAAAAAGAACGCAATATCAGCCTCAATGTACCTTTCCGACTACAAAAAAATCAGAATTCTTGCACGCAAATCAAGGGTTAAAACAAGAATAACAGCCAAACACGGACTGCCGTTTATTATTAACCGCTATAAGAAGAGAACAGGACTTTTTGCAGGTGCGGTATGCGGAATTATTCTCTGTATTTTTCTTTCAAATTTTATCTGGTCGGTCAAAATTTCGGGTACAGAGGAAATCAGCAATACATATCTTGAATCGTTACTTGGTGATAACGGGATTTCTGTCGGTGTGTGGAAAAACAATCTCGATACAGATCAGATAGAACGCAATATTCAGCTGAAATGTGACGATATCCGCTGGATGAGCATAAACATAACGGGCAGTCTTGTCACGGTTGAAGTAAAGGAAACCTACAAAAAGCCGAAGCTTGACACCTCAAAAAATCCTTGCAATGTAAAAGCGGTTAAGGACGGAGTTATAACACGGATTCAGGCATATAACGGCAGACCTGTTGTTACAAAGGGCAGCGGAGTTGTAAACGGTCAGATTCTTGTCAGCGGGCTTGACGAAACCAAGCAGGGCGATATGCGTTACTTAAGAGCAAACGCAAAGGTTTATGCAGACATTACCGAACAGCAAACGCTTTCAATTCCGAAAAAAGTAACCTACAGTTACGCTGACGAAAATTATGTTGACAGAAAAAATTTCAGATTTTTATGGCTTGATTTTCCCTGTAATTTTGCCTTTGAAAACTACGACAATTTTGTAAGTACAGTTCACGGAGAAAATCTGTTTATAAATGATGTTGTTCTGCCGGTAGGACTTAAAATCAGAACCGACCGTGAACTTGTAACAACCGAAAACTCTGTAAGTAAAAACAAGGCTGAGGAGATTGCAAAGGCTGATTGTATTCTCTATGAGATTTTTACAAAGAATAAAAGCAAGGTTATTTCAAAACAAATTTCCGTTAAAGAAAATAAAGACAGCTACAGGGTGACAACAGATTATATTTTTAACGAAAATATTGCAGATCAGGTTGATTTTGATGTGACAGAATAGAAAAGTTGTGTTATAATCAATTTGTATGTTTTGCTTTGAACGACTGAAATTTTGCAATCGGACACAAACGGAGGGATAACTATGAGAATTTTATGTATAGGTGATGTTGTAGGCAGTATCGGTTGTGAATTTCTTCGCAACAATCTTCCCACGCTCAAAAAGGTGAAAGGCGTTGATTTTGTAATCTGCAACGGTGAAAATTCCGCTGACGGTAACGGACTGACTCCCGTGTCTGCAAAGCATCTTTTTGACAGCGGAGTTGACGCAATTACACTCGGCAACCATTCTTTCCGCAGAAAAGAAGTCTATGACTGCCTTGACTCAAATCCCTTCATTGTCAGACCCGCTAATTTTCCCGAAAATTCAACACCCGGCAAAGGTATAATTAATGTTGACACAGGGCGAAGAATTGTGTCAATTATAAATATTATGGGTAATTCCTATATGGATAACAACCTGAATTGCGCTTTTGAATGTGTAGATAAAATGATTAAACAGGCTGAAAGCAAAATCATAATTGTTGATTTTCATGCAGAGGCAACAGGTGAAAAAAGGGCAATGGGTTATTACCTTGACGGCAGAGTTTCCGCAATGTTCGGAACACATACCCATGTTCAGACCTCTGACGCACAGGTTCTCCCGAAGGGAACCGGTTACATAACCGACACAGGAATGACGGGTACAATCCATTCCGTTCTCGGAGTAAAGAGCGAAATTATAATTGCAAAGCTGAAAAATAAGCTTCCGCAGCGTTTTGACCTTGCTAGCGGAGAATGCAAAATGGAATGTACGCTTTTTGATGTTGATGACAAAAGCGGAAAGTGCGTTTCAGCCGAGTCAATGCGTATTGAATAACACAAATCAGCATAAAGTAAATTGTTTCCAATTGTCAAAAAATATGAAACAATCCCGATTAAGTCGGCTTTTTTTGCAGATAATTAGTGTATTATACTATTGCAAAAAACAAGCTGATAATGTATAATGTTATAATGTGAATTATTGTAAAACTGCGTTTGTCGGTGTAAAATCGGCTTATGCAGTTGATTAAGAAATGTACATTAAAAGGATGTGCCTAAATGATAAACGGACAAATTCTCAAACAGGCTGTTATTTCCGGTGCGAATAATATTTCAAACCAAAAAAACAGTATAAATGATCTTAATATTTTCCCTGTACCCGACGGAGACACAGGTACAAATATGTCAATGACAGTCAATGCGGCTGTTGCAGCGCTTGAAGATTTTGACGGTACCTGTGCAGGTGATGCCGCAGGTATCACAGCCTCTGCAATGCTCCGTGGAGCAAGAGGCAATTCGGGTGTTATCACTTCACTAATTTTCCGTGGCTTTGCCCAGGGACTTAAAGACATCGAAGAAGTTGACGGCAAAAATCTTGCCGCAGCACTCGGAATCGGTGTTGACGCCGCTTACAAGGCTGTTATGAAACCGACAGAGGGAACAATTCTCACGGTTGCAAGAATGGCTTATGAGGCAGGTATCGAAGCCGCTAAGTATGACAGAGATGTTGTGTCTGTATGGCAGACAATCGTTGACAAGGCTAACGAGGCGCTTGCAATCACTCCTCAGCTTTTGCCCGTGCTTAAAAAGGCAGGCGTTGTTGACGCAGGCGGTAAGGGTCTTTGCGTAATCTTTGAGGGTATGCTCTCTGTAATTAAGAACGGCATTATGATTGAAGCTGACGATGACACAGCTCCTGCAACCGTCAGCACATTTGAAAGTGCCGCCGCTGAATTTGACGATGATATCAGATTCACATATTGCACAGAGTTCATCGTTGGCAGAAATGCCGAGATTGAAACCGAAATCGGCGAGCTTCGCAGTTATCTTGAATCAATCGGTGATTGCGTAGTTGTTGTAAATGATGATGAGATTATCAAGGTTCATGTTCATACGGAACAGCCGGGCAATGCTCTTTCAAAAGGACTTGAGTTCGGTCAGCTTCTCACGGTTAAGGTTGAGAATATGAAGGAACAGCACAAGAATGTCAAGTCAACAAAGAAAAAGGCTGAAAAGGAAAAGTTTGTTCCCGCAGAACCTGAAAACGATTTCGGCTTTGTTGCAGTTGCCGCAGGTAACGGTCTTAAAGACCTCTTTAAAGACCTCGGTTGTGACAATGTTGTTTCGGGCGGTCAGAGTATGAACCCGAGTACAGACGATATCTATGAGGCAATTATGGCAACTCCTGCCAAGAATGTTCTCGTTCTTCCAAACAATAAAAACATCATTCTTGCCGCAGAGCAGACAATCCCGATGGTAAAAGACAGAAATGTCATCATTGTTCCGACAAGAACAATTCCGCAGGGTATGACGGCAATGCTCAACTTTGATCCCGAGATTTCTGCCGAAAGCAACGCACAGCTTATGACGGACGCACTTGCGTCTGTGGGCACAGGTCTTGTAACCTTTGCCGCAAGAAGCAGTGAATTCGGCGGTAAAAAAATCAAAGAGGGCGACATTATCGCTCTTGAAAACGGCAGGCTTACAATCACAGAAAAGAGCACAGTTAAGGCTCTTGTCAAGCTTGCAAAGGATATGGTCAGCCGTGACACTTCATTCATTACTCTTATCTACGGTGAGGATGTAAGTGAGGAAGAGGCAGAAAAGGCATACGGAGAGCTTCGTGAAAAGTTCGGTTCAAGAACCGATATTACTCTTGTAATGGGCGACCAGCCTGTTTACTACTTTATTCTCAGCGTAGAATAAGCATTTAAATCGGATTTTTTCAGGGAGCATAATTTTTACGGTTATGCTCCCGTTTTGTATAACGGAGGTGCGGTATGACATCACTTTATAAAACTCCCGTTACAAATTTGAACGGAATAGGTGAAAAGCGTGCCGCACTTTTTGCAAGACTCGGGATTAAAAGCGTTGGAGATTTGATTAATTTCTATCCACGAACATACGAGGATTGGAGCAACATCAAGCATATTGACGAGCTTGAATACGGTGAAACCGTCTGCATAAAGGCTGTTGTCGCAACATCTGTAAACGATACCCGAATAAGCGGCGGAAGAATTATTTCCAAAACCGCAGTCTATGATGAAACGGGTTCAATTCAGCTTGTGTTTTTTAACAATAAATACATCAGCTCAATGCTCAGACAGGGCGGAGAATATTTCTTTTACGGAAAAATCTCATCCGACAGCTACGGAATGCAGATTGTATCTCCGACTTTTGCTCCTGCTGTCAAGGGAACACAAATCCGTCCGATTTACAGACAAACGGCAGGACTTCCGAGTAAATCGGTTGAATCAGCCGTACGACAGGCACTTTCAATGCTGCCGTCAAAAATTAAGGATCCTTTGCCCGATGCCATAAGAGAAAGATTTGACCTTTGCTCACTCAGACAGGCGTTGTTTGACATTCACTTTCCGAAGAACCGCCAACAGCTTGAAGCAGCCCGAAAAAGGCTTGTTACCGAAGAGCTTGTTGTGCTGAACCTCGGAATGAGAAATCTGCGTGACCACAGCAGAGGAGTAACCTCTCTTGAAATCACAAAGGATTATTCAAAAGAATTTGAATCGCTTTTGCCGTTCACAATGACAAATGCCCAAAAACGGGCGGTGTCGGACTGCATAAACGATATAATCAACAAATCATCTCCGCTGAATCGACTTGTTCAGGGCGATGTAGGTTCGGGCAAAACGGCTGTGGCAGCCTCGGTCTGCTACACGGTTGCCAAAAACGGATTTCAGACCGCATTCATGGCGCCGACTGAAATCCTTGCCCGACAACATTACAAAACATTTCAAAAGCTTTTTGAAAATACGGATATCAAGGTTGGTCTGCTGACAGGCACACTAAGGGAATCCGAAAAAAAACAAATCAGAAAATCACTTGCAGACGGTTCGATTGATATGGTAATCGGAACACACGCTCTCATTACCGATAAAACCGAGTTTAAAAATCTTGCGCTTGCCGTAACCGACGAACAGCACAGATTCGGCGGAGATGATTTGTTGATTATATCGT
>OGMT01001417.1_pt1 | contig 11384 bp, 8 predicted proteins | sample 1573271 | NCBI WGS metagenome assembly OGMT01 (sample SAMEA2582000, study PRJEB24529) | metagenome | biome: Human gut stool | place: China | collected 2011 | reverse complement strand
GTGTGGTTCAGTTCCCGGCCGGACAGCTTGACCAGATAAGTGCCCAGTGCGTCCTCGTACCGGTCCACCCGGCACTCCTCGTCCCGCACCTTCTGGGCGAGTTCGTCGTTCCATTCGTGGGTCAGGCTCATGGCCTGCACAACGCCCACCCGGGCAAGCTCGGCCATTTCAGCGGTAGCGGCGCGGGCGCGCTCCACAGCCACAGCGGGGGTGTTCAGCAGACGGTCATCCAGCAGCGCAAACTCCTCTTTTTCCGGGGAGTCGGGAATGGTCAGGATAGCCAGCTTTTCCAGCCCGGTGGCGAAGGGCAGCAGAATGACGGTGGCCAGAATGTTGAACACCGAGTGCACGATTGCAATGCCCCAAGCCTCGATGGTGGTATTCACAAAGGCAAAGTGGCAGACGGCGTTGAGTCCGTAGAACCCGAACAGAAAGATGGTCACACCGATAATGTTGAAGTACAGGTGCACCATGGCGGCGCGGCGGGCATTCTTGTTGGCACCCACCGAGGAGATCAGCGCCGTGACGCAGGTGCCGATGTTCTGACCCATGATGATGGGGATGGCACTGCCGTAGGTGATGACGCCGGTGGCGCTCAGCGCCTGCAGGATGCCCACGCTGGCGCTGGAGCTCTGGATGATGCCGGTGACCAGTGCGCCCACCAGAACGCCCAGCAGGGGGTTGGAGAAGCGGGTGAACAGGCTGGTGAACCATGCCTCGTTCTGCAGGGGCAGGACGGCGTTGGACATGGTGGTCATGCCGGTCATCAGCACGGCAAAGCCGATGAGGATGGTGCCCACACCTTTTTTCTTCTCACTCTTACACATATACAGCAAAATGCCGATAAATGCAAGCAAAGGACTGAAAGAAGTGGGTTTGAGCATCTTGATCAGCACACTGTCACCCTGCAGACCCGAAAGGCTCAGGATCCAGCTGGTGACGGTGGTGCCCACGTTGCTGCCCATGATCACGCCAATGGCCTGATGCAGCTCCATGATGCCGCTGTTGACAAAGCCCACCACCATAACGGTGGTAGCGCTGGAGCTCTGGATCACGGCGGTTACGCACAGACCCAGAAAAAAGCCCTTGAGGGGATTATCGGTCAGCTTGCTGAGAATTTTCTGCAGCTGACCGCCGGCCTGCTTTTCCAGTGCCTTGCCCATGATGTCCATACCGAACAAAAACAGGGCCAGACCTCCCAGCAGCGAAAAGACATTAAAAATGGTCATAAGTGTTTTCCTCACTTTTCTTGACGTGTTTTTCTCCTGTGCTTTAAGTATAGAAAAACAATGTAAAATCTGAAATCGCCGAAATGTAAAACCCATGTAAAGTAAGAAAAATGTAAAAATCCTGTGCACACGCTGCGATGCAGCGTCGGTTTCCCGCTGTGGGTACAAAAACCGCATCCCGGGCGTTGTATTTGCCGCCGAATTTTATTATAATATGAATAAGAATGCCCGCAGCACAGCGCGGCAAAAGGATACAGGAGGAACCAGGATGGGTACGTTCAATGTTTCGCTTAAAACGCTGACCGACCGCGTCAGCATGGAAGTGGTATACACCCCCCGGGCGCTGGATGAAATCAGCGTGGAGATCGCCGAGGTCAACCGCCCGGGTCTGTTTCTGGCGGGCTATTATGATTACTTTGATAAGCTCCGTTTGCAGATCATGGGTCTGGCAGAGATGAACTTTTTGTCCGGTCTGACAGCAGAAAAGCGCTACGAGGCGCTGGAACAGCTGTTCCGGCAGCAGCCCCCGGCGGTCATCGTCTGCCGCAGCGAGGAGCTGGCGCCCTTCCCGGAGATGCAGGAACTGGCGCAGAAGCACGCGGTTGCCCTGCTGCGTTCCAACGAGACTACCTGCACTTTGATGGGCAGCCTGATCAGCGTACTGAATCTGGAGCTTGCGCCCCGCATCACCCGGCACGGCGTGCTGGTGGAGGTGTACGGCGAAGGCATCCTGATCCTTGGCGACAGCGGCATCGGCAAAAGCGAGCTGGCCATTGAGCTGGTCAAGCGCGGCCACCGCTTGGTGGCAGATGATGCCGTGGAGCTGCGCAAGGTGTCCAACCGTCAGATCATGGGCACTGCCCCGGAAAATATCCGCCACTTCATCGAGCTGCGCGGCATCGGCATCGTCAATGTGGCCCGTGTGTACGGCGTGGGCGCCGTCAAGCTGAGCGAAAGTCTGGATCTGGTGGTGCAACTGGAAGCGTGGGACCCCACCAAGAACTACCAGCGCACCGGTCTGGAAAGCGAATACTACGACATTCTGGGCGTCAGCATTCCCAGCACCAGCATCCCGGTCTCTCCCGGCCGTAATCTGGCTGTGGTGCTGGAGACCGCAGCCATCAATAACCGCCAGAAGAAGATGGGCTACAACGCAGCCAAGGAGCTGCTGATCCGGCTGGGACTGGATGACAAAATGGACTGATCTTCCCGATAAAAAAGGAGCCTGACCCTATGGAACAACTCAAGCAGCTGCTCACCGCAGTAGGCATTGCTTATAAAGAAAACGAGCCGCTGGCAGCGCACTGTACTTTTAAGATCGGCGGCCCGGCGCGGCTGTTCGTGCAGCCGGTAGACCATGCACAGCTTTGCCGCGCCGTTGCCCTGTGCAAGGCGCAAAGCGTCCGGTATTATCTGCTGGGCAACGGCAGCAATATCCTGTTTGCCGACGAGGGCTACGATGGTGCGGTATTGGATATTTCTTCTATGCAGGACGCTGTGGAGGTGCACGGCACACAACTCACCGCCGGGGCGGGCGTGCGGCTTTCGGCGCTGTGCAAAACGGCGCTGGAACACGGCCTGACCGGACTGGAATTTGCTTACGGCATCCCCGGTACGGTGGGCGGCGCAGTCTACATGAATGCCGGAGCCTACGGCGGCGAGATGAAGGATGTGCTGACCACGGTGCAGTACCTCACCGCCGAGGGCGAGGTGAAGGAGGCTGCGGCAGCGGAGCTTGACCTGCGCTACCGCCACAGCATTTTTGAAGAAAACGGCGGCTGTATCCTCTCGGCGCAGTTTGCCCTGACTCCGGGCGAGCCGGAGGTTATCCGCGCAAAGATGGACGAGCTGATGGCAAAGCGGCTGGATAAGCAGCCGCTGGATAAGCCCAGCGCAGGCAGTACCTTCAAGCGCCCGGTGGGCGCTTTTGCCGCTGCCCTCATTGACCAATGCGGGCTGCGGGGCTACCGGAACGGCGGTGCCGCCGTCAGCGAGAAGCACTGCGGCTTTGTGGTGAACCTTGGCGGCGCCACCTGCGCAGACGTGCTGGCGCTGTGCGAAGAAGTACGCACCATCGTAAAGGAAAAGACCGGTTATGATCTGGAAAAAGAGATCCGCGTAGTCCGCTGAACTGCGTAAATAGAGGGAGTGTGGAACACAGATGGAGCTGTTGATCGTCAGCGGGCTTTCCGGCGCGGGAAAGTCTGTGGCTATGAATGCGCTGGAAGATATCGGTTTTTTCTGCATCGATAACGTCCCGGCGGGGCTGCTGCCCAGCATTACGGCGTTTTCCAAGGCGGGCGACAACCAGCTGGAGCGGGTGGCGCTTTCCATGGACGTGCGCGGCTGCCGCAGCAGGGAACAGATCGAGACTGCCCTGCAGCAGCTGGACGAGCAGAAAACACCCTATAAGATTCTGTTTCTGGATGCGCCGGACGATGTGTTGATGCGCCGTTACAGCGAGACCCGCCGCCGCCACCCCATCAGCATTGCAGAGGGCATCTCTACCAGGGATGCCTTTTTGAAGGAGCGGCAGATCTTACAGCCCTTAAAGGAACGCGCAAACTATACCATCAATACCGGTCTGCTCTCCACCTCCCAGAATAAAGAGCGTATCTGCGATTTGTTCATGAAAAACGGCGGGGCAAAAAATGCCATGCGTCTCACCATTATGTCCTTCGGGTTCAAGTTTGGTTTGCCGCCGGAGGCCGACCTTGTGCTGGATGTGCGCTGCCTGCCAAACCCCTTCTATGTGCCGGAACTGAAGCACAAGACCGGACTGGATCAGGAAGTGGTAGATTTTGTCATGGGCTACCCCGAAGCACAGGAGCTGCTGCGCCGGTACGAGAACTTTTTGCAGTACGCCCTGCCGCTCTATGTCAAGGAAGGCAAAAGCCAGCTGACCATTGCGGTGGGCTGCACAGGCGGCAAGCACCGCTCCATCACATTCGCACGCAAGCTTGCGGAATACTGCACCTCTCTGGGCTACGAGCCCGGGGTGCAGCACCGGGATGCCGCCGCCCACGCTGGCCTCAAACAAGTAATTCACATGGTTTTTCCGGGCCAGCTCCAACAGCTCGCAGCCATGCTCCGCCACAAGCTGCTTGTTGGCTGTGACCACGTGCTTGCCTGCCATGAGGCACCGGCGGGTGTACTCATAGGCGGCCTCCACGCCGCCGATGGTCTCCACCACCACCCGGATCTCGCCGTCACGTTCGATCTCCCGGAAATTCTCGGTCATCAAGTGCTGATACGGATCGGCCCGCAGCTTCCGGACCAGCGCCGTTTTCACGGACAGCGGCTGGCCCAGCTTGTGCTGGATGGGGGCTGTGTTGGCCTCTACTACCTTCACAACACCGGTCCCCACTGTACCCAACCCCAGAATTGCGATCTTGATCATCGTTGCTCCTCCCTTATCCGGCCAGGATCTCGAATTTGATAACGTTATCCAATGCGGAAATGTCGGTGATCAGCTGTTCCAGAGACTTCTCCATAGCGGAGGTCTCAGCGGAAATGGTCACGGCCGCGCAGCCGTTTGTGGGAATGCTCTGGTTGATGGTCAGGATGTTGGCGCCGGAGGCGGCAAACACGCCCAGAACGCTGGAAAGCGTACCGGACACATCCTTCAGCAGGGTGTAAAACGTAATGATATGCTCCGACTTCATATCGTTGAAGGGCTGCACCGCGTCCTTGTACTTATAGAAGGCGCTGCGGCTGATGCCGGCCATTTTTGTGGCTGCGCCCACCGTGTCCGCCTCGCCGGTCTGCATCATCCGCTTGGCTTCCGCCACCCGGATAAAGATCTCCGGCAGGGCCTCCGCCGCCACCAGATAATACTTGATTTTTCTCGCCATATCGTCCACCTCATACGGTCATTTGTCTTTGAATAGTTCTATTCTATCAGCTTTCCCAACAGCTTGCAACCGAAAACGGCAAAGATACCCTTGTGGGATTTGGAAAAATTTCGTTAAATTGTCCGCCGTTTACGGTCAAATTGTTGAAAAAGGTCATATATGAAAAGACAGGAGCGGGTTTGCCTTTTCCATATATTTTCTCGCCGTCAGACTCTCTCGAAGCAGTTCTTACTCCGCTTCGTAAACGGCTTTCATACCTTTATATGTCTCATAGCAGTCCAGCTTGGAGACCACCTCAAAGGGGGCGTGCATGGCCAGCACCGGCACGCCGGCGTCCAGCGTCGTGATATTGCGGTTGGCCATATACATGGCCACGGTGCCGCCGCCGCCGGCGTCCACCTTGCCCAGCTCCGCGATCTGCCAGATGACCTTGGCCCGGTCAAAGATACCCCGGACATAGCCCACCGTCTCGGCGCTGGCATCGCTGGCGCCGGACTTGCCACGGGCGCCGGTGTACTTGCACAGACCAATGCCGTAGTTCAGATAGGCGGCGTTCTTCTTTTCAAACACCTCGCCGAAGTTGGGATCGTAGGCCGCCGTCACGTCGGCACTGAGGCAGAAGGAATTCTCCAGACACACCCGCAGGGCCGCGCCCTGAGCCTCGCACAGATCCTCCATAAAGGTGTCAAAGGCAGCGGACTGCATACCGGTCACACCGTCGGAGCCAATCTCCTCCTTGTCCGCCAGCACGCAGACGGCGGTTTTGGCAGGCGTCTTGTCCAGATTCAGCAATGCCTTCAAGGCGGCGTAGCCGCAGACGCGGTCGTCATGGCCGTAGGAGCCGATCATGGAGCGGTCCAGGCCGATCTCCGTGGCCTTCACAGCCGGCACCGCTTCCAGTTCAGCGGAGGTGAAATCATCCTCCGTGATGCCGTACTTCTCGTTCAAAAGCTGCATCACAGCCAGCTTCACCCGGTCGGAGCCTTCATCGTCTCCGATGGGCTTGCTGCCCAGCAGCAGATTCAGCTGCTCGCCCACGATGCCCTCGGCCAGCGGCTTCTTGCTCTGCTCCTGACCCAGATGGGGCAGCAGGTCCGTGATGACCAGCTTGGGATCGCCTTCATCGCCGCCGATGTTCACTGTGACAGTGGTGCCATCCGTCAGCGCCACCACGCCGTGAAGCTCCATCGGGATGGTCACCCACTGATATTTGCGGATGCCGCCGTAGTAGTGGGTCTTGAAATAGGCCAGCTCATTGTCCTCATACAGAGGGTTGGGCTTCAGATCCAGCCGGGGAGAGTCGATGTGGGCGGCGGCGATCTGGGCGCCTTCGCTCATGGGCTTGCTGCCGACATGGGCCAGCAGCACGCTCTTTCCCCGGTTGCAGACATACACCTTGTCTCCGGCCTTCAACGCCTGTCCCCGGACCAGGGGCTTGTATCCGGCCTGCTCTGCGAGGCGGACTGTCTCCGCCGCGCAGAGACGCTCGGTCTTGCCTGCATCCAGAAACGCCATATATTCCTTGCAGTAGGCTTCCATCTGCTCCAGCTCCGCCGCGTCCACACGGTCAAAGCCGTTTTTACGGCTGCTCAGCAGCTTTTCCTTCAATGCTTTGTTGCTATCAGACATAGTATCCTCCTTCGAGACTGTCGATAAAGTGGTAAATTCTCCGCGACGGTAAGGTAGGGCAGCCGTCAGCGGTTCCTGCCCGCCGTTTACCGGCTGGCTTCATTCTTTTCCTCCCGGAGCTCTCCGATGAGACGACGGAAGAAATCTCTGGCGATCTCCCGGAAATCCTCCGGCGTCTCAGCGGTGTTGCTGAGCTCATAGTCGCACTTACCGCGGTAGAATTCGTCAGATTTCTGGGCAGAGATCCGCATACGGGCATAGCGCTCATCAATGCCGTCCCGGGCCATGATCCGCCGCACCCGCAGCTCCGCCGGGGCCGTGACAGCCACGGTCCGGTCGCACAGGGCCTCCGCACCGCTTTCGATCAGGTTGATGGCGTCCACCGCCACCAGTTCGCCGGCCTGACAGCGGCGCTGTACCTCCGGTACAATGAACCGGTAAATGACCTCATTGAGCTGCGCCATCCGTTCCTTGTTCTCAAAGACCAGCTCACCCAGCTTCTTACGGTCCAGTGTACCGTCGGAATTAAACACGCCGTGGAATTTCACCTCGATGGCATGGCGCAGCTCTGCGCTGTCCCGGAGCATCTCATGGTACACCTCGTCGCAGTCGATGACCCGGCCGCCCAGATCCCGGATGGCCTCCAGCGCGCTGGTCTTACCGGAGCCGGTACCGCCGGTGATGCCAATGACCACCCGCTTCTGTCCAGCGGCGATGGTCTTGAAGCCCGCCGCCTTCTTCAACCGGTTGCTGATGGCAAGGCCAAGGCCCTGACTATCCGGGCACTGGGCATAGATCTGAGCCGCGTCCTTGCTGTCAAAGGCCCGCAGAGCGTCAAACACCCGCTGGGCCTGGATCCGCTTATCCTGACTGGGTCCCAGACATTCCACTTCCTGTTCCTTGAACAGCTCCGCGAACTCATCAAAGCAGATGACGCCGTCACCGGGCTTCACCATCTGCAAAATGGTCCGGGCAGAAGCCTCCGCCGGGCCGGTGACAACAGTCACCGGAGCCTTGGGAGCATAATGGCGATACTTCATACCGGGAGCCTTGGGCTGCTCTCCGTCCTTCAGCCGCTCTGTTACGGCCTTATCCACCGCCACGGGGCCGACGACCTCTTCCAATGCCTCCAAAGGCAGTCCGCCGGGTCTCAGCAGACGGGGCGGTGTGCAGGTCAGATCCAAAATGGTAGACTCCACGCCCACCTGACAGGGGCCGCCGTCCACCACGGCGTCGATCTTGCCCTCCATGTCCTCCATCACGTCCGCTGCGGTGGTGCAGCTGGGACGGCCGGAGGTATTGGCGCTGGGCGCGGCCACAGGGACGCCTGCCTCCCGGATGATGGACAGCGTTACCTGATGGTCCGGGCAGCGGACACCCACGGTGTCCAGTCCCGCTGTGGTGGCGTCCGGCACGATGGGCTTCCGCTTCAGGATCATGGTCAGAGGACCGGGCCAGAATTTCCGGGCCAGCGTATACGCCAGCGGCGGCACGTCCTCACAGTACCGGGGCAGCCACTGGGGTCCCGGAATATGGATGATGAGAGGGTTGTCCTGCGGACGGCCCTTGGCCTCGAAGATCTTGTTGACAGCCTCTGCGTCCAATGCGTTGGCGCCCAGACCGTAGACCGTTTCCGTGGGAATTCCCACCAGTCCCCCCTGCCGCAGGATGTCTGCCGCTGCGGAGATCTGATCCTCGATGATCTTTTGCTGACCCTTGGTGTCCCGCAGGTCAAAATATCGTGTATGCATCATTTCTCGCCTCGAATTATCTTATATTCAACGCCGCCGGGCGTTTGCTCTCAAAATATGCTCACTCTGCTTCCTGTCCCTGTTTCAGCTTCTCTGCCTGATCCGCCGTCACCAGCGCGTCGATCAGCTCGTCCAGCGCGCCGTCCATGATGGCGTCGATCTTATAAAGCGTCAGGCCGATGCGGTGGTCTGTCACCCGTCCCTGTGGGAAATTATAGGTGCGGATCCGCTGGGAACGGTCCCCGCTGCCCACCTGACTGCGGCGCTCCGCGTCATAGGCGCTCTCCCGCTTTTCCCGCTCCGCCTCGTACAATCTGGAGGCCAGCAGGCGCATGGCCTTCTCCCGGTTCTGAAACTGGCTGCGCTCCTCCTGACACTCGGCGATCATGCCGGTGGGCTTATGGATCAGCCGCACGGCGGAGGAGGTCTTGTTCACGTGCTGTCCGCCGGCGCCGCTGGCCCGGTAGACCTGCATTTCAATATCCGCGGGGTTCAGTTCCACATCCACCGGCTCCATCTCCGGCAGCACCGCCACCGTGGCGGCACTGGTGTGGATGCGTCCGCCGGACTCCGTCTCCGGCACCCGCTGGACCCGGTGGACGCCGGATTCAAACTTCAGCCGGGACCAGGCCCCGTCCCCTTCAATAACGGCAGAGCAGTCCTTCACGCCGCCAAGCTCCGTTTCGTTGATGCTGGCGATCTCCAGCTTCCAGCCGCGGCTCTCAGCGTACATGGTATACATCCGCAGAAGGGAATGGGCAAACAGGGCGCTTTCCTCGCCGCCCACGCCGCCCCGGATCTCCAGGATCACGTTTCGGCTGTCGTTTGGATCTCTTGGCAGCAGGAGGATCGTCAGCTTTTCCTTCAGCTGTTCCAGTTCTTCCTTGGCTTCCGCCAGTTCGTCCTGAGCCATTTCCTTCATTTCCGGGTCATGGAGCAGCTCCTCCGCCTCCCGGCGGCGGCTGTCCGCCGCCTGATAAGCCCGGTAGGTCTCCACCACCGGCAGCAGCTCCTTCAATTCCCGGTTTACCTGACGCAGTTTCTCTGCGTCGCCATACACCCGGGGATCGCCCAACTGGGATTCCAGATCCTCATACCGGAGGTCCAGATCCTTTAATTTATCCAGCATAGCTGTGCTCCTTTCTCAAATGTTGAAATTTGAAAAGGAGTGTCGCTATTCCTCCTCCGCCAGCAGTTCCCGGATCTGCCGGAGAAATTCCTCCTGCCAGAAGGTGTGGCCCACATGGCCCACCCGCAGGGATGTGGCCGCCTGATGGGGCTTTCCCGTATACTGATCCATCTGGCGGTAAATATCCTCGCTGCGGTGCTCGCTGCCCCGGGTCAGCACATAGGCCACCCGGTTCAGCTCTCCGCCGTGGTTTTTGAGGAAACTGCGGATCACGCTGCTGCACCGTCCGGCCCACACCGGGGTACCGACGATGACCAGCCGGTAATTTTCCAGCTTCCGTTCCGTTTCAAAGGGCAGCACATCAGGGCAGTCCTTCCGCATGGCGTCCATGCCGCTGCGGAGCCAACCCCGCAGACCGCTCCGCTCCACGCCATCGGTCAATGCCAACAGCTCCGCGTCCATTTCTTTGGCGATGGTCTCCATCACCCGTTTGGTATTCCCCGTTCGGGAATAGTAAATGCAGAGTACATCCCGCATGTTTTCACCTCTGTTTCTTATGCCTCGCCTGCCGCCTCGCTGAGCTCCTCCCAGCGGAGGTACAGGGCATCCAGCTCCGCCTGGGCAGCGTCCTTGTCCGCCACCAGCGCATTGAGCTTTTCATAGTCGCAGGCGTTGGCCTCCATTTCGGCGTCCAGCGCCCCGATCCGCTCCTCCGCCTTGGCGATCTCCCGCTCGCAGATGGTCAGCTGCCGCCGGGCCGCCTGCTGCGCCCGGTCGCCCCGGACCGGTTTTTCTGTAACCGTCTTTTCCTTTACAGGCTTTGGTGCTTCTGTTTTTTCCGCTTCCTCCTGTGCCTTTACCTGCCGGTACTGAGCAAAGCCCATGGGATAGTCGGTAATGGTGCCATTGGCCACCTCCCAGATCCGGGTGGCGAAGCGGTTGATAAAGTACCGGTCATGGCTGACGAATAGCAGGGTGCCGTCGAAGGCCTCCACCGCCTCCTCGATCCACTCCCGGGAGTCGATGTCCAGATGGTTGGTGGGCTCGTCCAGGATCAGGAAGTTGATCTCGTCATCCATCAGCATACACAGCCGCAGGCGGCTCTGCTCGCCGCCGGACAGGACGGACACCGGCTTGAGGACGTCCTCACCCCGGAAGTCGTAAGCCGCCAGCCGGTTCCGGGCGGACTGGGCGGAGATGCCCCGCTTGGCCGCCATCATGTTCTCCACCAGATTCCAGTCCGGGTGGTCAAAGTGGATGATCTGAGGCAGATAGGCCAGCTTCACCTGCGGCCCCAGCCGGATGCGCCCGCTGTCCGGGTACACTTCGTCGGCGATCATCTTGATGAGGGTAGATTTGCCGGTGCCGTTGTCACCGATGAGGGCGATGCGCTCGCCCCCCTCCACCTTCAGGGAGATGCCCTCAAAGAGCTTCTTTTCCCCAAAGGACTTGCTGAGGCTCCGGATGCCCAGCACCTCGTCCCCGTGGAACTCTGCGGCGGTGAACCGGGCGTCCATCTTCCGGGCCTTGGTGGGCTTGGCCGTGGTGCGCATCCGCTCAATGCGGCGCTCCATGGAGATGGCCCGGCGGTAGGTCTTGTCCATGCCCTGGAAGGCCCACATCCGCAGCTGCTCCGCAGACTTTTCCAGCTGGGCGATCTTGGCCTGTTCCTTTTCGTATTGGCGCATTTTTTCGAGATAGCGCCGCTCCTTTTCCACCGCGTAGAAGCTGTAGTTGCCGCTGTAGAACTCCGCCTTACCGTCGAGCACCTCGATCACGCGCGTGATGGTGC
>OGMT01001414.1_pt1 | contig 11395 bp, 11 predicted proteins | sample 1573271 | NCBI WGS metagenome assembly OGMT01 (sample SAMEA2582000, study PRJEB24529) | metagenome | biome: Human gut stool | place: China | collected 2011 | reverse complement strand
CGCATTATATTTATACTGTTCAAAAATACAAGATTAGTAAAGAATAAAAAAACATAAATATACAATAATGAGATTTTATCTTTAAATGCACTAAACAAACAATATATTGTAATAAATGCCAAAAATGCTATAAAGAAATTATAATGAATATCATTATTCAACATAAATGGGAATAGGATTTTAAAAATCATATCTACATCACCAGCATCACCAGTGTATTTAACCATTTGATAAACATTATAATATGACTCGTAATCATATCCCACCTTATATCTAAGTCCCAATAATAAAGTATAAACAATTATTGGGAACCAGAAAACACTTTGCAGGTATGCATTCGTTGGACGGTTTTTGCACCAAACATCTCTCTTCCCATTTATCACATACATACAATAAGCAGAAGAAAATGTAGTAAAAAATATTATAGTATAAATTAGGTACGCTTCGAACATAATATATTTATAACCTAACAGATTGCTTCTTTAACAAAAATTTCCATACTCTATGAACTACATAAAAAGGACTGTAACTTATGCTTTTCAAAAAGTACTTAAAAGACTTTTTCATTTTAAACATCTCAAAATAACCTTCAGAGTATAATTTCCTGAAAGTTGACTTATTTATACAAGAAAAACTTTCTTTAATAAAATCAATATGGTTTAAATAAGATTCTACATTTCGTTTCCTCAAAGCAGTAGAATTTGTAACACTGTTATTTTGTATCCTATACACGGACATTTCAGAACTCATTCCTCTTATTTTCCCGCATTCTGCACACCGAAGAATCATTATTATATCACCGTACAATATTCGCTTATCAGTTATGTTTTTATAATTTAACACTTCACGCCTAAATATCATTGAAGCAGTGGGGACTGTCCAAGTTCTAAAAAGTTCGTCTCCTGTATAATCCCTATCTTCAATCATCGAACAATGTATAAAAACATTTGGTTTGTTTATCTCATTTTCTATTTTTGCCCTATGAAAACACATAGAATAATCAAGATGCGTTTCTAAAAAATCCACTTGCTTCTGCAACTTTAATGGATCTATCCAATAATCATCACCTTCACACATTGCTATATATTTTCCTTTACATGCAGCATTCATAATCTTGACCACAGAACCATCATGTTTTGAATACTGATTTTCAGTCTCATAAATAGGTTTTATAATATCAGGGTATTTTTCGGCATATTCACGAATTATAGCTACACTACCATCAGTAGAAGCATCGTCGTGAACTATTACTTCAAAACGAAAATTAGTTTTTTGCATTATAAACCCCTCAAGACATTGACGCAGATAAAACTCATGATTATAAACTGCACATTTAACAGAAACTATAATATCATTATTATCCATCTCTTTTCACCTAAATTTTATATTAATTTTTTCTTACAAATTGATATTATCGATATTATAAGTATTTTACACTATAACTTTAAGTAACTAAAGTTTTTAGATTAATTTGTTAATTGCAACGGAAACAATATATAACATGGAAAATAAGAATACTATGACAGACTTACAAATTAGATTAGTACTTCTTGATACTTCTTTATCACAATCCGCTCTTGAATATCAATTTGTCCACCTATCTCTCCATCTTTAAAACATTTTACATGATTATTTATCATGTCATATCCAGAAATAACAGAAAATGCTATGCCGGCAGAAAAACGCGGATTTATGTCAATAAGATAATATCTATCATCATTTTTTATAAACTCCATGTTTACACAACCATTTACATCAAGTTTATTACCTATATACGAAACAAGTTTTATCAAATTATCATCACACGACATTCTTACCGTAAGTCCGGCACCATTCTTAGTTCTTAAAAGTTCTTGACGCGGCACAGCACATGCTATACCAGATTTTGCAGATCTGCAATAATCCACAGTAAAAACATTTCCTTCAATTTGTTCCTGAATTATGTAATTAACTTTATTTGTTATTGCAAGAATCTGTTCTTTAGAAGCATTGCGGATCAATCCCTCACTACTTCTTCCATTGTATGGTTTGGCAATACAAGGATAAGTCATCGATTCATCTAAATCCGTAAGCAGGCAAGTCTTTATCGATGGTACATTATCATCATTTTCAAAATACTTATGCAATTTATATTTGTTCCTAACAATATCAAGAACTTTTTCTGATTGCATACATAGCGTTATTCCATTTTCGTAAAACAATGACCTATAACAATTAATTACATCAATTTCCAAATCTGTAAGAGGTATGATATAGTTTAGATTCTGCTCCTGGCATACGTCTAAGAGAAATTGAATATATTTTTTATTCTCCGTCGCAAAAGGAGCCTGATAAAACTTATCACACAATGTCGTTTCATAATGCCATTCTTTAGGATATATATCGCAACCTACAACATAAAAACCTGATTCTTTAAGTTTCTTTATAGCACATTCTGCTGACATTGAACCGATTGCTGTTACTAATATTCTCATAATTTCATGTATTTTTTTGATACTGTAAATCTTAATAATTCGTTTTTTATATGCACAATACCTTTATAACCGATTTAGAGGATTAACTCAAAATACTCTTTGCGCCCTAATTCGCTATTTTCCGTTTTAAATACATTAAAACCCAAAGACTTATATAATACTTTTGCGACTGGATTAACAGTATCCAATTGGATTTTTTTCATACCATAAAACCGACACGTATTTATTGCCTTGCTTACCAATTGCTTAGACAACCCCATTCCTCTAGCCTTGCTCTTTACAGACAATATTGAAAAATTTGCTTTAAGTGTCTTATTATCATTACAATAAAAAGTTACTAAACCTACAAATTCATCATCTAGTTTTTCCATATAAGCATGCCCATAAGTCAATATTTTTGATGCAAAACTTACCAAATCTGTCTTTTGAGACAATGGAATTAAGAAATCCTCGTCCACATCCTTAAGATATTGTACAAGGATCATTAAATCTTTATGATTATTCTGAAGTTTTATTGTCATGTTGCGTAGAAAGTAAGTTCATTATTCCACCTGTATTCCAGAATAATACTGTTTTACCTGCATACTCCGAAATATTATCCTTTATAGTGTCAACCATTCCATAAAAAGATTTTCCAGAATATGTAGGGTCAAGTATCATTCCTTCATGCGATATACATTGTTTAATTACATTCATTATGTGTTCATCATACTTTGCATAACCACCACACAAGTAATTATCGGAAAAAACCATATTTGAAAAATCATAAGATGTTCCCAAATAGTCGTTTAATATTTTCATGTCTTCAAGCAAAACGGGTAATTCTTTATCATAAGTCCGTGCCGTCGATATAGCATGAACTATTGCTGAAGGAAAGAATCTTTTCATACCTGCGCAAATGCCTGTAAGTGTTGTACCTGTACCGCAAGCAATAAAAACATGATCAATATAATCTATCTGACGGCTTAATTCTTCAACAGCTTCATAATAAGCAAATAATCCTTCAACTGATTTGCCACCACCATATACACTCTTAACAGCCTTGCCTTGAGATTGGTAATAATTTATGACGTTTTCTATTGTTTCAGGCACATTGCTCTTATCACATCTTGTAGTAACAATACCAGCAAGTTTGCATATATAATAATTCAAAGACTCCCACTCTTTAGGCTCGTCCGTATATTCAATCAAGTGCATTGGAACACTTAGCTTTGCACACATCAATGCGCATGCACGATTAAAATTCGAGCAAGGACCACCAGCTGTAACCAAAACATCATAATTATTGGAATTTACATCTGCAAGAATATACTGCAACATTCTCGCTTTACTTCCACCGCATGCATCAGGAAACAGATCGTCCCGTTTACATACCATATTCACCCCAAATATCTTTGAGAAATATGGTAAACTGTTTATAGGAGTTGGAAGAAATGGATAATGTTTCATTACTTAATAATTGTATCAATTACTCTTTCTACATCACCTCCACCTAATGCATGATGCATCGGCAAACATATTACAGAATTTGCCATCTTATGTGCCTCTGGCAAGTTCTCAGGCCTTGCACTTTCCAATCCCCTATATGTAGAGAACTCACTTATTAACGGATAGAAATACCTGCGACCTAAGACATTCTGTTCCTTCATCTTGAAATAAAGCTCATCACGGCTCATTCCATACTTCTTCTCGTCTACAAAAATTGGGAAATATGAATAGTTGTGCCTTACACCCGGCATGTCGTCAAAGAACGTTATACCTTCTATATCACGCAAGGCTTCACGGTATTTGATTGCCACCTGATGACGCGCCTCGATAGCCTTGTCCACCTGTTTCAGGTTCAACAATCCATAAGCGGAACGGACTTCATCCATCTTACTGTTTATGCCCGGCCCTACAACGGTTGTCTCGTTGGCAAAACCAAAGTTCTTAAGATAGTCTATGCGCTTCTTCATGCGCTCGTCATGCATGACCATTGCGCCACCTTCAATAGTATTATATACCTTTGTTGCATGGAAACTGAGCGTACTCAAGTCACCGGCGTTCAGTATGCTTTCACCGTTTACTTCTACGCCGAAGGCATGCGCCGCATCATAAATGACCTTAAGGCCGTATTGGTCGGCTATCTCTTGTATGCGCTTTGTGTCGCATGGTTTGCCATATACGTGAACCGGCATTATTGCTGTCGTTTTTGGCGTTATTGACGCCTCAATCTTATCAGGATCTATATTTCCGGTGCGAGGATCTATATCCACAAATACTGGTTTGATTCCATTCCACCATAATGCATGTGTCGTAGCCACGAAACTGTAAGGGGTTGTTATCACCTCTCCTGTTATCCTTAACGCCTGCAACGCTGTTATCAGTGGCAATGTTCCGTTTGTAAAAAGACTGATATACGGAACCTTTAAATATGCGGCCAACTCTTTCTCCAACTGCTTATGGAACGAGCCGTTGTTTGTTATCCACTTGCTCTCCCATATCTGCTTGAGCATTTCATTAAAGTCATCAAGATTTGGCAGTAACGGCGACGTTACTGTTATTAATTTATTATCCATTATTTGATGTTATTTTATTTTCTCCTGATCAAAGAGAAAAGCGTTTGTAGTTCCTTAAATTTAAAAATATAACTGCCTGACAAATAGACAATAATGCCGACCAGAATACCAATGATAAGCCTATGCATATTGACTTCAATAAAGCCATTGACAAGTAGTATTGCTCCAAACATTGTCAAGGACAATAAGAGTGTTGGAAGCAGGTCCTTCATTTGCCTTATGAAACCGACATTTATAAGTTTGCCTGTATAGTAGGTGTTTATAACCAATGCCACTATCGAGTTGAATATCTGCCCGTAACACATTACAACAAGGCCGAAAGGAGCCGTTATGCACAACACGGTTATACCCAGTATCTTTTTTATTATTTCCAGACGGAGAAACAAGTCCGAGCGTCCTTTTACCTGCAACAGGTTAAGGTTTATTGCATGGATGGGATACCACATCATGGCAAAACATATAATCTGCAGCAACTGTCCGCAAAATCCCCATTGTGTCCCCAATGCAATATCTATAAAAGGCCGTGCTACGGCGGACAATCCAATCATCAGGGGAAATATTATAAAGGCTGAAAGTTTCAGGAACTTACGGTAAACTATCGCCAGTCTTTCCATTTCATCCTGGATGCCGCAAAGTATCGGATATGTTACCCTCTGTATAATTCCAGTTACATTTGAAGATGGGAATTCAGAAAATTGCTGAGCACGTGTGTAATGTCCCAAACTGGAAGCGCTGAATAATTTTCCAATCACAATAGGATATATGTTCCTGTACATAGTATCCAAGAGTCCTGATGCCAGTAATTTTGAGCCGAATGCAAAAAGTTCATGGAACGATTTCCATGAGAACACCGCTATCGGACGCCATTTGGAAAATATCCATAACAGCAGAGTATTTACAGACAGGTTCAATAACTGTTGCACGACAAGCGACCATACTCCAAAACCGCAATATGCCAAGACTATACCAATGCAACCTGATATCACTGCTGCCGACAAGGAAGCCTTCGCCTGGGTCTTGAAATCAATCCTCACTGTAAGCAATGCACGCTGTACTACGACCAAGGAATTTAATATGACGCCCAGGCATACTACGCGCATCACGCTTGTCAGTTCCGGCTGGTTGTAGAAATCGGCGACAAAGGGTGCGGCAATAAAAAGTATCAGGTATAAGGCACTACTGACAACAATATTAAAATAAAAGACGGTTGAATTATCTACATCGGTACGGTTCTGTTTCCTGATCAGTGCCTGTGAGAATCCGCTGTCAATCAATGACTGCGCAACAGCCAGGAATATGGCAAGCATTCCGATTAGACCGTAATCCTTCGGAGTAAGCAGCCTTGCCATGATTATCATGATAAGGAACTGTACCCCTTGAGTGGAAAATCTTTCAATGCTGCTCCAAACAACGCCTTTTACCGTTTTTGACTTTAAAGAATCAGACATTTAAACATTATCTTCCTTTATACATGCTTTCATAATACTTCTGGTAGTCGCCTGAAGTAACGTTATCCATCCACTCCTGATTATCGAGATACCAGCGGACGGTCTTCTCTATGCCTTCTTCAAACTGCAGGCTCGGCTCCCAGCCAAGCTCACGCTGCAGCTTGCTGCTGTCTATGGCGTAGCGCATGTCGTGCCCCTTGCGGTCAGTAACATAAGTGATAAGGTCCATGTCTTCACCTTCCTTGCGGTCAAGCAGACGGTCAACGGTGTTGATGACAACCTTTATGATGTCGATGTTCTTCCACTCGTTAAAACCGCCGATGTTGTATGTCTCGTTGACGTTTCCTTTATGGAAAATAAGGTCGATGGCACGGGCGTGGTCTTCAACATAGAGCCAGTCGCGCACGTTCTCGCCCTTGCCATATACCGGCAGTGGCTTACGATGACGTATGTTGTTGATAAACAGAGGTATCAACTTCTCGGGGAACTGATAAGGGCCGTAGTTGTTAGAGCAGTTGGTCACGATGGTAGGCATGCCGTAAGTGTCGTGGAAGGCACGTACAAAGTGGTCAGAGCTTGCCTTGCTTGCGCTGTAGGGGCTGTGAGGGTTATACTTGGTTGTCTCAAGGAAGAACTTCTCACCATATGCCAGATGATGCTTGCCTGACGATGCCTTTGTTGTGAACGGAGGCTCAATGCCTTCGGGATGTGTCAGCTCCAGTGCGCCATACACCTCGTCGGTAGATATGTGATAGAAGCGCTTGCCCTCATAGCCTTCAGGCTGGCTTTCCCAATAAAGCTTTGCAGCCTGCAGCAGACTGAGAGTGCCCATCACATTGGTACGTGCAAAGGTGAACGGATCCTTGATGGAGCGGTCGACATGACTCTCGGCAGCCAGATGGATAATTCCGTCAACATGGTATTTCTCCATGAGCTGCTGTATGGTGTCAAAGTCGCAGATGTCAGCCTTTACGAACGTGTAGTTAGGCTTATCCTCAATGTCTTTGAGGTTAGCCAAGTTGCCGGCATAAGTCAGTTTATCGAGGTTGATGATGTGATACTCTGGATATTTGTTTACGAACAGTCTTACTACATGACTGCCAATGAATCCGGCTCCGCCGGTGATTATTATGTTGCGTTTGAAAGTCATAATTTTTTTAGGAGTTAAAGTAGTTAAAGAAGTTATCGCTCACTGATGTGAGCTAGGAGTTAAAGTCATATGCAAACGTAGTGCTTACGAAAGTGATTCCCGATAACTTCCTATTTATTATTGTAGTGAAATGTAGGGACGTACCTAAGGTGCGTCCACTTTTTATTTGGTATTTTGTTCTGCTGTAAGTTATTGTAATACAAGTTGTTATCATTTTTTGGACGCACCTGGGGTACGTCCCTACAATGATCGCTGTTGTGAATTACTTTTATGTATACAGCAGATGCTTTTTTTGATATTAATGTTTAACAGCGTCCATGTTCTTCATGCACACTTTCAGCGAGTCAGTCCAGTACGGAATGGTTATGCCGAAGGTCTGCTTGATTTTGGTTTTGTCAAGTACAGAGTAAGCAGGACGGGTTACAGGACTGGGGAACTCGTTGCTGTGGCAGGGCTGTATGTCGCATGACGTGTTGCCTGCCAGCTCGGCTATCTTCTTTGTGAAGTCGTACCATGAGCAGACGCCCTCATTGCTGAAGTGATAGATGCCTGCCTTGCTGTAGCCAGATGTAGGTGCTTCAGCAGCATAGTCGTTGAGCACAGCCTTTATGGCTTCTGCCAGGTCGTAGGCGTAAGTAGGAGTGCCTGCCTGGTCGAACACGACGTTAAGCTGCGGCTTAGTGGCAGTGAGGCTGAGCATGGTCTTGACGAAGTTCTTGCCGAACTCAGAATAGAGCCATGCAGTGCGGATGATTACATAGTCGCAGCCAACACCCATGATGTTCTTCTCGCCTTCAAGCTTTGTCGCGCCATATACACCCGTAGGAGTGCCTTTCTGGTCCTCACGGCACGGAGTGTTGTAAGGATCACCGCCGAAGACATAGTCGGTAGAAATCTGAATGAGCAGTCCGCCGACTTCCTTCATGGCTTCAGCCAATATCTTTGGTGCGTCTGCATTAAGCTTACGGCACAGCGCCTCGTCGCTCTCTGCCTTGTCAACGTTAGTGTAAGCGGCACAGTTGACTATGCAGCCAACGCCGTTTTCCTTTACGATACGGCGCACAGCCTCCGCGTCAGTGATGTCGAGCAGGGTTGTCTCCACGCCTTCGGGAGCCACCACATCTGTAAATATATATTTATAGTCTGTATCTTTGCTTATTATGCGCATCTCATTGCCTAACTGGCCGTTTGCGCCGGTAACTAGAATTTTCATATTTTAGGAGTTAAAGTAGTTAAAGAAGTTATCGCCAACAAGTTGGCTAGGAATAGCTCCTTGAGCGTAGCGAAAAAAGTCAATAGCCAACGTAGTGCGTATTTAAGTGTAGAGTGAAAAATCCATGTGCTTTGTGGTAAATAACCCACAAGAGTAATCATAATTTATCCATTCTCAATTATCCATTCTCAATTATCCATTCTCAATTATCCATTCTCAATTAAACAAACGGCGTTTCAAAGTCCTTCAGCAGCGGGTGCTTTGTGTCCTTTTCGCTCAGTATAGCGTGTTCTGTAGGTATGCGCCAGTCTATGCCCAGTGAGTCGTCGAGGATGCTTATGCCGCTATCGGCTTCGGGATGATAGAAGTTGTCGCACTTATATTGGAATACGGCTGTGTCGCTGAGTACGGCGAAACCATGAGCGAAGCCCTTCGGGATGAAGAACTGGCGGTGGTTGTCCTCTGTCAGTTCAACGGCTACGTGCTTGCCGTATGTCGGACTGCCCTTGCGTATGTCTACTGCTACATCGAGCACCGCACCGCGCACGCAGCGCACCAGCTTGCTCTGTGTGTATGGCGGACGCTGGAAATGAAGTCCGCGCATAACGCCGTAGCTTGACATGCTCTCGTTATCCTGTACAAACTCTACATGGCCCACTTTCTCGTCGAACTCTCTCTGAGAGAAACTCTCGAAGAAGTAGCCACGGTCATCCTTAAACAGACGCGGCTCTATTATCACCACGCCATCAATCTCTGTCTTTATTACGGTCATATTATTGTATTTATAGTAGTTAAAGGAGCATGGAGTTGAATTCATAATTCACAATTCATAATTCATAATTATTATGTGTCTTGTGGCTTCCAATCAATAATTTCCTATTTCACTTTTTACAAAGTAATCCTTTAACCTTTAATTTTTAATTTTAAACTGCACTCCGTGCCTGCTATTCTTTTTCACTTAAATAAGCGGTATTTTAAGCGGATTAAATAAATCCTTATACTTTATTCCGGCGGAGCACAGATCCGCCGGCACATTAGCGAACGTAGTACTTGCGAGTAATTCCTTTAACTTTTAATTTTTAACTGCACTCCGTGCCTGCTATTCTTTTTTCACTTAAATAAGCAGTATTTTAAGCGGATTAAATAAATCCTGATACTTTATTCCGGCGGAGCACAGATCCGCCGGCACATTAGCGAACGTAGTGCTTGCGAGTAATTCCTTTAACTTTTAATTTTTACTTTTTAATTTTTAATTGCACTCTGTGCCTGCTTTTCTCTTTTCAATTAAAACTCCAAAGTTTTCTGTAGTGATTCTTTGTCTTCGTCAAGGATAGACAGCAGGTAACGGCCGTAGTCGTTCTTCAGCATGGGCTGAGCAACTTCGCGCAGCTTGTCTTCGCTTATCCAGCCTTTGCGGTAGGCTATGCCTTCAAGACAGGCTACTTTCAGGCCCTGACGCTTCTCTATTACCTCAATGAAGGTGCTGGCTTCACTGAGTGAGTCGTGTGTGCCGGTGTCGAGCCATGCGAAGCCGCGGCCTAAGGTCTGCACCTTCAGTTCCTTGTCGTTAAGGAAGCGTTGGTTTACCGTGGTTATCTCCAGCTCGCCGCGTGCCGACGGCTTGATGGTCTTTGCCACGTCTACCACCTTGTTGGGATAGAAGTAAAGACCTACCACGGCATAGTTGCTCTTCGGGTGTTCGGGCTTCTCCTCGATGCTAAGGCAGTTGCCCTCGCCGTCGAACTCTGCCACGCCATAGCGTTCAGGGTCGCTCACCCAATAGCCGAACACGGTGGCCTTGCCTTCGTCTTCGGCTGTGCGTACAGCCGACTGCAGGAGTGAGGTCAGGCCGTTGCCATGGAAAATGTTGTCGCCAAGTACAAGACAAACGGAATCGTTGCCGATAAACTTCTCACCGATAATGAATGCCTGTGCCAGTCCGTCGGGCGACGGCTGCTCGGCATACTCCAGGCGCACTCCGAAATTGGAACCGTCGCCAAGCAGACGCCTGAATGACGGCAGGTCTGCCGGGGTGGAGATAATAAGTATGTCTCTGATACCAGCCAACATCAGCACCGATATGGGATAATAGATCATTGGCTTGTCAAAGATAGGTATGAGCTGCTTGCTTATACCTTTGGTGATAGGATACAGACGTGTACCGCTGCCACCGGCTAATACAATTCCTTTCATGTAATTTGTTATTTATTGTGTCGATTTGCAATATATAATTCAGTGAGTTTTTGGTATAATTCCACTGTCTTTTGTCATAAAACTCAGCGGTTTTCGTTACAAAAACAAATGAGTTATAAGAGCCCCAACAAACCTCCCCCGTGGGGAGGCTTTTGCTTCTCGGTAGTTTGAGTAGTATTTTCTAAATGAAGAGCAGGCGCAAAAGCGCAAACGAAGTTCAGCGTTAGCTAATTAAAAATGAAAAATTAAAAGTGAAAAACGCCTGGCGTAAGTAAGAGTGAAAAATCCAATCGCTTTGTTGGATCTTTTCGCAAGCACTATGTTTGCTATTGACTCTAACTCCTATAACTACTTTAACT
>OGMT01001408.1_pt1 | contig 11437 bp, 7 predicted proteins | sample 1573271 | NCBI WGS metagenome assembly OGMT01 (sample SAMEA2582000, study PRJEB24529) | metagenome | biome: Human gut stool | place: China | collected 2011 | reverse complement strand
TCGGTATAACGCATCGCCGCAGGCGAATCGCCGTCCATCGAACCGAAGTTACCCTGACCGTCCACCAGCGGGTAGCGCATCGACCAATCCTGGGCCATACGCACCATCGCTTCATAGACCGAACTGTCGCCGTGCGGGTGGAACTTACCCAGCACGTCGCCGACGATACGGGCGGATTTACGCGTGGGTTTGTCGGAGTAGAGGTTCAGTTCCGCACTCATATCGTAAAGAATACGACGGTGTACGGGCTTCAAACCGTCCCGCACGTCCGGCAGCGCACGCGATACGATAACGGACATCGAATAGTCGATGTAAGCGGACTTCATCTGCTCTTCGATATTGATGGGAATGATTTTTCCCTCCAATCCGGCATTCTTTTCTTCTTCTGTCAGCATGTTATTCTTTGAGTTTCTCTCTTCGTTTTCTCTGCCCGGCATGGCCCGAACGCATCCCGCGCCGCCCTTCGCCGGTCGAAAACATCGAACTTTACCCCTTATTTTCTACATTCGGACTACTTCTTCGCCCGATCGAAAACAGCGGACTTACGTTCTTTGTTCTCTTCGCTCGGTCCGACGAGTCTATTCGTCGGTTCCCGCTTATCGAAAACATCCGAAAATACATTCTATAAACACACAAAAATAGCATTTATTCGTCGAATAAGCAACTTTGGACCCAATAAAATCACCCGTTTCCGCAAGTTTTTTCACCGCACACACCATTTTCAGCCCTTTTCAGCCGTTTTGACAACATCAAAAAAATCCCCCGGCAAAGTGTCGGGGAATTTCAAAGCCGTTCGGACAAATTTTATACATCACGCCCTATTTACGACCGCCAGCACGATCGGGAAAAATACACTACCGGAAATCGATCCACTCGTACCCGGCGTAATTCTCCGCATCGAAAGTGCGGGGCGACGCCTCGTGAACGGTGACGGAACGGATGTCGATCCGAACCCGGTCGCCGTCGATTTCGTAGATCACTGCCGTCGGCAGCGAACGGGCCGTGTCCACTTCGACGTCGATCTGCCCGACGGCCGACTGGATACGCAGCGGAGTAAGCCGGATTACGGCCGTGCTTCCCTTCTCGCTCAAAAGCGAGGCGGCATATTCGCCGTCGATGAAATCGAACGCCCGGGTGGGATTATTGAGCAGATTATGGGACGTGAGATCCACACGGTCGATAACCACCTCTTTACGATCGGGGTCGATTTCGTAACGGAACTCCGCATCGCCGTAAACCTCCTGCCCATTGACATGCATATAGTAGTTGTCGCCGCTCACCTCATAATAGCCCGGCACGACATCCCCGTCGGTATGCACCTCGAAGACTACGCTGTACCCCTCCAGCGCTCCGAGCGCAGCGGTCAGTTGCTTCAACACGGCCTGCGGCCGGTTATCGGCCTGGACAGAGAACACGGCAAACAGTGCCGCCAACAACAAAACAGATCGTTTCATAAGATATTTTTTCCGATTATACTCCGATAGACCGAACCGTCGTCATTCCGTCGATTTTCGCCCGAATACATCGGCCGAATCTGCAAATGTACTCCGAAACCGCTCCGACAACGGTCGAATTCAAAAATCCGAAAAACGACAATCGACATCACGAATGTTTCGACCATCCTTATTCAATATATTCAATGCGAAACCAATTTTAGTCCGACGATAGAACCGAACAAGGTAACGATAAAAAAAATCCGGGCGAAACCCGCCGATTCGCCGAAGACGAAAATCCCCAGCAACACCGTACCGAGAGCTCCCACGCCGGTCCAAATAGCGTACGCGGTACCGATCGGGAGCGTCTGCACGGCTTTGGCCAGCAAACCCATACTCAACACTGTCGCCAGGACGAACCCTCCGATCCAAAGATAAAGCTCCGTACCCTGGGCCCCCTTGGTCTTCCCTAAACAGAAAGTCATGGCCACCTCGAAAACTCCCGCGATAAACAATACGATCCAATTCATCGTTTTCTCCCTCGTTTTTATTCCGAATTACCAATCCGAAGAGTGTTCCGCACCCCGCTTTCGTACGACAAGACAACGGCAATCCCTATTTCATAATACCCAAACACATTCAAGCCTCGTCCGGAGCGATCATCGCATCAAAATACTCCCAACTCCTGCAGGCGGGCCTCCAGCGAAGGCAGGTCGTGGAAGAGAATATCGCGCGGCTTGGCTCCCTCCTGACGGCCGACGATGCCGGCCCGCTCGAGCTGCATCATGATCCGACCGGCACGGTTGAAGCCCACCTCGTAATTGCGCTGAATCGAAGAGGTCGAAATCTGTCCCTGCGACACGGCTGCACGGGCAATGTCGGCGAACAGCGTGTCGTAGCGCACCGGAGCCCCGCTCTCGCTGCCCAGCGACGAGGATTCTCCGCCACTCGATTCCGGCACGTAATCGGGCAGCCGGTAGGCTTCGGAATATCCCTGTTGGCGGCCGATGAAATCCACGATCCGCTCCACTTCGCGGGTTTCGACCAGCGCACACTGGATACGGATCAGCTCCCCGTCCTTCGAGAAGAGCATGTCGCCCCGGCCGATAAGCTGGTTGGCGCCCGGCTGATCGATGATCGTGCGCGAGTCGATCATCTGCATCACGCGGAAGGCGATACGGGCCGGGAAATTGGCCTTGATACCGCCCGTGATGACCTTCACGTCGGGGCGCTGCGTGGCGATAATCAGGTGAATACCGATGGCACGGGCTTTCTGCGCCAGACGCATCACGGGACCTTCGACCTCGCGGGCCGTCATAACAACTACGATATAGGGCAGGTAGCGGTGTCCCTTTTCGGGATTGAGCCGCCGCGCCGTGAATTTATCGTTGTATTCGGCGATGTTGCGGGCTCCCGCCATCTTGCAAAGTTCCAGCCGGTTGTCCATCTCCGTACAGAGGGAGTTGAGCGTATAGACCGCCTTGCGGGGGTCGGTGACGATCGCTTCGTCCTCGGACTCCATCTTGGCCAGGAAGTGCTTCTCGATCTTGGAATAGAGCGAGAACTCGACCATCTTGGGATCGATCATCACGAACTTGAGCTGCGAGGGGTGTTTCTTGTAAAGCAGCGAGGTGATGATGGCATTCAAACCGACCGACTTACCCTGCCCCGTAGCACCGGCCACGAGCAGGTGAGGCATCTTCGCCAGGTCGAAGACATAGTTCTCGTTCTGGATCGTGCGACCGATCACCACCGGAAGTTCGGCCTTCGACTCCTGGAACCGCAGCGAACGCACGGCCGAATACATCGACACGACCTGCTTGTCGCGGTTCGGCACCTCAATACCGATGGTACCCTTGCCCGGAATCGGAGCGATGATGCGGATACCGAGCGCCTTGAGGCTCTGGGCGATATCGTTCTCCAATCCCTGTATCTTGGAGATCTTGACGCCCTGGGCCTGCACGATCTCATAGAGCGTCACCGTAGGTCCCACCGTAGCTTTGATCCGCTGGATCGGAATCCCGAAATCCTTGAGCGTCTGTTCGATCTTGGACTTGTTCTCGTAAATCTCCTCGTCGCTCACCTGCGAATCGGACGTATAATCCTCGAGCAGCGTCACGGGCGGACGCTGGTAGTTGTTCAGATCCTTCAACGGGTCGTAGAGACTGCTCTCGATGCTTTTCTCGTCCACGACCTTGGCCTCGCGTGCTTCAACGGTCACCACGACGCCTTCGGCCGGAATTTCCGGCTCCGCCGTAAGCGTATATTCCGTAATTCCGTCCACGACCGGCGCGGGCTCCGACGCATACTGCGGTTGCTCGGGTTCCCGGGGTGCGGTAAAGGCAGCGTCGGCTTCGCCTCCCGAAAGATCGACCTCGGTAAATACATCGTCGCCCCCCACGATACGGGGTCCGGCAGAACGGGACGGAGCCGGCTCGGCAACCGTTGCAGGAACCTCTTCCGTAAGGGGAATTTCGAGGAAGGGACTCTCGTCCGGCTCATCGGGAACGGGAGCCGCAACCGGCGCAGGCCGCTGAATCGTCACCTCGGCCGCTCCATCCGCAGCGGAAGTGCGGGCCGACGCATCGACGGGAGCAGGCACGGGTTCGGGCTGGGGCCGTTCGGATTCGGGTTTAGAATCGGGTTCAGGCTCGGGATCGGTCTTCTCCTCCCCGGATTTCGAACGATGGTCGGCGACATTCACGACCGACTGTTTGACCAGATCGACGATCTTGCCGCCCTTGTCCACCATTGCATTGCCTGCCGTATTGACCGTATTGATGAAGTTGCGGTTGATGAACACGCCCGTCAGAATCCAGGCGCCCAGCAACAGGATGATATTTCCCAGCACGCCGATCACGCTCGTCAGCCTCCGGGCGACCTCGACCCCGAAGGCACCGCCCCACCCGCTGCCGAAAACGGCCCACTTCTCGCCGAAGGCGAAGCCCAACGTAAGGGAACCCAGAATCAGAATCAACAAAGCTCCGAGCACCGAATGGTTGAAAAGCAGCGGACGCTGGCGGATGATCCGCACTCCGACCATCGTGACGATCAGGGGCAAAATGATACCGAACAGGCCGAACGAACGCCCCACCAGACGCTCGGCCAACCAAGCCCCGGCGTAACCGCAGGGATTCTCGATCGCATCCGACAGGTCTGCCAGGCGGGGATCCTCCTGTTCGACACCGGACACAAGGCTCATGTCGGCCCGCCAGTCGAAATAGTAAAACAGCACCGAAGCCGTCAGGAAAAGCCCCGCGAAAAGCAGCAGCAAGCCCAGTATCCAACGCATGCTGTCACGGTTGGAACGGGAGGTAGCCTGCGGGCTTTTTGCCGAACTGTTTTTCTTGGTAGCCATATCGTATATTTATCGAGCGAAGGTAGGGATTTTTTTCGGAAAGTTCAAATGCAGGATCGGTTTCGAAAGGGCCGCCCCCCCCCGATTCCGTTTTCGGACCGCAGCCGGTGCGGAGCCGCTAACCGAAAGCCTTGCATTCCAGCCGCGACCGGTACGCTTCATCCGCAAAGGTAAGAAATCCGTAATTCGCGGTGGCGCCTTTTTCGGCCCGCAGGTCATACTGGTCGAGCAACTGCCCCACCCTGCGTCCTACGGCAGGCGAAGGATCGACCACGGCAACCCCGCGTTCACCGATCACCTGCCGGAAAACCGGGAGCAGGAACGGATAGTGCGTACAACCCAGCACGATCTGGTCGGCACCCTCGCGGATCATCGGCTCCAGCACGCGGCGCACGGTCTCGACGGCTTCGGGCGACTGCTCGCGGTCTTCCTCGACCAGTTCGACGAACCCTTCGCCTACGGCGGTCAGCACCCGGATATTCTCCCCGTAACGGGCTGCCGTGCGGCGGAACAGGTCGCCGTCCAAACTCCGGGCCGTAGCCAGCACACCTACCACCCCGCTGCGGGTATTCAGGCAGGCGGGCTTCACGGCGGGTTCCATACCTACGATAGGCATCTGCCGGTATTTGCGGCGCAGAAAATCGATGGCCGCAGCCGTAGCCGTATTGCAGGCGACGACGACCATTTTGCAACCGGCACCGACCAGCCGTCCGACCGCCTCGTCCGCTAGACGGCAGATCTCATCGGCCGGACGCGCACCATAGGGACAATTCTTACCGTCGCCCAGATAGACGAGCGACTCCTCCGGCAACTGGCGGCGAATTTCGCGCCAGACCGTCAGGCCGCCCAACCCCGAATCATATACGCCGACAGGCCGGTTATCCATTTCGTTCCTTCAGTTTTTCAGTGATAAATTCGAGGATTTCGTCATCGTTCATCGCGCCGCCGTCGATCGTCAGCGCAGCCTGTCCGTAAAACGGCTCCCGCTCGGCCATGTTGCGCGACATGAATTCGACCAGCTCCCGGTCGTCGAGTCCCCTCAACTTGGGGCGCTTCCAACGTCCGTGAGGACTCAAACGCGCTGCGATCTGCTCCGCCGAACGGCGGATATAGACCGTCAGACCGGCTCCGTTCATACGAGCCATGTTGTCCGCCCAGACGGGAAGCCCGCCGCCCGTGGAAACCACCAGGTCGTCGCCCGAAGCGATCAGCTGTTCGAGCATCCCGCGCTCCGCCTTGCGGAAATACTCCTCACCGGCATAATGGAAGATGTCGCACACGTCGGCACCCTCCTGTTTCTCGATCCGGTCGTCGGTATCGGCGAAGTCGTAACCCAACCGCCGGGCGAGCCGACGGCCGATGGTGGTTTTTCCGCACCCCATGTATCCGACCAGAAAAACGATCATATCCTAACTCCTAAAATAAATTCAACTGCTCGGTATCGACGATCACCTCCTCCGTGTCGCCTTTCGGACGTTCGATTTCGAACTCGGCGTCCGTACCCTCGACGGTCATCGTTTCGGGCAGGTCGAAATCCCCCTCCGAACCATTCGGAGCATCCTCCCCGGAAGGCTCCGGCCGCTCGGGTCGCTCCGGCTCCACGAAAGCGAGCGTCGCCACGTCGTAGGTCGTAAGGCGCTTGCCCTTGGCCCGGTGGCTCTTCACGCCGACGAAACCGTCCACGTCGATCTCCTCCGCCGGACGCGAAGCCTGTGCCCCCTGGAAGGTCAGCACCAGCACAGCCCCCGGGCAGGACGTCACGGCCACCAGATCGGCATCTTCGTCCAGGAACGACTGCATCTTTTCACCCTGCTCGGCCGTAAAGCGCTTCAGATAGTAGTAATTCTGCGAGCGGTCGAAATAGGCCACCGCATAGACCGTGTCGGGCGAATATTTCGACACGTGAACCGTATCGTCGGGAAAGTGCTGCGTAATGTCGAAATTCGTCGTGTAATAGACGTTCTTGGCCGTGCGGACAATGAGTTTGTCATCCCCCTGGAACTCGCCGAGCAATACGCCCCGGCCGTCCGTATTGAGCCGGTGCACGTCTTCGTCGTACCAGATCTGCTGTCCTCCGAGGGTCGAAGTACCCCGCTCCTTGAGGACGATCTTATGGATGCCGTAACGCGAGAAAAGGTTGCCCTGGCTCTGCCGCCCCTTGATCGCCACGGTCGAGAAATCGAGATCGACGATCACCTTCTTCAAACGCGGACGCGGCTTGAAGTAAATCTTCAACACTTCGGCCTCACCGTTCGGATTGACAGACATATAGAGGATTTCACTCTTCGGATCGCCTTTGGTGATGTTGTACTCCTTGTCGCGCGTGATACCCTTGATGGCGCAGCGCTTCATCAGGATCGGGCCGTTCTTGCCGTCGCGGTAGAGGACGTTATAGATCGTCCGCTCGTCGTTGCGCTTGAACACCCCAATATAATAGATATTCTTGTCGAAAAAGGCTTTGTCGCTTACCTTCGTAATCACATAGCGGCCGTCTTTGGTGAACACGATCACGTCGTCGATATCCGAACAGTCGCACACGAACTCGGAATCCTTCATCGACTTGCCGATTCCGAAGAAGCCCTCCACACGATCGACGTACAGTTTGGCATTGGTGACAGCCACCTTCGTCGCTTCGATCGAGTCGAACTCGCGCAACTCGGTACGCCGCTCGCGGCCCTTGCCGTATTTGTCGCGGATACGCTCGTAATAAGCAATCGTATAATCGGTCAGATGCGCCAGATGGTGCTGCGTCTGGGCGATATCCTCCTCGATCTGCCGGATCTCGTTGTCGGCCTTGTCGCTGTCGTAACGCGAAATACGGATGAACTTCAGCTCCGTCAGACGCTGGATGTCCTCGGTCGTGACCGCACGGCGCAGCACCTTGGTAAACGGTTCCAACCCCTTGCCGACGGCTGCGTAAGCCTCCTCGCGGGTTTTGCAGCCCTCGATGAGCTGATACAATTTATTAACGATGAAAATCCGCTCCAGAGAAGCCGCATGCCATGCTTCGTTGAGTTCGTTCAGGCGGATTTCAAGCTCCATTTTCAGCAGCTCGCGGGTATGCTCCGCTGAACGGCGCAGGATCTCGCTCACCCCCAGGAAATGGGGTTTGTCATCGCAGATCACGCAGGCATTCGGGGCGATCGACACTTCGCAGTCCGTAAAAGCGTAGAGCGCGTCGATGGTCTTGTCCGACGACTCGTCGGGCGCGACCTGCACGATGATTTCGACCTTCTCGGCCGTATTGTCGTCCACCTTGCGGATCTTGATCTTTCCCTTCTCGTTGGCCTTGACGATCGAATCCTTGATAGACTCGGTGGTCGTGGTGTAGGGAATCTCGGTGATGGCCAGCGTCCGCTTGTCGATCTTCGAAATGCGGGCACGCACCTTGACCGTACCGCCCCGCAGTCCGTCGTTGTAGCGGCTCACGTCGATCATGCCGCCCGTCGGGAAATCGGGGTACAGCACGAAATCCCTCCCCTGCAAATGCGCGATCGCCGCATTGATCAGCTCGATGAAGTTGTGCGGCAGAATCTTCGACGCCAGACCGACCGCGATACCGTCGGCACCCTGCGCCAGCAGCAGCGGGAATTTCACGGGAAGCGTCACCGGCTCCTCGTTACGGCCGTCGTAGGAGCGCATCCACTCGGTCGTCTTCTTGTTGAAAACCACGTCGAGGGCGAATTTCGACAGGCGGGCTTCGATGTAACGGCCCGCAGCGGCTTCGTCGCCGGTGAGGATGTTGCCCCAGTTGCCCTGACAGTCTATCAGCAGGTCCTTCTGTCCCAACTGCACCAGCGCATCCTTGATCGAAGCATCGCCGTGCGGGTGATACTGCATGGTCTGGCCCACGATATTGGCCACCTTGTTGTAACGACCGTCATCGACGGCTTTCATGGCATGCAGAATACGCCGCTGCACCGGCTTGAGTCCGTCCTGCACGTGCGGAACGGCTCGTTCCAGGATGACATACGAAGCGTAATCGAGGAACCAGTTACGGTACATACCCGTCAGCTTGCGCACGCCGCCCTCCTCGGAGAGCAACTTGCCGTATTTGCCCGTCGGAGCGGCGGACTCTTCGGCCCCGACACTCCCCGCAGCGTCATCCGCCGCCGCAGGAACCTCGCCGGGCAGATCGTCCCGTTCCGTCATATCTTCTCTTTGTTCGCTCATAATCTATGTTCTGTTTTCGGTTTCGCACCGGCACCGCACAAGAAAACCGCACCGGTCGATAAGAAACGGCGGTTACCCGATCGCCAGGTCGCTCTCCACGATATCCTCCTCGATACGCAGGTTACCGATAATAAAGCCCTGCCGCTCATAGGTGTTCTTACCCATGTAGAACTCCAGCATATCGTGGATCGGGTCGTCCTTCGTAAGCCGCACCTTATCCAGGCGGATATCCTGGCCGATGAACCCCCGGAACTCGTCGGGAGAAATCTCACCCAGACCTTTGAAACGGGTGATTTCGGCGTTGGCGCCGCATCGTGCGACCGCCCGGTTTTTCTCCTCCTCGCTGTAACAGTAATGCGTCTCCTTCTTGTTACGCACGCGGAACAACGGTGTCTGCAACACGTACAAGTGTCCGCCGCGGATCACGTCGGGAAAGAATTGCAGGAAGAAGGTCATCAGCAGCAAGCGGATGTGCATGCCATCGACATCGGCATCGGTGGCGATCACGACCTTGTTGTACCGCAGGTTGTCCATATCCTCCTCGATGTTGAGCGCCGCCTGCAACAGGTTGAACTCCTCGTTCTCATATACGACCTTCTTCGTGAGGCCGAAGCAGTTGAGCGGCTTGCCCCGCAGCGAAAAAACCGCCTGCGTACGCACGTCGCGGCTCTTGGTGATCGAACCGGATGCCGAATTACCCTCCGTAATGAAGATCATCGACTCCTCGGCCAGCTCGTTCTTGTCCGTCAGATGTATCTTGCAGTCGCGCAGCTTCTTGTTGTTGAGCGACACCTTCTTGGCCGTTTCGCGGGCTTTCTTCTGAATACCGGAGATCGCCTTGCGCTCCTTCTCGTTCTCGACGATCTTCTTTTGCAGAATCTGGGCCGTCTCGGAGTGCTTGTGCAGGTAGTCGTCCAAGTGCTTGGCCAGAAAATCGACGATGAAGTTGCGCAGCGGAACCCCCGGTTCGATCTCCTTCGAGCCCAGTTTGATCTTGGTCTGCGACTCGAACACCGGATCGGTCACACGGACCGAAATGGCGGCGATGATCGACGTGCGGATGTCCGAAGGATCGTAATCCTTGTGATAAAACTCCTTGATGGTCTTGGCGATCGCTTCACGGAAAGCCGCCTGATGCGTACCGCCCTGCGAGGTGTATTGTCCATTGACGAACGAATAGTAACTCTCGCCGTAACCCGTACCGTGTGCGATGGCCACTTCGATATCCTCGCCCGAAAGGTGGATCGGCGCATAAAGCGGCTCCTCGGTCATGTTCTCGCCCAGAAGGTCCAGCAAGCCGTTCTTCGAAACATAGCTCTGACCGTTGAAACGGAAGGTCAGCCCCAGATTGAGGTAAGTATAGTTGCGAATCATCTGCTCGACGTACTCCAGATTGTAGGAATAGTCGCCGAACACCTCCCGGTCCACACGGAAACTGATAAACGTACCGTTTTTCTCCTGCACGCCGCTCTCCCAGCGGTCGCTCTGCTCGAGCCCCTGCGCGAAAGTCACCGTGCGGGCCTCGCCGTCGCGCACCGAACGGGCGGTAAATTCGCTCGAAAGCATATTGACGGCCTTGACGCCGACACCGTTCAGTCCGACGGTCTTCTTGAAGGCCGAACCGCCGTACTTGCCGCCGGTATTCATCTCGCTGACGGCCGCAGCGAGGGACTTGAGCGGAATACCGCGCCCGTAGTCGCGGACAGTCACGATGTCGTCCTCGACCGTCACGTCGATCTGCTTGCCGGCGCCCATGATGAACTCATCGACAGAGTTGTCCACCACCTCCTTGATCAGGACGTAAATGCCGTCGTCGGCCTGCGAGCCGTCGCCCAGCTTGCCGATATACATACCCGGCCTCAACCGGATGTGCTCCCTCGGCGAGAGGGTCACAATGGCATCGTCGCCATAGCTGTTGCTGGTGTTATCTATCTTTTTATCGGACATAATCGTTTATTTCTGTTTCTTGATTTCGGCGAGCCTTACGCACATCGACGCCCGCACCTGCTCCATCAGCTCCTTCGGATCGGCAGCGGCGACCCGTTCGGCGCTCACTGGCGGCAGAATACTTACCGTCAATTTATTGCGCCAGTTGAACATCCCGTTGCGGCCGATCATTGTGGTCGTACCGTACAACACCACCGGCAGGATCTCGACGCCGGCCTCGCGGGCCAGCGTGAAAGCCCCCGCCTTGAAACGATGGATTGCGCCGTCGTGCGAACGCGTGCCCTCCGGAAAGATCAGCAGGTTCCAGCCGTCACGCAGGCTGGTGATGGCAGTCTTCACCGCGTTGATGTCACTGTTGCCGCGATCCACGGGGAACACACCGATGTTTCGCAGGAACCACCCCACCACGGGGATGGAAAACAGCTGCTTTTTCGCCATAATGCGCACGTTGAAGTTTTGGGGCATGGCCAGCACCAGCAGGATGGGGTCCCAGGCACTGGAGTGATTGGCGCACAGAATGGCGGCC
>OGMT01001407.1_pt1 | contig 11443 bp, 9 predicted proteins | sample 1573271 | NCBI WGS metagenome assembly OGMT01 (sample SAMEA2582000, study PRJEB24529) | metagenome | biome: Human gut stool | place: China | collected 2011 | reverse complement strand
ACGTTTCCGCCATTTTGGAAAGGATAAGGTCTTCATGGACTTTGCCTTCTTTGCCATTGCCTTCAATATAAAAAAGATGTGTGCAAAAATGACTAAAGAAGGTATGGATTGGCTGATTAGACCGTTTTATGAGCTTACAGTTGTTCTATTTAGATGTTGCGAACGCATAAATCAAAGAAATCCTCAAAATATCGCAGCTTAAAAAAATGAGTCGATTTTTATAGTCAATGAAAAAAAGAAGGCGCATCGTGTATTACGACACACCTTCTTATTTGTGTTTATACTTATGCTAAATCCTTTTTCTCTTAAGTATTTTTTTTCTTATCTTTAAGTTCTTTCTTCTTGAAATCCTGAAGTTCAACAAGAAGGAAGATAAGGTGGAGGGCATGTTTGACAAATGCCTGTTCGTTCTGCGTAATCTATCTTCCCTTCTTGAGCGTCTGTGTGCGTTGCAGAGCCGTGTATTCGATCGTTTTTTCGAGGCTGCCGAGATTGCGAAATTCACCTCTAGGGAGTTTGGTGAACATTGGGAAAATTTGAAGAGCTTCCGTGATTGGTATAGCGTAATGTCTACCCAATTGAAGAAAGGACGTGAGGAGGACCTTAAAGAGGGACTCGAAACAGGTCTTTAGGAAGGATTTGAAACAGGTCGTAAGGAAGAATGCTAAAAATGAAACAGGTCGGTATTGCATCTGATGTAAATTGCCCAGGTTACCGGTTTATCGGCTCAGGAAATAATGTTTCTTTAAGTTCTTTTCTGGAGAAATTGACTTCGTAAAGTGATTAAGTTGGCTTGATGCTTGAAACTTGTTGACCGATTTCCGTTCAAAGAGTTTGTCCAAATTATTTCGGTGAATCTTTTTTAAGGAGAGAATCTCTTTTTTGTGATAGTAATCAATTGATTAACAATTGATTGTTTCCTTCTTTTATATATGCTTATTTGTATATCTCTTACCAAGAGATATACATTTTCTGTGCAAAAATAAGCAAAGTTTTGAGAACTAATACATTTTTGGCAAAAAAAATAGGAATTTATATAAAAAATAAGCTTCCAAGTCCATTTTTATACTCCTTTATCCTATTTGAAATAGGATATAATATGTTGATATATTGTTCATTAGTTACTTTCTATAGATCTCTTGGTAAGAGATCTATAGAAAATGTCGTTTTTAAGTTCCTTTATTATATGATAAAGTATGTCTTTGAAGCGATGAGAATGAATGAAATTAACATAGAGCAGATGGAATATCTATTTCTAAGACGTAAACGAAGTAGCGCCGTTTCCGAGCGGCAGAAGAACTTGCTTTTCAAGGCCGCCCAGCGGCATTGGGAGGAGGAGTTTGTCGGCAAGGAAGCGAATATTCGTAAAGTGGACTGCCGTATATATAAAGCTATATTGTACCAGCTTGAGATACGTCAGATATTCCTTGACACTTCGCTTTCGCTGAAAAAACTGAGCGATTTGCTTGAAACAAACCAGACCTACCTGAGTAATGTAGTAAACAAATACTTTGGCTGTAACTTGAAGGAGCTTGTGAACGGCTATCGTGTGGAATATGCCAAGGAGCTTCTTAGTTTCGGTCGTTGTGCATTGAATGACTTGCCTCGTAGTTGCGGTTTCGCTTCTAAAAGCGCTTTCTATTCAGCTTTCAGTAAGGTTGCGGGTGTGTCACCTTTGTCTTATCAGTCACGGGAAAGGAGGAAACGGGAACTACAGGTAATAAACGAACTAAGATATTAATAATGAGATTAATATGTATAATCAATTTTAGTTTTTTAAATTTATAAATTTAAAGTTTTTCTATTATGAACAAAAAGTTTTTAAGTGCAATCCTGTTCGGAGCCTTGATGGTTTCGTCAACGGGAACATTTGTGTCTTGTAAAGACTATGATGATGACATTGACAACATCAATAAAGAGTTGTCGACTCTTAAAGGAGATCTGAGTGCTTTACAGGCAAAAGTAAATGAAGGCAAATGGATTACAAGTTTGGCTCCAACTACTGGTGGTTTTACCGTAACTTTTTCGGATAACACTTCTTATACCATTACGAATGGTAAAGATGGTGCTGCTGGTGCTGATGCTGTGAAATGGGAGATTGGTACTGACGGTTTCTGGTATAAGAATGATGTAAAGACCGAGTATCAGGCTGTTGGTCAAGCTGGCGAAGCTGGTGTTGCTGGTGTATCTCCTTATATCGGTGAAAACGGTAACTGGTTTGCTTATAACACCGAAACAAAAGAAGTGGAAGATACAGGCATCTCTGCTGCCGGAACCAGTACCTACGTGGTGAAGAATGGTGATAACTATGAATTGCATGTGTATAACCAGACTACCGGGGAATATGAGTCAATCGTTCTTCCTGCTACTGCCGCTGCAGCTGCTTTGAACGTGGTGTTTATGCCGACATATAGTGATATGCAGACTAAAGTAGTTGCTATCAATATTTCTGTTGGTGACGATCTTAACGATAAGAACCATTTGTGGGATAATAATGTTTCATTGACTAACGATATTGTTTTCAACTATCGTGTTTCTCCTGCAAGTATTGATTTGGCAAAAGCAAATATTGGTTTCTTGGTAAATGAAGTACAGTCAAGAGCTGCAGGTTCTATCTTAGATGTTGCTGACAAATCGTTTGCTGATGGTGTTTTGACTGTAAAAGCTAAAGCTGGTGAAGCATTCTCTTTGAAGAATAAGAAATATGCCGTGGCTTTACAGGTTCAGAATGATGCACAGAACGCAATTTCTACTTACCATTTGCTTACATCTAATACAATTAATCGCGAAGACTTGACAGTATTCGAAGCTCGTAAGGATGATAATGGAGAGATTGGGTATTTCCAGTTCCCTTCTCTTGATATAAACCTCTTATATACAGGTGAATTGAATGTTGCTGATACTTTAACTGTTGGACGAACTGTTGGTGATTATTATATGACTACTTCGTCATATAGTGACTTGAGAAAATATGGTTTTGCTCCTTACTACGAAGTAGCTAAGAAAGCTGGTGAAGACAAAGGCAATTATTTCACTGTAGAAAATGGCGTTATTAAGACTAATGGACAAATTTCTTCTGTAGGTCATGAATGTACTTTCATCGTATCTGTATATGATAAGAAAGACGGATATAAATTGGCTGAAAAAGAATTAACTGTATCGTCAGTTGAGAAGATTGCTACTACTAAGACTTATACCAAATCTGAAACTCATGAATTAACTCTTGAATCAAAAGATTATAGATTCAAGTTTGATATGAATGATGTATATAATACATTGGGCATGTCTTCTCAAACATTCTGGAGTGCAGGATATACTCGTGAATATTATATTTGGGATGCAGAAAGAAGTGAATATGTACAAACAAGCAGTAGTAATGGTGTTATTTCTGCTGGCACAGCATATGAAAACAATGAAAGCTTCTTGTATGTAAACGTTAAGAATATCTTGACTAAGGATCAGCTTGGCAAGTACAAAGTAGTATTTAAAATTGGTAATACAGGTGCAGAAGTTGTTTATGAGGTTAAGGTAGTATATCCTGAAGTAACTTTGGTTAAAGACAATGATTACTGGAAAGACGGTTATATGATTAATGCCGGTAAACTTGTAGGTTCTAATTATATCATGTCTGGTGACTTACGTCGCGGATATAAGAATAAAGACCTTGATTTGGTATTTGAAACAGTAGCTGGTGAAACTCGTACAGATTTTGATTTGACTAACAATATCCTGACCTATACAGGATCTTGCAATGATAAAGAAGGTAACCGTATCAACATTTCTAAGATCGATCCGGTTGATGTAATGGTATTTGTTCTGATTAATGGCCAGAAGATTGACAATGGTACTAAGATCCAGGTTAAGTTTGCTGACCCGTTGAAGAATATCACTTTGAAGAAAGATGCCAAGTTTGAAACTACAGACAAGAAGAATCCTGCCGATAAATTGCAGTTGAATTCTGCAATCAACTTGGTAAGCATTGCTGGTGAAAAAGTAATTGAAAACGGTACGATGGATGCTACTATTGCCGGTTACTATAATGCTCAGGCAGCTAAGTTCGAAGTATCGGAAGAGGATGCTGCTAAGGGAGCTAGTGTAAATGCTACAACGGGTGAATTTACATGGCAGAATGATGGTGTAGCTTTGACAGCCAACAAGACTATCAATGTGAAAGTTACGGTTACATACACTTGGGGTGTTGCGGTTGGTACAATTCCTGTAACTGTAAAATCTAACCTCTAATCTGAATTTAGATGATTAAAAAATAATCATACTATAAAGTAAAAGTCCGCTTCTCCTTCGTGAGAAGCAACTTCTACCCAAAGTAGAAATTATAAATTCTTTCAAGCGGGGAAAGCATACGTATCCGGCAACGGGCGTTTCTTTCCCCGCTTTTTTTAAAGGAAATGACTCTGAAGAATAGTTTGTTTCTTTCCCGCTTAGAGTCTGTTCATTGAATTTGTAATCAATAAATTGTATATACCATGAATAAAATAGAAGAGATAAAGAAAAAAATCAGGGATTTGAAGTTAAAGCAGAAGATGACAACTGGGCGTTTGGAATGGAACGATATACAGAGAGAAATAGACATTTTGAATAATGAGTTAAAGCAACTAGAAACAGACAAACCACAATATGGAAAATAGATTATACTTGTACAACTTAGGTATAAAGACATTTGGCGGCTTTGCAACACTGGGTGGGGTTATACAGGCTTTGCAACTATTTACGCAGCCTGATCTTGATATTAAATCAATTTTGCTTTCGTTTCCTGCGTGGGTAGTATATGTATTTGTATGCCTGACTATTATTTTTGCTATGTTGAGGGAACGGTACAAATCGATGAGTCAAAGGGTGGAAGTATTGAATGTTAAATTGAACGAGCAAGATGCAATGATTCGTTCATTGCAGGAAATGATGAAAATTGTGCCATTCAAAGGACGCTTTTTCTTGACCACAGAGTATTTATACAATGAATTGGGGGAATATATACAGAATAACATTGATATTGATTCAATAGAGATAAAGAATACAATAGAAAAAAGAGGTATGGGAAACAAGAGAGATTCCTTTGTCCGATTAAATATAAGAGGTGTTGTTTCGCATAAAATCAGTACATTCCAACTGCTGGTGGCAGGTGATACCATTGTTAACTTTGAAGATATAAACATACAAGCGTTCGAGCGTGTTGGTGGGAAGCAGAAAAAATTATGTGCAAGAATTGCTGATAACGGACAGGATTCTTTGTTGAAGCAGGTTGTTGTTTCTTATGGCAAAGTAAAAAGTCCCGGTAGTATTGTTGATTTGATGATTGAATGGTGCTGGCCTAATATGTTGAATATTACAGATTGCGACTATACTACATTGCCTAATTTTTTGGCAGGTACGGTGAAACATCTGAAAATGTCTTTGGAATGTAAAGAAGATATAGGTTTTAAATCGGCAAGTATATATAAATATAAAGTCGGTATGGATAAGGCCCAGTTGATTTTGGACGTTGATATGTCCGAAATCACAGATACGATATCTTATGAAGAAGATAATCCGTTAATGAATTCTACTTATATATTGTATTACGAAGTTGCCAGATGATTGGAAATCTGAAAAAATATATAGATAAGGCATCTTTTATGGAACATATAGATGCCAAGCTGCGGCAGAATGAACCTATGATTATAGATTCATTCGTCAGTAATAAATGTAATCTGAAATGTAGACATTGTTATTTTGGAGATGCCCGGCCCATATCAGAGTCGGTTTCTTTGGCAAGATGGAGAAGTTTTCTTGATGAAGCTATTGGAATGGGTATGAAACATTTTCATTTTTCGGGTAAAGAATCTTTTTTGGATAATAGAATCTTTGATATCCTGAATCTTTTAGCAGAGTATAAAGAAGATAGGAAAATATTTTATGGAGTTGTTTCAAATGGAATGAGTATGGATATTCAGGGGTATGACGAAGTTCTTGCAACCAACATCTCATACCTTGAAATTAGTCTTGAGGGCTCTGGAAAATACAATGATTTGATAAGGGGTGAGAATGGATACAATACGGTTTATGAGTTGATTGAAAATGTGGAGCATCGAGATAAAATAAACATTACTTCTACTATTTTTGATGATAATGGAGCTGATTTATTATCCATGTTGCTTGCATATTGGAAATTAGGAGTTGATAAATTTAATTTTGCTCCTATCATGTATTATTCACCATTTGAAATGAAACCATTGAAAAGTTTGTCGTGTGAATCCTTGCTTGGTTTTGTTTCACTCTGTCTTGATTTTATGAATAATGATAACAGTCCGGATGCTATTGATATAAGGATTTGTATGACGAAAGCAATGGCGTATGAACTGTTTCTGAAAGAAAATATATTAACCGGAAAAATAGAGGAATATGTATACAGAGGCAATAAAATGAAATATCAGAGGGGGAATAAGGTGTTGGAGTTTAGTTATCCTTTACTCAGCATTCCATTCCTTAATGAATTGGTCGTTACTCATGATGGTTACATTATATCCTGTGCAGATGATATTCATTATAAGTATCTTGATAAGATCGCTTTACCGAACGTGAATATAGTAAAAAACAGTTTTGCAGAAATATTGCAAGCGAGAAACGAATTTATTTTGTGTTATTTAGACAAAGAATTATCTTAATATACTAAATGTTTATAATTATGAAGACACAAGAAATTGTAGATGTTCGGGTGGGTGAAAGCACTCAGCCGGATTACGGTTATGAATTGAGTGATAGGTGTATAATAACGAAAAGTTCAAATGCTGTCGCTAGCGGAGCAGGAAGCAAAGGCTTGTTTTCGTATAAAAGTACTAAACTGAAAAGTGCTGAATGTAAAATCAATCAGAGTTTACGGGATGTTGATAATGGAGCAGGAAGCAAAGGTTTGTTTAGTGTGAATGTTGATTAGTAAGCATGGCTTTGTAGAGAGGTTTGTTTGTTCTTTTTAACTTCTGAACGTGAAGCTAAAATGTTTGACCTCTTTTGCATGTGGCAACAATAAATTGACATAAAGCAAGTAATCATTCCTTTTCTTATAAAAGTGTGCTAAAAACACTTATATCTGAAAACATAACAATTATTTTTGTACGTTTTTTAATTAATGGATTGTTTTTATTCAGGTATGAAGAAGAGTTTGACGGCTTTGGCGTTCGGCACATTGGGATTGGGCATTGCCGAGTTTGTAATGATGGGCATTTTGCCCGATGTAGCGAAGGACTTGCATATAAGTATTCCGCAAGCAGGACATTTTATTTCGGCTTATGCACTAGGTGTGTGCGTAGGAGCACCGGGGATGGTTTTGGTGGCTCGTACCCGTCCGCTGAAACATATTCTGTTAGGTTTGATGGTTATTTATATTTGTGGTAATTTGTGTGCTGCCGCTTCAGTGAATTATTGGATGATGTTGATGATGCGTTTTATTTCCGGATTGCCTCATGGCGCCTTCTTTGGGGTTGGTTCCATTGTGGCGGAAAGAGTGGCTGATAAAGGAAAAAGTTCGCAGGCAGTGGCATTGATGGTGTCGGGTATGACGATTGCCAATCTTTTTGGTGTCCCCTTAGGCACATTTATGAGTAATATAATGTCCTGGCGTATTCCTTTTCTCTTTAATGGAGTATGGGGACTGATTACTTTGTTCTATATTTGGAAATGGGTTCCTTCACTGCCTGCTTTGCCAGATACAGGTTTGAAAGGGCAGTTCCGTTTTTTGAAGAATCTGGCTCCATGGTTGTTGATATTTACGACCATGTTTGGGAATGGAGGTATCTTTTGTTGGTATAGTTATGTTACTCCTTTGATGACGCACGTGGCAGGTTTCAGTGAAAACAGCATGACTTTTATTATGGTGCTGGCAGGTCTTAGCATGACTGTAGGAAACTTGATGGGTGGAAAGTTTTCTGATCAGTATGGGGCTGCCCGTGTGGTAAAATATACACAGGTTATTATGGCTTCCGGTTTGCTTGCCATTTTCTTTGCGGCTTCTGTTTCTTGGTTGGCAGTAATATTGATGTGTATATGTACGGCAGGATTGTTTGCTGTTTCGGCTCCACAACAATTATTGTTACTCCGGAATTCACGCGGAGGAGAAATGATGGGAGCGGCCTGTGTGCAAGTCGCTTTTAATTTGGGCAATGCCATTGGTGCTTATGCCGGTGGGCTACCCATAGATGCCGGATTGGGTTATCGGTATCCGGCTTTGGTGGGTGTCTTTATCGTATTGATCGGCTTTGTTGCTGTTTCCCTTTATTCCAAAAGGGAATCGGTGGTATTTGCTGATAAACTATGATAGATTTTTACGTTTGTATTCCGTAGGTGTCACTCCGTAAATTTGCTTGAAGCATTTGCTGAAATATTGCGAGTCGTTGAATCCGGTTTTGTAGGCAATCTGTGTGAAATTGCATGACCCTTCTTTTACGAGTTCCGCAGCTTTCTTCAATCGTATGTTTTTAATAAGCTCCATCGGAGAGATTCCTATAAGTGTTTTTATTTTTTTGAATAAAGCAGAACGGCTGATACCTGCTTCTTCAACAAGGCTGTCTACAGTGAGATCTGGATTATCTAAATGGTTGTTAATGAAGTTGACAATTTTGTCCAGCAGTTCCTTGTCTGTTTGGGGAAGCAATTCAAGTTCTTCTTTTTCTTCCGGATGACTATTACCTTCTTCCTCGTTTTTTATCAACTGTGAATAATACAGGGCTTGGATACGTTTCCTTTGTTTAATGATATTCCATATTTTGGTAGTGAGATAACTGGCACTGAATGGCTTGGTTATATAATCATCTACCCCTAACTTCAATCCTTGGTTTTGGTTTTCCACGTCTGCCTTGCTGCTAAGGAAAATAATGGGTATATGGCACGTAGTGGTGTTGCATTGTAATTTCTCAACCATTTCGATACCTGTCATTTCAGGCATCACCACGTCACTGACTATCATGTTAGGTAGATATTTGATTGCTTTTTCCAGCCCTTCCTTGCCATTGCTGGCGGTTATTACCCGGAAATTTTCAGATAAAATGTTGTGTAAGAAGAAAAGCAGTTCTTTATTATCGTCTACTACTAGAATGGAGTTTTTATTACAGTCTTTGCAGTCTTCTTCTATTTCATAATCGTCTTTTAGGAAAAGGCTGTTTTCTTTGGGTTGCAAGGGACGTTCGTCATAGTCAGATAAAATAAACTCTGTCTCTGGCGGAAAATGGTCTTTCCCCTTAAGGAATTGGATAGTGAAGGTAGACCCTTCGTTGACTTTGCTTTGCAATGAAATTTTTCCTTTATGTAGTTCAACCTGTTCTTTTACTAGGGATAGACCAATACCGGTACTTTGTTGTTTAAATATATCGGAACTTACATAACACTCGAAACGGTTGAATATATTATTTTGTTTTTCCTGGCTGATACCATACCCTTGATCTGATACTTGAATGATGATGTTGGTATCGGTTTCTTTGGTTGACAGATGTATCACTGTGCCTTTGGGAGAATATTTGAAAGCATTTGTTATTAAATTGAACAGAATACTTTCCAGTTTGTCCGGGTCGACCCATAAGAAGATGGGTGAATCTTGAGTTTGGAGAAGGATTTCACTTTCTCTTTGGATAGCTATGGACTGGAAGTTGTCTATGATATGAGTAATGAATGGTCCTATTTCTATTCTTTGCACACTCAGTCGAGACTCATTCTGGATCTTTTGTAAATCAAGCACTTGATTGATAATCTTCAGGGTATGTCTGGTATTTCTTTTCACTAAAGCCAAATCTTGTTGTATGGCAGGACTTAAGTTTTTTTGAGTCAACATATGGTCTATTGGAGCGACTATAAGAGTGAATGGAGTGCGAAGCTCATGGATGATATCCGTGAAAAATTTAGTCTTTATATCCAGTATCTGTTTCTCTACATAAACTCTGTTTCTGAGTTTGTAAATAATGAATAGGATATAGGCTGTGATGGCGACAATTAACATAAATAGAATAATATAAAGTAGGATACCATATATGGATTCCCAAAAAGAAGGCAAAATGGTTATGGGTATTTCTTTAATCTTGTTGCTCCATACCCCATCGCTATTGGTAGATTTTACCTGAAAAACATAATCCCCTTTAGGAATGTTGGTGTAAATAGCTTTTCTGTTGTTTTTTATATAATTCCAGTTATCAAATCCTTTTAACCGATAGGCATACTCTATCTTATTGGGGAATTTCATATCAAGTGTTGCATAACAGATGCTGAAAGAGTTCTCTTTGTGAGTGAGGACTATAGGGATAGAATGATATGTAGATTTAGTTTTTTCTCCGTTTATGTATATATCAGTTATGACGAGATTGGATGTATAGGTATCTCGTCTCATTTTTTGAGGATTTATGGATAATAATCCTTTATCGGTTCCAAATAGCATCTCATTGTTTGAAAGACGGCAAGCTTTACTGTCTGTTAGTAAAATCCCTTCGGGTAAGAATCTGTTGTCATATATTTCTATAGAATCATTCTTTGTGAATAGTCTGTATAAACCATTTTCTGAAGGTATCCATAGATTGCCTTCAATATCTTCAGCTATTGTTAATGGGACGTTAGATAACATTCTTGGAGAAGAATAGTTTTTGAAAATTCCATTACCCTTTTTATTAAATCCTGTCAGTTTATCAAGTCCGCCACCGAAAGTTGCGACAAAGATATCTTGTTTGCTGCTTTCAAATATATCATATACATTATCGCAGCTGAGGCTGTTTTTGACGCTACTATCTCTTGTAATGGGAGTATATACCAGTTTTCTTTTGTTCCATTTACACAATAATATCCCCGAGGTAGTGGCTAACCAAATATTGTTTTGATGATCCACACAAATATTTTTTATTTTGGAGAAACGTAAAGGATAGTCCGAAAGTCTATTACCTAAATGAATGAAATGTTCGTTGCCTAGCTCATCCTTTTCTATATAATTAATTCCTCCACCTAAAGTGCCGATTAGGATACGTCCTTGTCGATCTTCTTTTATTGAAAAGATGTAATTGCAGTTAAGACTGAATGGATCGGCAGAATTTTTCTTGAAATATTTGAGTTGATAAGTTTGCTTATCCTGAGGAGTTAATTTAATAATTCCTTTATTGCGGGTTCCTATCCATATACATCCTTCTTTATCTTGTAACATAGCATATATGGGACCAAAATTTTCAGCTTTTAGTGATAATTTACCTGTAGTATTTAGGAAACCGATAAAGTTTTTATTGGTATCATAAACTTGGATATCTCCATTTTTAGTTCCTACCCAGATGTTATGTTCTGTATCTTCCATTATACTTCTTAATTCATTATTTGTAGCTGAATATTCCTTGATAGTAGGTACTGAAAGAGTAAACAGGTCTTTTTTAAACGATACTTTTATAACTCGTATTGACCCATTCGGCACTTATCGAAAACACTATCAACTAAAAAC
>OGMT01001400.1_pt1 | contig 11489 bp, 4 predicted proteins | sample 1573271 | NCBI WGS metagenome assembly OGMT01 (sample SAMEA2582000, study PRJEB24529) | metagenome | biome: Human gut stool | place: China | collected 2011 | reverse complement strand
ATACTTTGTGTATGAATTAGTTGGCTGATTTTGTAATATTTAATGAATGTCCCTAACTAATACTTTATTTTCCTCCACTAGATTCATATCCTGGTGTCTGCTTCAATGCCGAATTATTAGTCAATGTATTCTTATCAATAGGCCAAAGCAAACGGGTTGCTTCTGCTGTAGTATGTTCCAATACATATTCATCACCTGCTAAGCGCAGATCATACCAACGTTTTCCTTCAACCATAAACTCACGCATACGTTCTTTTAGAACAGCTTCCATTGCACCGGCATTATCCGGTTTTACAGACTTATTATCCGCATAAAGTGCGGCATCATTATCATTGGGATATTGTACTTCCGGATGTGCATTAAAATAATCTTCACCATAGGCACGTTTACGTACTGCATTAATTTCTTCCACAGGGTCCTCTCCTAAAAAAGCCTTAGCTTGAGCTAACAACAACAAGCAATCTGCATACCGATAAACAGGATAATCATCCAATGGACTACGCGTATCAGCCCCATCAAGCAATGTACCCAAAAACTTGGCCGGATACAACCCATAAAGAGATAAAGTTCCATCTTCCTTTTTTTCATAAGCAGCCTGAAGTGTGCTTCGCTTACGGGTATCGTTATCATTAAAGCATTTAGTATACACATCCTTATTAACCGGGTAACGGATCGTACCATTCACTTTCACTTTATCACCCAATGAACTAATGGGATTACCATTCTCATCCATATATCCGAATAATATATTTTGCTGTGGAAACATATTATTATTATATGTTACATCCCCCCACATATTATATTCATCGCGTGCATTGCGAATCGCAAATATTATCTCTTTATTATTCTTGTTATCATAAGAAAATACTTCAGAGAAATCCTCCAACAAACCAAATTTATCGGTTTGATTTCTCACTTCCTGCAATGCATTTTTCGCTGTTGTATAATCTTCGTTACCACCTCCCATGTGTTTTCCTCTCCACATATATACTTCACCCTTCAACATCATGGTAGCTGCTTTAGACCAAAAATAACGCTGAGAATCATTTCTAAACCCATAATTATCCCCAAAAGCAGTTTCTGAAGCCTGTAAATCATCAACAATCAATTTCATTACGTCAGCAGCAGAAGAAGCTGGTCTTGCTAAATTTCCAAGATCCAAGCTCGACCCTTCCGAGAAATCGGTCCATATCACTACATCTCCATAAGATCATAACAACTGAAAGTAAAGGAAAGCACGGATACCATAAACTTCGCCCAGATAATATTTCTTGGTACTTTCATTCATCGACATACCTTCCACCTTGTTTATCATCAGATTAGCCTGATTAATCACCTCATATAAATTTCCAAAATTAGAAACAACCGTATTCACATCGTTCAAACTGTTGTTCCACATACGTTCATTACCCTGGGTAGCACTACCAAATGTTGACTCTCCAAAATAATAATCCGCACGAGGTTCTCCAAAAAGAAAAATGCTATAACTACATTTCTCTCTAAACTTAGAATGTAACCCCACATTAAAAGCATCCACCTGTGCTTCTGTCTGCCAATATTTATTATCGGCAATACTACTTATTGGCTCCAAATCCAAAGAATTACACCCGGTAAAAGCTATGCCAACCATTAAATATGCTAATATTTTTTTCATAATGAGTCTTGTTGATTAAAATGAAACAGATAAACCAAATAATACAGTTCTTGGAGTAGGATAACGTCCATTATCAATACCACGACCATATTCTGTACTTACAGCCGGTTCCGGAGATGTACCTTCATAACCAGTTATATAAAACAAATTCTGACCTGTGACATAAACAGAAGCATCCGTCATGAAACATTTACTGATTAGTGATTTCGGTAATGTATAACTTAATGTAAGCTCTCGCAAACACAAATAATCCCCCTTTTCATAATAATGAGAATTGTTGTTATCAGCAGCAGTTAAACCATTATTAGAACGTGTGATATTCTTTTTGATATTCTGATCGCCAAAATAATATTTAGATAAATCTGTGTTCGGATTATCTTCTGTCCACATATCTTTCACATCAGTTATAATATTCCATGTGCCTTGATACTGGCCCAATGTACGAGCCTTTAAATCATTATACAATGTATGTCCTAATGCATAATCAAAACGTCCATACAACGACCAATTTTTATAGCTGAATGTAGTAGAGAATCCACCGGTTATATTAGGAAATATATTACCAACGACATAACGGTCATATGAATCTATCACATCATTTCCATCCATATCCTCCCAACAAACATCTCCTGGTTCAATAGGTTTCCAACCTTGTTTACCTGCATATTCTGCTGCCTTACCCGGACCATACAAATTTGCGACATTATCAATTCGATTGTTTGCATATTTTTTTACATCATCCCAATCTTTAAAAATATGATTTTGTTTATAGGCAATAAGCTCACCTAACTTTCCACCTTCCTGACGGCCGCCAACCCATACTAACTCTCCTTTATTAGGATCCCATACCTGAGCACCACCTACACGGTTATTAACCTCCTTATTGTCAGGCAATTTTATAATTTTATTAGCTACAGTAGAAAGGTTTGCTGTCATATCCCAAGTGAATCCACCTTTATTTATGATATTAGCACGTACTTCCGCTTCAAAACCAGAATTACGAAGAGTACCCAAATTAGTAGCAATCTTATCAAATCCTGTATACCCTGGTAAAGCAAGATCGGTAAGCAAATCTTTTGTCTTGCGATTATAATAATCCAGAATAAAGCTCAAACGATTATTGAAGAAACCAATATCAAGTCCGGCTTCAAAGCTTTGGCTCTGTTCCCAACGTAACCCTGTATTAACCAATGCACTATTGTATATACCGGTTTCACCACCATAAGGTTTCGTTGTTGCATACTCACCATATACCGTATAATTACCTAAACCGTTCACATTACCATTCACACCATAACTAAGACGAGGTTTAAAGGTGGAAATCAAATCAGAAACGTTGGAATCCTTCCAAAACTGCTCTTCTGTAATATTCCATCCGGCAGAAACTCCAGGGAAAAATCCCCATCTATTATCCTTCAATTTAGAAATACCATCATAACGGAACACAACAGAAAGTAAGTATTTCATTTCATAGTTATAATTCAGACGTCCAAAACTAGAAAGTATTCGATAAGCACTCTTAGTAGTACTAGTTTCAGTGCGAGTTGCGCCTACATTTAAAGTAGGGATATCATCAGTAGGAGAATTTTGAGTTTTTGCCGCAAGCTTAAACTGATCATAAGTAAAATATTCACCCCCTAACATGACCTCCAAATTATGCTTATCAGCAAAAGTGTCGGTATAAGTCAATGTAGCATTATATTGCTGTTGAGTATAACGTTCCTGCTCCACAGAAGCCTCACGTGTTGTATTTGTATCTTTATTCTCCAATTGGTACGCTTTATTAAATTTTTCCACCATGTAATCATAACGATACAAAGAAGCGTTACCGTTTAACACTAATTTCTTTGGAAGAATATCCAATTTAAATCCTATATTATAAGTGCTTTTATTCGTTCCGTCAGAATACAGTAATTTATCTCTGAAATAAGCGGGATTACCATCGGAAATATTAGTATCAGCCGAATTAGGACTACCATCCTCATTCCAAGGATTCCAAGTAGGACGCATACCACGTGTACGATAAAAGAACTCATAAGTACCTGTCCATGACAATGTAGGCTGTGTAGACCAGGAATAAGTAGTTCCTGCATTTATTGTCAAAAATGGGAAGAGCTTATAGGAGCCGTTCAAGGAGCCATTAAAACGTTGATAACCAGTTCCAACGACCTGACCATCCTCATCATAATACCCTAAACTGGCAGCAAAAGTTCCTTTATCATTTCCACCATTGATACTGATATAATGATCTTGCATCAACGCAGGTGAATTAAAAATCTCATCATCCATAGCTCCATGATAATCTTTATAAACCAACTGTTTACCAGAGTAAGGATCAGTCATCGTCTGCCATCCTTGATTCACCAAATCCTCATTGCCTTCCAAATAACGTACATCATAGTTATTTTTAGTTGTACCACAACCATTCTGAGTATCAGGATTCCATCCATCACTATATCCTGCTACCGCTTGGTTAGCATTTTTAAATCCCAGTCGAGTATAATACAAATAATCACCAGCATTCAGATATTCATATCCTTTGCGGGCAAAGTTCATACCCATCTTGAATTTATAATTAACATCTACTTTTCCCTCTTTACCTTTTTTCGTTTCAATCAAGATAACACCCCCATTAGCACGAGCACCATAGATAGCCGTCGATGCAGCATCCTTCAAAACCTGGATAGATTCTATATCCGAGGAGTTAATATCTGCCATATTATTACGCACTATTCCATCAACAATAATTAATGCGGCACTATTATCCCCCGTAATTGTTGCTCCCCCACGCAAAGTTATATTAGGTGAGCTACCTGGCTGCCCTGTAGTATTGACAACACGTAATCCCGATACAGATCCTTGTAATGACTGTCCCACATTACTATAAGCCGCCTTCTTTAAGACCTGGTCATCCATTTTAGTAATAGCAGTAGTCAAAGCTGCACGTTTTTGAGAACCACCATAGCCGACAACAACAACTTCATCCAAAGTTTGAGTATCATCTTTCAAAATAACATTCAGCGGAGTTCCATTCCATTTCATTTCTTGAGTGATATAACCAACGAAAGAAATCTGAATAACATCTCCATTCTTTACATCATTTAAAGTGAAATTACCATCAAAATCTGTGATGGTACCATTGGTAGTTCCTTTTACTACCACAGATGCACCAATAACAGTTTCCCCTGTAGCATCTTTGACAACACCTGTACAAGTTCCACTCTGTTGTGTGATTTTCAAATCGGTAACGCCGGGACTGGCAACCGCGTATGCTGCTCCGGTAGAGGCACCCATTAGGAACAGCATCATGCTGACTGATTTTAGTCGTTTTAACATAGCTGTGATTCTTTAAATATTTATTAAAAATCAACCAGTTTAAGATATTATTCTTAAACTAAACCAAGATTGACGCTGCAAATATATAATATATTTGATATATTTAAGAAGATAAACAAAAATATTTTATTATAATCTCCGTTATTTAATAAAACATTAAATCATCACACATTATCATTCACCTTTATTTTATTTATATTCACTTGAAAATAGTTTATTTTATGCATTAATATAACAATAGATCACCGCATCACATATGCCCTCGACTATGAAGTTCTTTATTCATGATACTCTTCACTATAATGTTTCATCACACCTTCAGACAGATAAGCGATGCCTACCTTCAAAAGGTAAAATACACGCTTAGGAAATAAATGCCTTAAATAAAAGCAGGGAAGCCTAAAAAGACTTCCCTACAAAATAATATCAATATATATTCTTATTCGACCGAAACAGCCCCTGTACTAGCCTCATATTTCCATCCTGGATTTTGATAAACCGAAGATGAGGTGAAGTCATTGGGATCTGATGCAGTCTGACGGAATACAGCCACCCCAATGGGCTCTAAATAATGGGCAGGAGTAAAGAGGAATCCCTTTTGTTTTGCAATGGTATTATTTTCCAATATTTTTTCGTATGGAAGTATATACACACTTGATTCAGGAGAAGACATATTTCCTGTTGACGGATTTACTATACAAAGATCTTTTAATTGTTCCTCATATACACTACCCCAATAACGCATACCTTCCGTGCGATAAGGAGTCGTTTTAAACTGATCAAGTGCCCTCCAGCGTTTCAAATCATCCCATCGGAAAGCCTCAGCACAAAGTTCATTACGGCGCTCACGACGAATATTATACAAAGTCGGATCAATCATAGTTCCATGTGAATAAGCGGCAAAATCCCCTTTTGCTTCTTCCAGCATATTAGTTGCGGCAATTGTCTTATTATAATCCGGATCTACTTTTGCACGTGTACGTAACGCTCTCCAATATCCATCTGCCGTTCCGTCAACAGTTCCATTCTTCTCGTATGAAGCTTCCATATAGATAAGCATAGCTTCCGCACCACGGAAAACAATACCTCCAGAGGTACCGGCAGAATGGTCATTCGCCATATGAGTTGAATAATGTTTACCCTTCTTTACAATATAACCTGTTGTTGCTAAACTGCCCGCATCACCGAATATCAAACTGATTTGACAAATACTGGGTGTACCATCATCACCATAATAATTCACATCTCCCGGCTTTTTAGTGAATATACCAAGACGAGAGTCACGATTCTGTACCGTAGCAACTACACCTTCCTTCTCCCAATCGGGATTATACCCCGAACCACTGGCATAAACAGGCAAACCATTACGCATAAGGAATGAATTGACCATACCACGTGTCCAGCCTGATCCACCACCATTACGACAAAGTTCCATCTGCAAATTACTGGTTACCCCCAATGATTCATCAAATTTTTTCCACATTAGAATCTCCTTATACCCTTCCATATTCTCATCACAGAACATGGTATAATATGGATTGATAGAAACCAATGAAGCATTCATTCCTTCCGGAGTATCTGTATTCTCTGCTAAATTGCCTACCATTTGGTCTGCAACAAACTTCGAAGCAGCAATCGCTTCATCAAGGAAATAATTAATTTCCACATCAGCATCATAACCTTGCGCATCTTTACCCGGCCATCCGCTTCCTCCCGGTACAAAAGCTGTACCACGATGATATTTTTCCCAAGTAGCTTCATATAAAGCTACACGAGCATGAAGCAAATAAGCTACATTTTTAGAAATACGATTTTTACCACCCGGAGGATTATTCAACAACATGTCTTCCGCCTTTTTTAAATCTTCAATAATAAAACGAGCAACCTTATGACGCGGTTGGCGCTTGCTAGCTTCCACCAATTCACCTTGAATATCGGGAAGTGCCGTTGTGACAATAGGCAGATCACCAAATTTTGTAAAAAGTTGAAAATAGCTATATGCACGGTTCACGTACATTTCTCCAATGTAATGTTTCACATTATCTTGGTTACCAGTTATAGCTCCCTCCTCATATCTTGGTAATACTTGGTCAAAAAAGTAGTTGCATGAACGAATATCCTCCCATTTCCACTCGCCACGGTCGGCAGCAACTTTTTTCTCACCAGGAATCCAAAACGAATTACTTGTTCCGCTTGCCTGATTATCTGTATCATTATCTTTTCCAAAAAGATTAATGCCATACTTATCATCTACAGTAACAAACTTATAGTTATTTATGGCATAAGCTGCTAAATCCGCTTCTGCAGAAAAGAATTTTTCAGGAGTAACCTTATCCAATGGTTCTCTATCCAAGAAGTCATTACAACTTGTCAGGCTGCCCATCAGCAAAGCTCCGATAGTTAAATATTGAATATAATTTTTCATATAGATCTTATTTTATTAAAAGGTTGCACTTAATCCGAATGAAATAGTCTTTGACAATGGGTAAGTACATCCTTCCCAATTGCCTACACCTATTGTTTCAGGATCAAAAGTATCACACAGATTGGTTATAGTAAACAGATTCTCTGCAGACACAAAGAAACGTAAATTATTCACGTAGAATTTTTTAGTCAAATCTGCCGGTAAAGTATATCCCAACGTTACGTTTTTCAAACGACAATAAGCAGCATTTTGCATATAGCGACTTTGTGCTTTACGATTCTTGTCGCTTTCTAAAGGACGTGGATAATACCCGTCGACATTCGCTCCTAGCGGGCTCGTTGTATCAGCAGGACGGAAATAGTCTAAGTGAGGCTCAAAAAAATTGGTCTGCCAATACCCTACAGCTCCCCAAAACATCATACTTTCAGCACCCGATCCCGGCATATAGTCACGTTTCAATGTTCCTTGGAAGAACACTTTCAAGTCAAAGCCTTTATAAGCCGCATCCAAATTCAAGCCAAAGTTATATCGTGGTGTCTTATTACCCAGCAAAACTTTATCTCCATGATTGTCTGCTGTATTATCTTTTGCACTTATCACACCGTCACCATCCAAATCGGCATACATTATATCACCTGCTCCCCAGTTGGAACCCATAGAAGATTGGTCCACCTTCGCCAGATGCGCATCCATTTCCGCCTGAGTCTTAGCTATTCCTATTGTCTGATATCCCCAAAGATCTCCCAAATGTGCCCCATCATAATATGTTTGGCCTAAATCTTTTGACGGATTAGGATATTTATCAATTACAACCTGGTTGTCGGATAAAGCCAATGTGACACCATATCTGAAATCACGTATCTGATCACGCCAGCTTACTTGTAATTCCCAACCTTTCGAAGTCATATTCAGATTATTCACATTTGGAACGGCAATACCTAAGATTGTTGGTAATTCCTGTCCCGGCCCAACCATATCAATTGACTTACGCTGGAAATAATCAAAATTCAAATTAAAACGATTGTCCAGCATACCAAGATCAAAACCAATATTTAAAGTTTGGGTCTTTTCCCAACCTAACAATGCCGAAACGAGACTGGACTCGGCTGCAGTATTAGGTTTCAAGCCATTGACCAACCAACCGCCATTATTTTGTTTATAATCAATAATGCGATAAAAAGGATACCAATTATCTGTATTTTGATTACCAAGTTCACCCCATGAGCCACGAACTTTCAATGTATTGACAATATTAGTATACTTCTCAAAAAAGGCCTCACGTGCCACATTCCAGCCTAAAGAGAAAGAAGGGAACCAATTCCAACGTTGATCGCGTAAAAAACGTGAAGAACCGTCATAACGCAGATTCGCCTCAACCAGATAGCGACCTTTGTAATCATAATTGATACGACCAAAAAAACCGGCTGTTGCCCATTCCTGATAGCCACCACTGGCACGTGCATTATCCGTAGTTGTATTTAAAGTAGGAATGCCAGACATTATGTTATTTTGTTTTGCAGTAATATCACGTTGTTTAAACAACTCACTTTGAAAACCGACCATTGCTTTCATATTATGCCCGTTTTCTAACTCCAATGAATACTCTGTAAAGATATTCGGATTAAAGAAATTGCTTTTATATGCATATTCTGTTACTCCCGAAGTTGTGTTGGCAATAGCATATGGGTTCTTGTTTACATCATAAGCATAAACCGTTTGATAATCCGTATGCGAGAAATTATAATTACTACGATAATTTAATTCAATAGTGGTTTTCCAATTTTTAATTGGTTCAATAAGAAACTGGAGTTGTTGTGCCACAACGTCATTCTGAGTATTATAACGTCCCCCTTCAGTCAATTGGTAAATTTTAGACTCTGCGGTATAAAAACCGTTAGGATCTACAACAGGAATTACAGGCCAATAACGGCATACATCAAAATAAAATACATTTTCCTTATTCTCGCCGGCACTTGCAAAGGAAGGGGAACTATAATCAATACGATTAAAACGAACACTATACCCTACTTTCAACCATTTTGCCAAATCCGCATTGATTTTACCAGTAAATGAATAGCGTTGTCTGCCATCATCCCCATATTTCAATAATCCTCCTTCATCCAGATAATTGGCAGACATATAATACTGCATTACATCCGTACCACCATTTACACTAATTGAATGCTCCTGAGTAAAACTATCACCAAACAACTCATGCAACCAATCAGTATTAGCGGTTGGCATAACATCCTGACGATTTGGGTCATCAAATGCATTCCAACGTCCAGCATCCGTAGCCCACATATATTGTGTAGATTTACCATGCTGATAATCCAAAATTTGTTGCAATTTCTTCTCACTATACATTGGCGACTGTCCTCCATTGGTCAGCTGGTCGTTGATAGCTAATGCAAAACTGTATGAATCTGCCATATGAGGCATATTCAATGGAGAGTTAAATCGGAAATTATTATTATAATTAATAGATGGTTTTCCTGACTTACCTTTTTTAGTAGTAATCAAAATGACACCTCCCGGCGCACGTGAACCATAAATAGAAGACGCAGCAGCATCTTTCAAAACAGAAATATTCTCAATATCCTGTGGATTAATAGCATTAATATCCCCTTCCATTCCATCAATCAGCACCAAAGGAGATACTGATGAGCCTTTACCAATAGTTCCTGTACCACGAATATTGAATTCTTTGTTACCTTTCAATGAACCACCATCACTACTTGTTGAAATATTCATGCCAGGAACAACTCCTTGCAGAGCTTCAACCGTAGAACTAACAGGACGTGCCGCAATCTCTTTCGCTCCGACAGTAGATACAGCACCGGTCACATTCACTTTCTTCTGCGTTCCGTAACCTACGACCACAACCTCATCCAACTTCTGGGTATCCTCGGACAGGCTAACCATTACTTTCGAAGAATTACCAACCTCGACCGTACGATCCGTATAACCGATATAAGAAACCATCAGAGTCACTTTCTTGTCTGTAACTTCCAGATGGAAATTACCGTCCATATCAGTCATCATACCGTTAGTTGTACCTTTCACGATGACATTAGCTCCGATTATCGGCTCTCCACTATCTTCAATTACTTTCCCTGTAATCGTATATTTCTCACGTGCAACAGTTTCCGTCCTAACGGGTTCAGCCTTACGGATGGCAATTACTCCATCATGAACCGTATAAGTCAGTCCGCTATTTCGCAGGCATTTGTTAAGCACTTCAGAAATCAGTTCATTCTTCACATCCAGATTTTCCACTCTGACTTTCTTTGCATCATTTGTGCTGTAGATAAAGGTAAAGTCCGTTTGTTTCTGAATTTCCCAAAGAACTTCATTCAGTGTTACATTTCTGAATTTGGCTGTAACCGTGGTCTGTGCGAATACAGATGCGCGCATCAGCCCTGAAGTCGTAATACAGAGAAAAAGGAACATCATACAAAGACGTTTTCCATATTTCCCAAATCTGGCAACATTACGTAGTTTTTCCATAAAACAGGGATTAATGATTAGTGAATATTTTGATAGTTTTTCCTTCTACTGTGACAGTTACTCTACCCGTTTGCTCCAACAATTTCACCAATGGGGTAATCTCATTATAGCGGTTAACATAGCAACCGAAGCGTAACTCTTTCGTCGCCTCATTCTCATAGACTACATCCATATCATACCATCTGGCAAGAGTTTTCATGATGTCGTCCAATCGCTGGTCCTTGAAATTGATCTTTCCATGTATCCATGAAGTATAAAATGCAGTATCTACATTGCGTACATTGATCTGGTTGCTGCCCGGAGTAATACAAGCCTGTTCCGATGGTTTCAGAATCCGGTTGCTTCCATTTTCAGTCTGTACTTTTACCGAACCGCTGACAAGTGTAGTTTGATATTCTTCGTTTGCGTAAGCTGATATATTAAAAGTAGTTCCTAATACTTCTATTTTCATCCCTTTGGTTTGTACAATAAAAGGCTGTCCGGTTTTGCTTACTTCGAAATAGGCCTCTCCCTCCAATTCTACCAGACGGCAATCCTGTGCAAACTGAACAGGGAAACGGATGG
>OGMT01001394.1_pt1 | contig 11518 bp, 6 predicted proteins | sample 1573271 | NCBI WGS metagenome assembly OGMT01 (sample SAMEA2582000, study PRJEB24529) | metagenome | biome: Human gut stool | place: China | collected 2011 | reverse complement strand
GTACACATAAGATAAGCCGACAGAACTGCAATTGATGAAATGTATATATTCTTATGGCAGACAAATCTTATGACAAGAATTAAAGGTATATGTATAAGGAAAGGATAGCTTTTATAAAGCACATTCTGACCAAGTAGCAGATAGCATACAGCCTGAAATAACGCAAATGTGAGAGTTGTATATATAAACAGCTTATGGTTATCTTCCAAGCGTATATCAGCAAAATAAAATGATACAATAATGCCAAAGATAAGAACAAAGATATAATTAATAAGATTTAATAAAGTAGAAATATCCATATAGCCCCCTGTTATTCTTCCATCTGGAAAGTTAAATACTGCTTCTTGATTTCAACGACACGGCGTTGTGCCAATGGAACTGTTTTGTTATTGCTCAGATGAATTTCATTACTAATAATAGTACTTATGTAGTTCATATTTACAATATATGAACGGTGTGGAAGCGTAAATTCTTTGTGAATACTAAGTGTATCACATATTGAGGAGAATACGTCGGTTGATGTTATGTGTTCTCCATTTTTAAGATGAATAGTTACCTTGCGGTTTAATGCTTCCGCATAGACAATATCAGCTGTACGGATTTTGTGTATACCTGAATTGTTCTTAATAATTATGTTGTTTGTCTGTTCGATGTTAAAGAAGTCTATTAAATCATCAAGCGTAGTATACAGGCGTTCTTTGTTCACGGGCTTTAACAGGTAATTAAATGCCTTGACTTCATAGCTGTCTACTGCAAATTCGGAAGATGAAGTTAAGAATATTATAGGTGCGGCTTTATCAAAGGTACGGATTTCCTTAGCGAGTGCAAGTCCGTTCATTACTGGCATAATAATGTCAAGAAAATATATGTCAAACTTCTCAAATCCAGCAGTAGAAGCAAGCTCGACACTGCTATTATAATATTTCACTGTGAAGCTGATATTAGATGAGGCTTCATAATTATCTAAAAGTTCTCTTATTATACCTAATTCGTATTGGTCATCATCACATACGGCAATCTTCATAGTAATCTCCACTTCTAACAATTAATACTTACGTTATTATATATTTCTTTTTGATAAAATTCCATAGAAATTTACATTGTTCGCGTTGAAAAATGTAGGTTGATATGATAAATAGTGTTAATTAGCTGATTTATTTCAATTATTGTGTTATATAACTGAAAAAGGAGGTATACGGAATTCTGTATACCTCCTTTTTATGCTTAAAAGCATAAGTTTAAATGGATTAACTAAAACAATGTTTAATTATCTCTGAACTCTGGCACCAGCTCCACCAACGATACCTTCAACTTCCTTAAGAGAAGCCATTGTTGTATCACCAGGAGTTGTCATAGCTAATGCACCATGAGCAGCACCATAGTTAACAGCCTTTTCAGCGTCTTCAAATGTCATAAGACCATATACAAGACCTGAAGCGAATGAATCTCCGCCACCAACTCTATCCATGATTTCAAGTCCATCATACTGAGCAGCTTTGTAGATTTCACCATCAGCCCAGCAGATTGCTGACCAGTCATTAACTGTAGCTGTCTTAACCTGACGAAGAGTTGTAGCAACAGCCTTGAAGTTAGGGTATGTAGCAGCAGCTTCGTTAATCATCTTCTTGTAACCATCAAGGTTAAGAGTCTTAAGGTTCTCATCGTTACCTTCGATTTCGAAACCAAGGCAAGCTGTGAAGTCTTCTTCGTTACCAATCATAACGTCAACATACTTAGCAACTTCCTTATTAACTTCCTGAGCCTTAGCTAAACCGCCAATAGCTTCCCACATAGATGGTCTGTAGTTAAGATCGTAAGATACGATTGTACCGTACTTCTTAGCTGCCTTACAAGCTGCAATAACAGTTTCACAAGCCTGTTCAGAAAGAGCAGCGTAGATACCGCCTGTGTGTAACCAACGAACACCTAAGCCACCATCGCTCTTGTTCTTGAAGATGTAATCAAAGTCGAAATCTTCTGGAGTAGCCTGAGAAATAGCTGTGTTAGCTCTATCTGAGCAACCCTTGGCACCACGGATACCGAATCCTCTTTCTGTGAAGTTGAGACCATTTCTGCAAAGACGACCGATACCATCTGTCTTCTTCCAGCAGATAAGGGATGTATCAACACCACCCTGTTCGATGAAGTCCTTCATAAGAAGACCTACTTCGTTATCAGCGAAAGATGTGATAACAGCAGTTCTCATACCGAAGCACTTGTGAAGACCACGGATAACGTTATATTCTCCGCCACCTTCCCATGCTCTAAAGCTTCTTGCTGTACGAATTCTTCCTTCACCTGGATCAAGACGAAGCATTACTTCACCTAAAGATACGGCATCAAATGTGCACTCTTCGGCTGGTCTTAAATTTAATTTCATTTTTTAGATACCTCCAAATAAATTTTTACATAATCATATTAACATATAATTTAGATTTAATCTATATATTTAAGTAAAGTTTTGTATAAAGCTGTCAATTTTCCACTGATTAAAAAGAATATTGGTAAGTTACATTATATATAAATTGAAATATAATGTATTATGTAAGATGTAATGCAATTTATAAAAAGTGAAATGTTAAAAAAATATACATAATTATTGAAAATAGAACTTTTTGCTTATTGAAAATATTGTGGAGATATTGTAAAATATTTCTAAAATAGTATACCAATGAATAATATTTATGAAATGAGGCATATATATGAGCAATATCAAGAAGTTAAGAAAACTCAAAATCCAATGGAAAATATTGCTTTCAGCAATGCTTGTTATATTCGTATTTGGCGGATATATGGTATTTGCTAAAGCTGATTCCAGTGTCACTGTATCAGTGACAACGACAGCAACAATTGTTAATCAGGGCACAGAGTCGAACAGCATCGTGGCAACTATGTCGGGAAGAGATGAGAATAATGTCAGTCAGGATTCACCGGATAATTATAAGCCGGCAGTAAGAAATCTTAAATGGACAGTATCCAACTCTGATATTATTAAATTTGTCGTAAGTGATAGTGCGGGAACTAAATATGCAGACACAGCAGAAGGCACTGCCAATCCTACAATATATGGTAATAGAGCAGGTAAGGCAACAATTACGGCTACATATTATACTAAGGCTTACGGACCAGACGGTAGCATTACTTATGAAGAAGAGCTTGGAAATGACTCTGTAGATATCATCGTTCCTTTAAAGATTAACAGCTTTAAGGCATACAGAAATGGTGTAGAGCTTACAAAAGAAGAAATGCTTTGTTATCAGGTAGGAGATATTATTGAGATAACATCTAATGCCAATGATACTAATAAAATATTTGTTGAAACAGACAATGATAAGACAGGAAGTCTTTCTAAAGATGGTATTGTAGAGAAAGTATCATCTTCAGGTGCTAAAGTAACACTTAAGATTGTCGGTGGTGGTAGAACTAATCTTAAAGTAAGAACAGCAGATGGTGATGGTATCAATTCTCTTACAGCAACATACCAGATAACATCAAAGGTCGAATACACTGATGGAGTTGCTAACTCAGAAGGACATTCTATTCAGAAGCTTTCTGATGGTACAAGATTTATTACATTATCAGATAAAGATTTTGAAGACTTTAAAGAAGAAGCAATTCCTTCTAATATTAAGTATCCAGCAACAGCAGGTGTTACATATGTATCATCAGATACAGACGTAATTACATATAAGGCTGGCAGCGTAAAAGGTGTTAACGCAGGTGTAGCCCAGGCAACAGCAGGTGTTGCAAGTAATGATGTACAGGGTAACATAGGCTGGGCGACCAAAGATGTAGTTAATGTTGTTGTACCATTTAAGAAGCTTGGCAATGATGTAAGCAATATGAATGTGGGTGACTCAATACAGCTTAAGACTTCTGCTAAATCAACAGAGGTTACCTGGTCAACATCTGATAACAGCGTACTTCAGGTTGATGCAACAACAGGTCTTGTTACAGCAATGGGAGCTGGTAAAGCTACTATATATGCAACAAGAGTTGACGATGAACTTTCAACAAAGTACAAGCTTAATAATCAGCTTTCTTATGAGATTACAGTTATCGATGGATTTGGCTTAAGCCTTACATCAATGAGTGTTAATATAGGTGATACACAGAACCTTGTGGCACTTGTAACTAATAATCCTAGCAAGGATGATATTACATTTACAGTAGAGAATCAGCCAGATGCAGCAGGAGTTGTTCCAACTGAGACTTTAATTAATGTAGTTCAGTCAGAAGACGGAAGAACATTCAAGGTAACAGGTATTGCATCAGGTATAGCACATATTAAGGTGACACAGAATGTTAATGGCGTTATTAAGAAAGCAACCTGTGTTGTATATGTTACAACACCAGTGGGTGAGATTACTATTAATCCTTCATCACTTACAGTAGACAGAGGTTCATCTGATACTGTACAGCTTATATTTAACCCATCAGCACCAACTAATAATAAAGTATTATGGTCATCATCTAATACAGATGTTGCAACAGTAGAAGGTGACAGCTATACAGCTACAATTACTGGTGTATCTGGTGGTACAACAACAATTACGGTCATAACAGAAGACGGACTTAAAGTAGCAACTTGTGATGTATATGTAAGAGAACCTGTAACAGGTCTTGTACTTAATGCAACAACAGTTGAATCATCGATGGCAGTTGGTCAGTATCAGCTCGTTGCAACTGTTCTTCCAGCAGGCGAAGGTGTTGACCGTGCTGTAACATGGACATCATCAGATCCATCAGTTGCAACAGTAGATGAGAATGGTCTTGTTAAGTATGTTAAGCCAGGATATTGTACGATCGTATGTAAGACAACAGATGGAGCATATATAGCTACTTGTAACTTTATCATAAGCATACCAGTAGAGCAGATTAAGCTTGATTATACTGATGAGATAATGTCAATAGGCAGTACATTAAGAATTACAGCAGAGGTTCTTCCGGTAACAGCTACTAATAGAACAGTAGTATGGGAATCTTCTAATACTAATGTGTGTATCGTAGATTCTAATGGTCTTGTAGAAGCAGTTGGAACAGGAAGTTGTACAATCCTTTGTAAGTCATTGGACGGTAACTACACAGCAATGTGTAATATATATGTTAAACAGCCTGTAACACAGGTTATACTTAATACAACAGATATAACTGTAAGACAGGGTCAGGTATTCTGGCTTAATGCTACTTGTCTTCCAGAGAATGCAGATAATAAGATTATCAGCTGGGAAAGCCGTGATGAGAGCGTGTGTACAGTTGAGAGCGATGGTAAGGTTACAGCAGTAGGTGCTGGTACAACATCTATTATTGCAACCAATGTTGATACAGGACTTACAGCATATTGTGTTGTAACGGTTACACAGCCGGTAACAGGAATTTCGCTTAACTCAGATTATCAGGAATTATGGGTTGGAGCTAAATATGCAATCATACCGGTAGTTGAACCTTATGATGCTGAGAATAAGAATGTTACATATTTATCAAGTGATCCATCAGTAGCAACAGTAGATGAAAATGGTGTTGTTACAGCATTAAAGGGTGGAAGTTGTATAATTGAAGTGACAACCGAAGTTAATAAGTTAACGGCGGCGTGTACGATTGTAGTAAAAGAGTACGTATCATCAATAACTCTTAGTGAAACTGATAAATTTATGAATGTTGGTTCAACAGGAACGCTTGTTGCTTCTGTTGGAACGGATACAGCTACTAATAAGAATATAGTATGGTCATCTTCTAATTATGATATATGTTATGTAGATGGCAATGGTAACTTAAGTGCCAACTCAGTTGGTAATGCAGTTATTACAGCAACAGCGGCAGACGGAAGTGGTGTTAGTGCTTCTTGTATTGTAAAGGTTGTTGATCCTGTAATAGGAATTACAGTTGAACCAGATACAGTAAGGCTTCTTGTTGGTGATTCAGCTAAGGTTACAGCAGTCATAACACCAGACAGTGCAACTGTCAAAGATGTATCATGGACATCATCTAATGAAGCTATTGCAACAGTAGATGAGTCGGGAGAAATATTTGCCCTTAGTACTGGTAAATGTAAGATAACAGCTACATCACAAGACGGTAACGAAGTTAAGGGTGTATGCTGGGTATATGTAACACCAGTTGTTAACATATCATCATTAAGAATTAACTCTAAAGAAATATATATGCTTTCTGGACGAGCTAGACAGTTATCAGTAATTGTAAGACCTGTTAATAATACAGATTCTTATGAGTGGTATTCAACAGATACAGGAATTGTACAGGTAGACCAGAATGGTGTAATCACAACCGTTGGTCCTGGTACTGCAGATGTGTTTGTTATAAGCAATAACAGCAGTGTAGAAGCTTCATGTACGGTACATTCGCTTGCTATGAGTACATCACGAGTGAGATTGGAGCAGTACGATAGATTTAATCTAGATGTAATAGGTACAGAAGATGCTGTTACCTGGAGAAGTTCTAATCCAAGAGTATGTACGGTTTCATCATCAGGTGAAGTTATAGGTAGACGGGCAGGAACAGCTACAGTAACAGCTACAGTTCATAATAAGACACTTAGCTGTACGGTAACAGTTACTAACATCAGGTAATGCTGCTGGAAAATTTCAATTCTTGATATAAGCTTTAAAGATATTATAGAACTTAAAGATGGTTATGCCAGACATTCAAGTCTGGCATAACCATTCTTTATATAATATTTTGACTGTTATCAGAACATAATGGAACTGACTATAATAATAAACGGCTTATAGAACAAAATAGACAATATAAAAAGAAACAGGCACTATAAGATTATTCTTATGGTGCCTGTTCTTTATTATTTAATATGAGGGGGAGATAGAAAGAATTAACTTTGCTATCTGATTATTAATATAACCTGTAATTGTGTGCAAAGTATGTCTTATTTGTGAAAGAACGATAAAAAGAATTAAGAAAATAATAAAATAATATATATCAAATGGGTAATGGCTATAAAGTTCAAAAAGTTTAATTTGTTAATTTATTGATTATTGAGTATCAATATGTTAGAATTTATTAGTTAAAATATAAAGGCAGGGGAATAAGTATGAATAGCAATGACAAAGATGAGTTAGATAATGAGTTAATTAAATCAATGAAAAAGCTTGTTGAAGAAGAAACTAACGTTGCTAAGGCGTTCATAGATACTCAGAACGAGTTATCGGATGAAGATGATGAGTTGGCTGATGAAACAATGGGTAAGACAAGAGTTATACCTAAGGTCACAGATGATATGCTCACTAAAGTAAGTGATGCTACAATTAATATCAGTGATTTGAATGCAGACAAAAAACTTCAATCCAATAAAGAACAGAATAATATAGATGATACCAGCAGAGTAAAAGAATATAATAAAGTCAGGGAGTCAGAACCGGTAACAGAATATAATATGGCAGAACAGCAGGATAAGAGCTCTGATGCACATATGAATAATGGTAATAATGAGAAAGATGACAGCGTGCAGGAAAAGGATAAGAAGCCTATGGATGCTAAGAGGAAAAAGATGATTATAGCTGTTTCCTGTGTAGTAGCTGCTTTAGTAGTTATTATAGGTATAGTTGTCGGAGTTGTTCTTAATAATAAGAATAAGAATTCGTTCCAATATAATTATGATAAAGGAATGGGTTCTTATCAGAACAAGGATTATGATAATGCTATTAAGTATCTTGCTAAAGCTTCCAAGTTATCTGAAGGCAAGAAAAATGTAGATTTAAAATATACATTGTATCAGTGTTATGCTGCAACAGATAATACAGATATGTCAATTGAAGTGTTAAAGGATATTTTATCATTTGATGAGAATAATGAGAAAGCTATAAAAGCATTAGCTTCAATATATAATACTAAGAAAGATGGAACAAGTCTTAATAAGCTTATTAAAGATTATAAGGATAAACAGGGTTACAAATATCTTACAGATTATGTTGTTGAAACCCCTAAGCCATCAGTTGAAGCTGGAAGCTATGATGATGTGATTAAGTTACAATTTACAGAGAACAGCAGTTCAACAATATATTACACAACAGATAAGACTGAGCCAGATAAGAAAAGTAAACGTTACACAGGTACAGCAATAGAAATACAGAGTGGTACTACTACAATAAAGGCTATTGCTATTAGTGACATAGGAGTGTGCAGTGATGTTGTGGAGCTGGAGTATACAGTTGACTTTAAGAAGCCATCTGCACCAACAGTAGGTCCTGCCTCAGGAACATATGAGGAAGGACAGACTGTGACAATAGATAATATTCCAGTTGGCAGTACAGCGTATTATACATTAGATGGTTCTACACCAACTAAGAATTCGGAGGAATACTCTGAACCATTTACAATTCCAACAGGTAATAATGTAATATCTGTTGTTATAATTGATTCGCATAACCAGTCAAGCAGTGTTGTTAAGCGTAACTATGTTGTCAACAAGGCTAAGACATATGTATATAATGAGGCACTTGAGATATTAAAAGGAAAGCTTATATCAAAGGGAGTGCTTAAGTCAGATGGAACTACAGCTGCTGATGGTTCTACAGTTACATTTGTATATCAGTCAAGGACAACTGTAGATGGAGTTGAGATGTTCGTTGTAAGATATGATGTGACATCTAAGACGGGTAAGACTTCTACAGCTGGTTATTATGGTGTCGCGACTAAGACAGGTGACTGCTATACAGTGACACAGAATGGCGGAGCATATAGTGCAGCCGCATATAATTAAGTTTTGATGTGTGATTAACACTTCAGATAATATATAACTGAAAGGGGTAATAAAATGTACAAGATTCTTAAGGCTGAAAAATTAGCAGAAAAGATTTTTCTTATGGATGTTGAAGCACCAAGAGTTGCTAAGCACTGTGAACCTGGCCAGTTCATAATTGTTAAAATGGATGAAAAAGGAGAGAGAATTCCTCTTACAATCTGTGATTATGACAGAGAAGCTGGAACAATAACAATTGTATTCCAGATAGTAGGAGCATCAACAGAAAAAATGTCTCACCTTAAAGCAGGCGATGCTTTTAGTGATTTCGTTGGTCCATTAGGATGCCCTTCAGAATTAATTCACGAGAATATTGAGGATTTAAAGAAGCAGAATATCGTATTTATAGCAGGTGGTGTAGGTACAGCACCAGTATATCCTCAGGTAAAATGGCTTCATGAGCATGGTGTAGATGTTGATGTTATCGTTGGAGCTAAGAACAAAGACCTTATCTTATTAGAAGAAGAGATGAAGGCAGTGGCAGGTAATCTTTATATAACAACTGATGATGGCAGCTATGTAAGAAAAGGTATGGGTACAGATGTACTTAAAGATCTTTATGCACAGGGTAAGAAGTATGACAAATGTATAGCGATTGGACCATTGATTATGATGAAATTCGTCTGTCTTTTAACTAAGGAATTAGGTATACCTACAGTTGTAAGTATGAACCCTATTATGGTTGATGGTACAGGTATGTGTGGTGCATGCAGACTTCAGGTTGGTGATGAGATTAAGTTCGCTTGTGTAGACGGACCGGAGTTCGATGGACATTTAGTAGACTTTGACCAGGCTATGAAACGTCAGCAGACATATAAGACAGAAGAGGGCAGAGCTATGCTTGCAGCCCTTGAAGGAGATACACATCACGGTGGATGTGGACAATGTAATTAATCAACGGAAAAGAGGTATATATAATGGATGTTATGAAGAAAGTTCCAGTAAGGGAACAGGCTCCAGATGTAAGGAATAAGAACTTTGATGAGGTATGCCTTGGATATAATGCAGAAGAGGCACAGGAAGAAGCAACACGTTGCCTTAATTGTAAGAATGCTAAATGTGTACAGGGATGTCCAGTATCAATCAATATTCCGGAATTCATACATAATGTAAAAGAAGGTAATTTTGAAGAAGCTTACAAGGTTATTGGAAAGTCATCTGCATTACCTGCTGTATGTGGTCGTGTATGTCCACAGGAAACACAGTGTGAAGGTCAGTGTATAAGAGGAATTAAGGGCGAAGCTATATCAATTGGTAAGCTTGAAAGATTCGTAGCTGACTGGGCTAGAGAGAACAATGTATCACCAGAGATGCCAACAGAGAAGAAGGGTAAGAAAGTGGCTGTTATCGGTTCAGGTCCTTCAGGACTTACTTGTGCCGGTGACCTTGCTAAGATGGGATATGATGTTACAATATTTGAAGCACTTCACGAAGCTGGTGGAGTATTAGTATATGGCATTCCAGAATTCCGTCTTCCAAAGAAGACAGTTGTTGCATCAGAGATTGAAAATGTTAAGAAGCTTGGCGTTAAGATTGAAACTAACGTAGTAATCGGTAAGTCAATGACAATTGACCAGCTTATTAATGAAGAAGGTTTTGATGCTGTATTTATCGGCTCAGGTGCTGGTCTTCCAAGATTTATGGGTATCCCAGGAGAAAATGCTAATGAAGTATTCTCAGCTAATGAATACCTTACAAGAAGCAATCTTATGAAAGCTTTCAGAGAGGATTATGATACACCAATAGCAAGATTTAAGAAGGTTGCTATCGTTGGTGGTGGTAATGTTGCTATGGATGCTGCAAGAACTGCAAAGCGTCTTGGTGCTGAAAATGTATACGTAGTTTACCGTCGTGGTATGGAAGAAATGCCTGCACGTAAGGAAGAAGTTCATCATGCAATTGAAGAAGGAATCATCTTCAAGAACTTAAATAATCCTGTAAAACTTATCGGTGATGAAAATGGTCGTGTTTCTAAAATGGAATGCGTTAAAATGGAACTTGGTGAGCCTGATGCTTCAGGAAGAAGACGTCCTATCGAAGTTGAAGGAAGTAATTTTGAACTTGATGTTGATACAGTTATCATGTCAATCGGTACTTCACCAAACCCATTAATCAGAACAACTACTGAAGGTTTGGAAGCAAATAAGCGTGGATGTTTAGTTGTAAACGAAGAAACTCTTCAGACAACACGTGAAGGAATCTACGCAGGTGGAGATGCTGTTACAGGTGCTGCTACTGTTATCCTTGCTATGGGTGCAGGAAAACAGGCTGCTGAAAGCATTGATGCTTACTTACAGAATAAATAATTAATTAATATATAATAAAATGCCAGGGTGTGTTTAAATGCGTAGCGTATGACAATCCGTAGGCATCAAAGTCAAGGATTTTTGACCCTGACTTTATAAAAAAGACCTGTTCAATTAAATATACATTCATAATCCTAAATGTATATCAAATTGAGCAGGTCTTTTTATAACTTATGCCATCAGTTATTTTTCATTATTATCATCTGTTGTTTTTGCCACAATGTATCGTGGTCTCATTTTTACTTCCTCATAAATCTTTGAAATATAGAAACCAATTACACCTAAACTCATCATCAAAATACTACCTATAATAAGTAAAAGTAAAATAACTGTTGTAAATCCTTCTAATGATTTTCCACTAAAATATTTCACTAATGAAAAAATTCCGAAAATAATAGAGAACACAAATAAAAACATCCCACAACCGGTAACTATCTGCATA
>OGMT01001354.1_pt1 | contig 11851 bp, 8 predicted proteins | sample 1573271 | NCBI WGS metagenome assembly OGMT01 (sample SAMEA2582000, study PRJEB24529) | metagenome | biome: Human gut stool | place: China | collected 2011 | reverse complement strand
GGATAAATCCTTTTACAAATTCTGCATCTATAAATTTCATGTTCGTTTCCCTCTTCTCTGTAATTTTCAGGTATTCACAAATCCCCGTCTAATTTGCTATATGCTATTTTTTCAGCTATGCTCTCTTTACTAACACTTCGCGCTCATATTTTTCAATCTCATCATAGAAATGAAGATCATCACACACGCCTTCCCTACGGCAGTATTCTTCCCAGACTTCTCCGATCGGGAGCATTTTCACAGCCTCATTCATCACATCTCATTCGGTGTGCACAGAGCCATCAGAAGTGCTTTCTGCCAGCTGCGGAAACCGGTTGCAAGTGCTGACACACGGTTAATGCTTGCATCAAAGTAATCTAATGCCATGTAAACACGGTCTAATGCGTGATCTCTTACGATCTCTTTTGCCATCTCTTTTGTCTCATCATCAAATAAGACGACATGGTCAGAATCCCATCTTACCGGTCTTGTGATGTGAAGTGCAATCTCCGGGAAATAACAGAGTAAAGCCGGTATTTTATCCGATACTACTTCTGTAGGATGATAATGTCCATTGTCCATCAGCGGAAGGACATTCTCGTGTGTCGCCGCAAATGTCAATGTAAACTCGGCTGATCCCGCTGTGTAAGACTCCACACCGATTCCGAATACCTTAGACTCCACACATGGTTTTACCAGCTTTGGATCATGCGGTTCTGCAATGATCTGTTCGATAGAATCCTTATATCTCATGCGCGGTCCCATTCGGTCTGCCGGAATATCTTTGTATCCATCCCCAATCCAGATATTCATCACACATGGAACACCTGTCTCTTTTGCAAAATATTCCGAAATGCGGATACATGCTTTTCCATGCTCGATCCAGAATCTTCTTGTCTCCTCGTCCGGGCTTGTCAGTGTCAGTCCGTCTTTTACTCTGTTATGTGAGAAAAATGTCGGATTGAAATCAATCCCAACATGGTATTTCTTTGCAAAGTCTACCCATTTTCTGAAATGCTTTGGCTCTAATTTGTTGCGGTCTGCAAATTCGCCTTTCTCAAAGATTGCATAGCTTGCATGAAGATTTAATTTCTTTTTGCCAGGCATGAGGCTCATCGCCTCTTCCATGTCCTGCATCAGCTGTTCCGGTGTCTTTGCCTTTCCGGGATAGTTTCCGGTTGTCTGGATTCCGCCGGTCAAAGGTCCGTCATGGTCAAATCCTGTCACGTCATCGCCCTGCCAGCAATGAAGTGATACCGGAATTTCTTTTAATTTTGCGATCGCTGCATCTGTATCAACACCGACATCTGCATACATTTTCCTGGCCGCTTCATATCTTTCCTGTACCGTCATAAAATTTTTACCTCACCTTTCTGCCGGGCACAACATCCGCTTCCGGCATATATTTTTTTCTGATATTCCTGATTGTTATTTCTCATATTTTTTTATTTCAAAAGACTCAAAGATACATTTTCTTGCAGCCTGTAAATTTTCAAGTTCTCCTGCTGCAATGATCTGCGCCGTCAGATTTCCGATGGCTGTTGCCTCTGTCGGACCGGCATAAACGGTCTTTCCGGTTGCCTTTGCAGTCAGTTCATTCAAATACGCCGCATTGGCTCCTCCGCCGACAACATGGATGCTTTCATATGTAATTTCTGACATCTCCTCGATCTCCCGGATCGTCTGTGCGTAGCATTGTGCAAGACTGTTATAAATCACGCACGCTGTTTCTGCGATTCCCTCCGGTATCCGCTGTCCGGTCTCTGCGCAGGCTTTTTGCACTTCTTCTGTCATGCTTTGCGGTGCTAAAAAACGGTCGTCATTACAGTCTACCAAAGATGCAATGTCCGCCCTTGCCGCCGCCTCGCAGATCTCTCCGAATCCCTGCTTTGGTGCCAGTTCTTTTCGGACCGACTGTATCATCCAGAGTCCCATGATATTTTTCAGATAACGGAAACGATATTCATATCCTCCCTCGTTCGTGAAATTATGAAGTCTGCTTTCCGGTGAACAGTCTGCTTTTTTTAATTCTGTCCCCATCAGTGACCACGTTCCGGAACTGATGTAAATGGTATTGTCCTCATTTGTCGGAACTGCCATCACTGCGGAACCGGTGTCATGTGTTGCCGGTAAGACGACTTCACAATCAAATCCGACCTCTTTCTGAATTTCTTTCGTCAGATTTCCCAGTACGGTTCCCGGCTTCTTTATTTTCTGAAAAATCTGTTTTGGATATCCTAACATTTCGATCAGCTCATAATCCCAGTCTTTTGTTTCCGGGGATACTAACTGTGTCGTGGTTGCATTCGTATATTCTGATGCCTTCTCTCCTGTCAAAAGATAATTAAAATACTCCGGGATCATCAGCATGGTCTCTGCGTGTTCGAGAATTTCGGGATTGTTGGATTTTACCGCCATCAACTGATAAATGGTGTTGAAAATCTGCTTCTGGATGCCTGTTCTCTCATATAACTTTTCTTCCGGGATGATCTCATAGACTTTCTCATCCATTCCTGCTGTACGGCTGTCCCGATAACCGACTGCATCTCCAAGCATTTTATTCTCTTTATCCAACAGGACAAAATCAACTGCCCAGGTATCAATCCCCATACTCACCGGGATTTTTCCCGCTTTTTTACACTTTTTCATTCCCTCTAAAATTGCTCTGAAAAGTGCTTTTACATTCCAGCATCTCTGTCCGTTCTCTTCGGTCATTCCATTCGGAAAACGATATATTTCTTCCAATACCATTTTTCCGTCTTCCATATGTCCTAATATGTGTCTGCCGCTGGAAGCCCCAATGTCGATTGCAAGATAATACTGCTCCATAGTTTCCCCCTCTCCTGCATCTGTGTTCCTTTTCTATTTTTTATTTTAGGAAAAAAATGAGCGCAAAAAAAGAACACTTTTTGTTCAAAAAAGTATCCTTATTTGCCAAAATTATTTTCAACAGAGCCACTGATAGGTTCCTGCCTCCACTGTCTCTTTCTTTCCGTCTGGCAGAACCACTTCCGATTTTACTGGCGTATTCAATGAGATATGACAGCCATCCTCCTCATACTTCCAGGAGCTTTCAATTTTTCCTGCTCTTGAGAGATAACTTCCGCTCACACCACCAAGCCGTCTGTCCGGATACGGCTCGAAATGCAATTCTGCAAAACCCGGTTTCTGTGGTTTGATTCCGAGAATATACTGATAATAAAATTCTCCGACACTGCCAAATGCATAGTGATTGAAAGAAACCATATTGTCGCCGGAACCTGCCATTTTCTCTTCGTTGACCGTTCCATCCGGCTTTAATGCATCCCAGCGTTCCCACGTCGTGGTCGCACCGCATTTGACCTGATACATCCAGCCCGGACAGCCTTCCTGAAGCAGAATATCATAGGCGAGTTCTGTCTCTCCCGCTTCCACTAAAAGCGGAAGCAGATGTTCCGTCGCAAAGAAACCTGTCTGTAAACCATTTTTACGGATATTGGCAGCAAAATTCTTTTTCACCTGTTCCCGCAGTTCTCCCTCCGGCAGTACAAATTTTAAAGCCATAATGTAGGCGGACTGATAGTCTTTTGCCACGATTCCCTTTTTGCTCACGAATTTCCGGATATATGCTTCTGTTGTGGCTTCCATCTGCCTGCGGTATCTGTCTGCATCAGCTTTTTTCCCAAGACGCTCTGCCGTCTCGCTGATGACCTTCAGATCATGTACGATAAAGGCATTCGATACCGGATTGTTGTGCATTGCCTGCCATGCAATCCCTTTTCCCATTGCAAGCCAGTCTCCTAAAGACGGTCCGATCCAGAGATTTTTCTTTCCCATTTTCCGGATTTCCGCCTCCACAAAAAGTTTCATGCTCTCGTACTGGCGTGGCAGTGCTTCCTCGTCTCCAAACTGCTGATAGAGCATTTCCGGTAAAATTGTGACCGCATTTCCCCAGCCTAACATGCTGATAAAACCAATTCCGGCAGGTCCGGTCTGCGGCACAGTGGCACACACATACCCTTCCGTGTTGTCAAGCTGTCCCAGCTCCAGATCACGCAAAAAGTTTTTCCAAAAATCATTGGTGTCAAAATTGTAGGCTCCGGTGCGTGCAAACACCTGACCATCCCCGGTATAACCCATACGTTCATCCCGCTGCGGACAGTCGGTCGGCACTTCCACATAGTTGGATTTCTGCCCCCAGACCTGATTCTCATATAATTTCTGAACCATTGGATTCTCACACGAAAAGTATCCGGTGCGCTTCATATCGGTGTGAAGCGCATACGCTTTGATCATGCCCGACTGATAATCTACGCCTGAGAGTTCCATATAACGAAATCCCATATAGGTAAAACGCGGTCGGTATTTTTTCTTTTCCGCTCCGGCATGATAGACGATAGCTGCCTTTGCTTTCCGCAGATTGGCAGTGTAAAGACTTCCATCTGCATTTAAAATCTCTCCGTGGCGGATTGTAATTGTCTCATTTGTAAAAAAAGAAGGATCAATTTCAACAATTCCGGCAAAGTTCTGTCCAAAGTCAAGAATAGTCACATTTCCTGTCTGCTTTGCCTCTTTTACCTCCATCTCTTCCTGTAACGTAACTTCGGTCAGCGTCGGCTCCAACGCAAAATCCAGTTCGTTTTTGAAAGATACCGGATGTCCGATCACCTGATTTCTTCCATCCGCAAAATAAATCTCACCGTCATACTCCCCGGCGTATTCGTAAGGAGATTCCAGTTCGTCCGTCTGCTCGCCGGATACAATGTCCCGGACGCCACCCGCATCTTCGATGTTTAAAATCCACGATACCGCAGGTTTTTCCCCGTAAATCTGTGTCTTGTTCTCACAGAGGAAACGGCCGCAATACCAGCCCTGTCCAAGATAAACCCGCAATGTGTTCTCACCCTCACGAAGCAGTGCGCTCACCTCATGAGTCTGGTAAAGCACACGCCTTGGATAGTAGGAATATCCCGGTGCAAACATCTGTTTCCCGATTTTGACGCCATTGATCTCTGCCTCGTATACTCCGAGCGCAGTTGCTGTGAACACTGCCTTCTTCACATCTTTCACGGTAAATTTCTGTTCATATACAAAGACCTCTCCCTCGCGGTACTCACGGTCTGAGGTGATAAAATGCATTTTCAGTTTTTCCATTCCCTGCGTTTTCTCCCTTCCAGCTATGCTCTAACAAACGTACTGATTCATAAATTCTGCACTTAACTCCATGGACTTTAACGGAGAATCGTCCACCCAGTTTTTGTGGCTTTCTAAGATCACTGCATCCACATTCACTTTTTGTGCCTGCGTGATCAGCGAAAAAAGATTCATGTTTCCATAGCCAAGTTCCATGCTGTCCGATTTTAAGATCGGTGTCATGGCAGGTTTTGACAGTCTTGTTCCACGGTCATTGATATGGTAAAGCTTCATTCTTGTGTCAAGCTTTCTCATCAGTTCCAGTGCATTTACGCCTGCTTCTGTTGGCCAGTAGGAATCCAGTTCAAAATTCACACACGAAGCATCCGTCTCAGAGAGGATCAGATCATATGCCGTTTTTCCCGGTTCAACTTTCAGAAATTCACAGTTATGGTTATGATATAAAAGCTCCACGCCCGCCTCTTTTAAAATTTTTCCGGAAGCATTTAAGTCCTGACACAAGCCAAACACTGCATTTTTATCCGAATAATCAAAACGGTACATTCCGGTAATGACTACATATTTTGTGCCAAATTTTTCAGCTTCCCTGATAACGTTCTCCGGCTCTCTTTTTATCGTGCCAAGATCCTCATGGATGCTTGTCACGGCAAGTCCTGCCTCTCTCACAAGGGCATTCCAGTCATAATTTCCGCCTTTTCCGACCGGCATACCGGCTGCTTTTGTGAGCATTCTGACCAGAAAAGAGGTCGGTTTTATCATAAACCCATTCAGTTCAATGCCGTCATATCCGGCCGCTTTGATCCTCTTTAAAGATTCTGCTGCCTGTTTTTCATTCTTTGTCACAGTTCCAAGCATAATCTGCTGTATTGCTTTTGTCATGTTCGTAACCATCCCTTTCCTATGCCTGATTTTTCGGGATTTTCTGTAATGCGTCGTTGAGCGCTTTCATCTGTTCCTCGCTCACTGCGTCTCCTGCCTGTTTTAAAAGGCTGACTAATGTCATCCGCTGCATCATGCGCTGCAACGCCGGGTTATCTTTCACACTTTCTGCCACATCGCCACGGCTTGCTGAAGCCTGTGCCATCAGACGCTGTACGATTGCATTCGCCATCTCGTTCTGTGCAAGCTCTCCGAGCGTATCCGAGATTGAATAATGGTCTGCCTTAAAATCATCCCGGTCAAACCAGTTGACAACATCTCCCTGTTTGTTGAATATATAATCCGGATTTGATTTTTCTACTTTTTTCACGGTGATCTCATCTTCACAGGCACCGGACACTGCCCTGATCTTGTGTGTTCCTGTGATCGGGACTTCAAATTTAAATACTTTAGAGCCCTCTGCTGTCTCTCTCTCCACACCGTCCACAAAGAGTGTGACGCTCTGCTCATTGGAATAAACCTTGATCTCCGTCACATCTTCGGTGCGGTCCACATAACGTCTGCCGCATACATGGACAAATGGAGTTTTGCTCCAATATGCTTTATACAGATAAAAGGCATCTTTTTTCAGCTTACGGTCGATGGTCACAAGACCTTTCTGGTTCACGCCGTGTTTTCCACCCTCATCTCTTCCGTCTGCCGCAAAATCAAACAGATTCCAGACATGTGTTGCCCACAGATACGGGCGTTCCCCGATCATTTTTGCCATATGCTCATGGTAAATACACTGATATTCCTCTGTGTAATCGCCCCGTTCCGGATTTGCACTGTGGTAAGCCGGATTGGCGTCTGCGCCATACTCTGAAAGTCCGATCACACGATCCGGGTATGTATTATGATACGCGTCAAAGAAACTGTCATTCTGTTCTAACTCTCCCAGATACCAGCCAAAATACAGATTATAGCTGTTCATATCCGGGATCTCCAACATTGGGCTGTCCGTCTCCAGCATAAACACGTCTGCCATAACCGTTGGTCTTGTCATATCCAGTGCATGGCACAGATCATTTAATTTTCTGTGATTTTCCAATAATTCCTCATTTACGGCACTTGCTGCAGTGATCTCATTGGAAAGTCCCCAGCAGACGATGGATGGATGATTGTAATTCTGAACGACCAGCTCCCTCATCTGGCTTAATGTATTCTCTGTTCCATCTGACATGTGCATCGTAATGTACGGAATTTCTGCCCATACGATCATACCGTTTTCATCACACAGATCATAAAATTCCTGCGCATGCTGATAATGTGCAAGACGGATGGTATTCGCTCCAAGCTCTTTTATGATCTCCATATCCTCACGGTGCATCTCATTTGTCAGCGCATTGCCTGCTCCGGCGCGGTCCTGATGACGGCTCACACCGCGAAGCGGATAAGACCTTCCATTTAAGAAAAATCCTTTCTGCGGATCAATGGAAAAACTTCTGCATCCAAAGGTTGTCTCCACGCTGTCTCCATCAGACAGTTCCGCTTTTGCCGTATATAAATACGGATCATCCACGCCATCCCAGAGATGTACATCGGTAAGATCAAACACTGCTTTTGCATATCCATGCTCTACAGGAACACTCTTTTTCTCACCTCCCACCGTCACCATAACGTCAGCAGATTTTCCCTCTATCCAGAGTTCCACGGTCACTTCTGCGTCTGCCTTTTTTGCTCCGGCGTCTAAAATCGTCACTTCCGGTGTCACCTTAATACCGTTACTTCCTGCATACTCCATGCAAAAATGGTTTTCCGGCACTGTCACCAGCTTCACCATGCGGTATAGTCCGCCGTAAAATGTGAAATCAGCCTTCTGCGGATAGACTTTTGTGTTATCGGAATTATCAACGAGTACTTCCAACTGATTCTGTTCTTTTAAATGTTCTGTAACATCCACACGGAATCTGGAATATCCGCCTTCATGATGGAAAAGCTCTGCTCCATTTACAAACACATCTGCCGTCATGGCTGCTCCGTCAAACTCCAGATAAGCCTTTCCGTTTTGTTCCATCTCTGGTTTTTCAAATGTGCAGGCATATTTACAGGTTCCACGGTAGTAATCGTTTCCACCGTCCTGCCCGTCCACTGCGTTCCATGTGTGAGGAAGCGTTACGTTTTCTCCTTCCCCACTGTCCGGGTTTTTATAAAAAATCCAGTTTTTATCCAATACTGTCGTCTGTCTCATTTTTGTCAATCCTCCTGTATTTCCTGTCTATGTTCAGACTTTTTTATTCTCTGCTTATTTCATCTCATCAATCACTTTTTCCACTTCTGCCTGTTTTTTCTCATGAATGCTCTTCTGTACTTCTTCCATTTTTTCTTTTGAGAGCGGTGTTTTTCTCATTGCGCAGAGGGTACATACCCAGCCGATCAATGGAAGTCCAAAGTAAAGGCTCATCGTCATCCAGAAAATTGCCGGTGTGGACGGATCAGACGGCTGTGGCATTGTCGATGTATATCCGATCAGTGCTACCAGTCCGGTTGCGATTGCCGCGCTGAAAGAAGATACCAGTTTGTCGATAAAACTGTAAGTTCCTGTCACTGCTGCCGGTATGAATTTACCGCTTCTGTCTAATTCATAGTCAATAATATCTGCCATCATGGCATTGCTTGACATCGTAACGCACATTTTAGCTCCATTTAAGATTAAAGTAAGTACGACATACGCGATCATCATCGGCGCTGCTGTCGCGATCAGCGTCGGATCGATCAGTATAAATAATACGACAAGTATAGCTGTCACTGTCATGCATACATAAGTCCATGTCACCATTGATTCTTTGTTTCCGTGCTTTCCGGCATATTTTGCACCAATAAATGCAAACACGATAGACGGCAGCATTCCGATCACACTGAGGATTGTTCCAAGCTGCATATTGCCGATAATAATACCAAATAACATCGTTGTGACCACTGCCTGACTTGCTGTCTGGCTTGCGATCTTATCGGAACTTGCCGCTACGATAAAGGACTGTAATGCACGGTTGGATTTCACTAATTCCACCATATCTTTAAATTTGACCGGTTCATTTTTCTTTGTGGTACTCACACCCTTAAAGTTCTCCGGCTTGTCAATGTCCGTAACACCGATGCAGCATAAAATCAGTCCGGCTGCTGAAACTGCAACACAGACTTTACATGCTGCTGCAAGCATTTCAACGGAATATACATTTCCATACTGTGGAAGTAACATAACAGTAATTACAATATTTAAAATCATAGGTACAAGATAATTATAGGCAGTGCTCCAGACACCTACCATTGGCCTCTGCTTCGGGTCATTTGTAAGCATTGCAGGAACAATCTGTGCTGTTACGTTGCAGAGTGTATATCCAATAATATAGACACAATATAAAACAACAAACAATACAATTCCATGTCCTTTTCCACTTGCCCAACAGTACATCATAAGAACTGCCAGTGACTCAATTGCCCAGCCAAGTGCTGTTAAAATCCTGATTTTTCCGAATTTTGTATTCATTTTATCAATGATAATTGCGATGATTGGATCCGTCACACCATCTAAAATTCTTGTTGCAGTAAGAATTAACCCTACCACTGCAGTTGCAATTCCATATCCTGCATTTGCAACATAACTTGCGAGTCCAAGCAATACATAAAAGCTCATTCCAATTCCCGAACTACAGGACGCAAGTGCAATCTGCCACGTTTTCGCCCTCCGGTATGTAAAGCCATTTGTCTCTGTTATCTGTTGTTTTTTCTTTCCAAACATTATTTTTTCCTCCATGCATTATCACTCGTGTACCTCTACACCATTTTTACTGTATTACCCTCTGTAATTCCATTCTCATTAAAAGTATCTACCCGCACGTAATAATTTTTGTCTTTGATCAGTGCTCCAATTCTTTTCTCTTTGAGTTCCTCTCCATATACCAGATAACTGTGATACAGTTTATCCTTTTTATGTCCCCATAAAATATTGTATCCAGTTGCCTGCTCCGCTTTGGCTGACACTGTCATGTCCAGTCCATTTTCGCTTCTCGCTACTGTAAACTCTGCATTTTGCGGTTTTTCTCCATCTCCTGTTCCAAATACACGCAGACCGGAAATACACGGTTTCTGCTGATATGGAACTTCATAGATTGTAAGTTTTATATAACGGACTTTGATTCCCTGTTCTTTCACAATAAAATCATGTGGCAGATCGGTCACTGCACCGGACTTATCTTCCAGCACTTCATAAGTAATTCCGTCCATGGATCCCTCTAACTTCCATCTTGTCACATAATCCTTTTCTTCAATATAACGTGGCTGGGTTTTTGTACCCTTAATTTCTCCCGGTACCGGAATATCAATTTTATCATCTGCAAAATTAATCTGAACTGCCCGGACATCATACACTTTTCCAAGATCCAGTTGTAACCAGCCATCTTTCGTCTGTGACTGCCACCATGTCGTTGCATCCTCGTCAACTGCAAGTTCCGGTTCTTTTCCTTTTTCATAAGAAGAAGCTCTGACAGATTTTTTATAACTCAGCAGATACCATTGTGGATTTACCCATGCATCTGTGTTCTCTTCTTCCACTGCAACCGGCCAGTCACCATACCGCTGATTGCAAAACAGTTCACCATCCTCATCAAAACCGGCGCGCCAGATACCAACACGGCGTTCAAACTGATGGTTCACACTGATTCTCATCGTAGAAGCATGCCAGAGATTTCCATTTCTATCCCACATCGTAGAACCATGTCCTGCTCCCGGCATATATCCACCCGGATGATAGGAATATGGGTTATTCTCTGCCAGCACAAATGGTCCAAGCGGTGAATCTGAAACATAAACACCATCAGCATATACATTATATTCTGCTCCGGGACAGGCATACTGTAAATAGTACTTCCCATGATATTTATCCATCCATGGTCCTTCTATAAAAGGTTTCTTTGTAAACATTCCTTTTACAAGTGGAATCATTTCCTTCGGGAGCATATCTTCTGTCATATGCTGCATTTTTAAAAAGCCCTGAAACTGTTGCTCTACCACTTCTTCGGGGTTCGGGAAAATACTATTGTCAACCCCCATCCTCTCATATCCTCTGGTGAAAGGATTTCCATAGATAAGCGGCTTTCTCTCTCCAAGCGGCTTCATGGTTGCCGGATCTAACTCCACACCCCAGACCGGTGTTTCATTGGAGCATCCCCAGTAAAAATATACCCTGCCATCCTCGTCAAAAAACAGATTTGGATCCCAGAAATCAAAAGTTCCTTCTATCTCCTCATAAGATCCATTTATAATATCCTTTGTCCGGTAATAATTACAGATTTCACCTTTTTTCGATGCACAGAAATAAACATAGTCTCCATTCACTCTGGCATCCGGTGCATAATCATACAGCGGAAGATTATCCGGCAGTCTGTGTATTTCCCAGTTTACCAGATCATCCGATACCCACACACTCAGGTTCATTGATGCAAAAATATAATATTTTCCTTTAAAACAGATCATCGATGGATCTGCCGCTTCCCTGTCAATCTGGATTCCAGTGCTCCTCGGATCTGCATTAAACTGATATCTATAATTTACATTGATAGGATTACAATAATACTTCATTGTGTCTGACCTCCTTACTTGCTGTTATTGTACCTTTTTCTTTTTCTTCGTGTGTTTACAAATTCATGTAAATGTAATAAAATTCATGTTATATAATTACATTACATCATTTTTCTAACATTTTCACGAGTTTGCAAACATATGATTTCATAAAATCTTATATTATCTATGTAACGTAATAGATAATTACGAAACTCTTAGATACGTGAATTAAATTACGGAAAGTTGACAAGAGCAAAAGAAA